>Ga0228536_1000326_pt1 | contig 101531 bp, 91 predicted proteins | sample SJ1Smetagenome_FD_168611 | JGI IMG/M metagenome (GOLD analysis project Ga0228536, IMG submission 168611) | Enriched culture of PCE-dechlorinating microbial communities from Ithaca, New York, USA - SJ1.S | ecosystem: Engineered > Modeled > Simulated communities (microbial... > Unclassified...
AGCAGCGCTACCTGGTTCATTACATAGGGCTTAAACACGGGGTGGGCTTGTTTTCTTCTCATTCCTTTATTGAATCATTGCTTTTTAAAAATGTAAAGGGGCTGTCCTCTACTTTTTGGACAGCCCCAGTTTTTTGATCCTAAAGGGTATTCCGTTCCGTCTAAAAACCCTTTTTCCTTGGCCACCGAATTTCTTATTTATCTCTGCGCAATAAGCAATGTCTGCTTCATCAAGGAGAATTTTCTTTCCGCCTAATCCTGTTACCCATTTAATTTCAGCAATTATGCCATGTTTAAACCATCTGTATATTGTGGAAGCATTTAGTCCATATTTCTCCACTGCTTCAGCGATACCAATACCTATGCCACGTAGCGGAAGGTATTTTTTAAACTCTGGCAAGTCTTCCTTGCGCCGATTTAATACTTCTTCCTCTTTAGCCTGTTTTTGAATGTCTTTTTCGTAAACGAGAATTTCACCCATTGCCTCACCGGCATGAATCTTTCCAGCTTGGACGAGATCACGCAAGCGTGTTTCATCCAACCCGTATTTCTGGGCAGCGTCAGGAATTGGCAGAAGGGTAGGGATAATGGTCATTTGGATTAACCAGAGGCGACGATGGGATTTGAACCCATGATCAGGGTTTTGCAGACCCTTGCCTTGCCACTTGGCCACGTCGCCATATATTATCAACAGGCTGGATTTTACTTTATCGAGGAATGAATGTCAAGCAGAACGGGAAAACATGCGCATATTCATCCTCACAAACAAAAAGAGCCCATTTTGGGCTCTTTTTGTTTGTGAGCGGGCAACGGGACTCGAACCCGTGACCTTCTCCTTGGCAAGGAGACATTCTACCAACTGAACCATGCCCGCAAGTCGCTTTTCTTTTCAGCAAGGCAGAGTATAGCATGGTTGTTTTTCAAAGTCAACCCTTTTTGAGTATCTTTTGGTAAACTTTTCCTACGCAGTAAATGCTGTTTTTTAAGGAAATAGTAATGAATTGGGTATTGACTTTGTTGTTTATTCTTGCTACTATAATAAAGTAGTCTAGATAGGACTAGAACGATATGGACTGGAATAGATTTTCCAAAGACAACCGCGCTCCACTTTATCAGCAGATACAGACATTTATTCTGCAGGCTATTCGTGCCCAGGAATTGCTTCCGGATGATCAGGTTCCTTCTGCGGGGGTTTTAAGCAAAAAATGGGGCATAAGCCGTATGACAGTGATCCAGGCGTTTCAGGAATTGCAGCGGCGCGGATTTTTATATACCGTCACCGGTAAAGGCACTTTTATTTCGCCTCCCCGGAAAATGATTAAGCCGCTGGAAAAACTGTATGGCTTCACTGAGGAATGCGACATGTGGAAGTTATGTCCCACCTCAAAATTGATCAACCTTGAACTGAAACCGGCTAATGACGAAATTTCACAAATTTTGCAGATAAAACCCGGCACTGAAATCTATATCATTTCCCGTATCCGTCTAATTAATAACAAGCCCATCGGAGTTGAATATTCTCACTTAAGCGCAGAGCGATTTCCCGGGTTGGAGCGTTTCGACTGGAACAACGAATCTCTATATAAGGTGTTGCGCAATTTTTACCAGGCGGACATTGATCATGCTGCCCATGATATCGAAGCAGCTATTGCCAATGAAGAGATGAGCCGGTGGTTGAATGTCCCACGTCATTTTCCTGTTCTTGTAACCCGGCGTTATACCTATACAAGTGCCAATGAAATATTCGAATTTGTCGAGGCGATATATCGGAGTGATCGCATTCGGCTGCGAATGGGGAATTTGGAAAAAAACCCCGTTGAAATAAAACATTAATCGTATCGCAGTTAAATATTTTAAAAATTTTTCTTGGTGGTGGAAAAGGATGCCTTATATCCTCTTCTATTCTATTTGTGCATCAAAAAATATTTCACCTAAAGGAGAAACTACAAAAGAATATTTTTTCAATTGTCACAAACACATCTCATTCATTCAATTTTCAACTTTAGAAAAGGAGGCTATTTGCAATGGGTAATTTCGGAACCGCACTGATACTTGCCATTTGGGCTTACCTGTGCGTCTTTGATATGTTAGGACCAACATTCATCCTGGCTTATCGCCCATTAATTGCCGGCTTTGTAACAGGACTTATCGTCGGTGATATTCAAACGGGTCTGCTCATTGGCGGTACGCTGGAATTGATGGCGCTAGGCGTCTATACTTACGGCGGCGCGACTGTGCCCGATTTCACTGTGGGCGCGATATTGGGTACCTTCTTCGGAAAGGGTGGGAATTTTGAGACCGGTATTGCACTGGCCATCCCCGCGGCATTGTTGCTCACCCAGGTTGATGTACTAAACCGCTTCTTGAACTTCATTTTTGTACACCGCGCAGATCGCTATGCTGAAGAAGGCAATGACAAAGCCTTCGACAGTATGATGGTCATTTTCAGCCACATGATCTGGGGTCTTTCCCGCGCTTTGCCTGTGTTCCTGGCGGTTGCTTTTGGCGAAGGATTGGTTAATTCATTGACCGCTTTCTTCAATGCAAATCCCTGGATTAATAAGGGTATCGCGGTAACAGGCGGTATTTTGCCTGCATTGGGCTTTGCCATGCTGTTAAAAATCATGCCAGTTGAAAAATACCCGGCCTTTTTGCTCATCGGTTTCGCGTTGTTCGCTTACATGAAAGTACCGCTTGTCGGTATTGCATTGATAGGGCTTGCCTTTGCCCTTGTCTTCCAATATTTGAAATATGGAAAGAAGGAGGCATAAACCATGGCTGAGAAATTGACGCGTGCTGATTTAATGAAATCCTTCTGGCGCTATATTTTCCTGTTCCAATGTGGATGGAACTACGAACGTATGCAATCAGTTGGGTATGCCTATGCCATTCTCCCCATCATTAAAAAGACCCATCCCGATCCGGATGATTTCAAGGAAGCATTCCTGACCAACCTGAACTTCTTCAACACCAACCCTGTTGTCGGTGCACCATTGATCATTGGCGCCCACATTGCTTTGGAAGAGGCTGGCGCGTCCTACGAAACCACCGAAGGATTGAAAGTCGGTTTGATGGGTCCCCTGGCTGGTATTGGCGATACGGTGGTCTGGGCGTTGTATAACAGCATCATCTTCAGCATTGGCGCCAGCATGGCGCTGGCTGGCAATGCTTTTGGCCCCGTACTGGCTGCTATTCTGGTTTTCTTCCCCTACCTGGCAGTTCGCTACTGGCAATTCATGTGGGCTTACGAACAGGGATCGAACCTGATACACGCCTTTGGCAGCGGCGCTATTGAAAAAATCACAGAGCTGGCAACGCTGGTGGGCTTGATTGTGGTCGGTGGGTTTGCCCCTTCGATTGTTCGACTCACAACCCCGCTTGCTTATAATGCTCAAACAACCATCAATGGTGAAGTGGCGCAAACCTCGGTCGCGATCCAGGCTCAATTGGATGCCATTCTTCCCTATATGCTGCCGGTATTGACAACATTTGTCTGCTATTGGCTGCTGAAAAAGGGTTGGTCTCCAGTGAAAGTAATTTTAGCCCTGGTAGTGGTTGGTTTCCTTGGCGGCGCCCTGGGAATTTTCGGATAACTGACTAAGAAGTAAAAAACATTCACACAAGGACAGGGTAATACTCCTATTATTACCCTGTCCTCCAAACCTGCCAAGAATGGTTTGGACTCTGACAAAGAAGGAGAATTGCCGGGCAGCACCATTCATTCCATCGAGGCATCAATGTCATAATGGGTGTTGTAATCATTACGAACATTGTAAATATTCTCCTTCTTTGTGTGAGCGAGAATCAAGCTCATCATCCACAAATTATATTAAAGGACTGGCAGACATGTTTGAAAAATATTTGGAAAATATCATTGCTGCAATAAAAGTTATGGAAGAAAGCCAAAGCGGCGCCATTCAAGAAAGCGCCAGGTTAATGGCTGACACATTGATCAATGACCGCATCATCTATTCTTTTGGCAGCGGACATTCCATTTTACTTGCCCAAGAAATTCATGGCCGCGCCGGGGGATTGTATCCGATTGTTCAAATTCCTGAACCTATGCGTGGAAAAGCAGAAAAGCTGGAGGGCTTTGGAACAATTCTTGTGGAAGCTGTGCCTTTTAAGAAAGATGATCTGGTAATTGTCATTTCCAACTCGGGAAGGAATCCTGAACCCATTGAAGTGGCCATTGAAGCAAAGAAAAAAGGATGCAAATTAATTGTTGTTACATCCTTGCAGCATTCTAAATCGGTCAGTTCTCGGCATTCCAGTGGGAAAATGTTATTTGATTTTGGCGATATTGTGCTTGATACCTGCGGACCGGTAGGCGATGCTTCCATTGAGTATAAGAATTTCGAAGGAAGGGCAGGTGCGCTTTCAACGGTATTGGGTGCTGCAGTTCTGAACGCTGTAATGGTTGAAGCCATACAGATTATGCTCGATAAGGGATTTGAGGCGCCAGTTTTACGCAGCGCCAACCTGGATGGGTCTGAAGAATACAATATGAAGATTGTGGAACGCTACAGCCATCTTCCATTTTTATTGGATTTATAGTTAAGGGTTATGGGAGGTTTCATTGGTCGGATTTGTGTTAGTTTCACATGGTAGCATGGCTGAAGGTATGCTTGAAGCTATTCGGATGATTACAGGAGTGATAGATCAACTTGAAGCTGTTGGATTGAAAGAAGAGGACAGCCCTGAAGGATTGCTGGATCGTATTCAAGAATCTGTGAACCGGGTTAATACCGGTGATGGTGTGATACTTTTTACAGATTTGTTCGGGGCAACACCGTTTAATGCCAGCGCTCGCCTGGCGATGATGCAGGGTGATGGAATTGAAGTAATTTGCGGCATGAATTTGCCTATGATGTTGGAATTGGTCATGCAGCGAGAAGAAGAGCCATTGGCTTCGCTAATTGATATTGCAGTGGAAAATGGGAAAAATGGAGTGATCCATTTTGATAAGCCTCCCCTGATCAAAACCTAATGTAGAATTATTAAAAGGAGATAAGAGGATGACTGTCATTCATGTGAGAATGGATTACCGACTGATTCATGGTCAAGTTCTGGTTGCCTGGAACGCTTCATTTAAATGCAATCGCATCATTGTTGCCAACGATGCAGTTGCCAAAGACCCACTTCAGGTTACTTTGTTGAAGTCCGTCGCTCCGGTAGGTTCCAACGTTTCTGTGTTAAGCATTGAAGACTGCATTGCGCATTGCAAAAGTCCGGATGGAGAAGAGGAACGCATTTTTGTGATTGTGAAATACCCGGAGGATGCCCTGGCTCTACATGAAAAAGGTTTGCCGCTGTCAGTATTAAATCTCGGAAATCAGGCGTTTATGCGTGGGGCAAAAAAACTGACCAATACAGTATATCTTAATGAAGCAGGAGTTAAAAGTTTGAAAAAGCTTCATGAATATGGTGTGAATATCACCTGCCGAATGATGCCCAACGAGCCTGAAAATGAATTTTGGCCAAATATTCAAAAGACCTTCTCTGAATGGTTGAGTTAAAAGGAATGCATTATGAATGCATCGCAGGAATACGCTGAAGCTATTAAAAAAGTTCTGGACCAGGTGTTGAGTACCCAGATGGATGCCATTTTTAAGGCTGCATCCATTCTCACAGATGTTATAGCATCCAATGGAATTATCTACACTTTTGGTACCGGACATTCCCATATTATTGCTGAGGATGTGACCTATCGCGCTGGTGGACTAGTTCCCATTGATGCCATCCTGGAACCCAGTTTGACAGGTCACCAGCAAGTGCATAAAAGCGAAACCATGGAGCGTGTTGAAGGTGTGGCAGATGTCATTTTGCAATACTACGGCATTTCTTTCCGTGATTGTTTGATCATCATATCCAACTCGGGAAGAAATTCCGCTCCCATTGAAATGGCCAATGGCGCCCAGGAACGAGGTTGTCCTGTCATCGCTGTTACATCCTTGAGCCATTCTCAGGGAACGACCTCCCGTCATTCCAGCGGGAAAAAGCTGTATGATTTTTCCGATGTGGTGATTGATAATGGTTGCCCCAGGGGCGATGCACTGCTCAATTTACCCGGTGCTCCACAACCCACTGGCGCTGGTTCGGGAGTGAGCGGGTTGTTTATCATGCAGATGATTATGGTGCAAACAGTGGAGAATTTAATACAACGAGGAATTGAGCCTCCACTATTTCGCAGTGGAAATCTAGACGGTTCTGATGAAATTAACCGTACATTGATGAAAAGATATCAAGGAAGAATAAAAATCTGGTAAACCGATGACAAATCATCCATTACTGGCAGCCGCAAAAGAAATTGACATCACCCCTCCAGTGGGTTCAAAACTGGAGGGGTATATTGCCCGCAAAGAAAACAGCCGAGGGATTCACGATCCATTAATGGGAGCGGTATTACTCATCCAAGTTGAAAAGCAAACCATTGCTTTGATAAGCCTGGATTATTTAGCTTTAAGTACATCGACTGCAAGGCAGATACGTGAATCGGTGAGTTTAAAAATCAATATCCCGGTGCAAAATATCATGGTCGCTTGCACTCATACACACTCAGGCCCGGCAGGATTGCCGCTTAATAACCCCCTGCTGAATCAAGAAAAAGATTCAGCGCTAGAGGAAATGTTGGTGCGAAAATTGTCGGGGGCTGCAAGTTGGGCTTACGATTCAATTCAACCAGCAATGATCCGTGTTGGTCACGATTCGTTGAATGCATTGGGGAAAAATCGAAATTCTCCTGACAATCCACTGGACAGCCAGTTGACAGTTATGACTATAGAAAATTTTCAGGGCGAAATCATTGCAATCTGGGCAAATTTTGGTTGTCATCCAACCATTCTGGGGTCAGACAATCTTTATATTTCAGCAGATTTTCCGGGCGCAGCTCGTCAGATTCTTAAACAAATTTATCCTGGAATGGTGTGGCTGTTTGCAAATGGCGCATCTGGTGATGTTAGCACCCGTTTTACTCGAAGGGGGCAGGGTTTTGAGGAAGTCGGGCGGTTTGGAAAACTTTTGGCGGGAAGCGTCTTGCGCGCAATTCAACTGGCTAATCCCATAATTATCGACCATATTCAATGCCTGATTGAACCAGTTTCAATACCAGTGCGTGATTTTCCACCGCGTGAACAGGCAGCTTTGGAATTGAAATCATTAACAGAAGTATGGGAAAAATTAACCCGTGACAATGCTACCGCAAGTCAAATGCGTATTGCCCAAACCAGGGTGGAAGGCGCCCAGGCTCAATTATTGATGTCAAAGGGCTTTGGAAATAAAAAGAACATGGATAGTGAGATTCAACTTATCCAATTGGGTGATCTGGCACTCATCACCTTGCCAGGTGAACCATTTACCCGGACAGTGCTTGAGATAAAAAAGCAGAGTCCATTTGCATTAACCAGCGTTGTCAGTTACGCGAATGATTATCTTGGTTATTTCCCTGACGAAGAATCGGTAAAAATGGGTACGTATGAAGCCCTGGTGAGTCCGTTTAAACCCGGGGCGGCTGAAATTTTGCGTGATGCAGTATTAAAGCTTCTAGAAAAGGGATTGGCACGTGGATATTAACCCTCAACTGATTATCTCAATCATTGGCATTGTTTTTGTTGCGTTGGGAATTTCTGTCCGAACAGGATGGTGGAAGAAATGGTATTGGCGAACACGCGGGGGAGCGTATGGTTATATTCCCATGGGGTGTTTATTTCTTCTTTATGCCTATGAGAGTAAAGTGGTTCAATATGTGAATAGCATTGTGTTGGTGGCAGTGTATGTGGTGTTAGCAATTCTGGTTGTATTTTTGTCACTTAAACCACCCAAATGGATTAAACCTTCATGGATTCGCTGGGTGGAAGAACTGCCAGCGGCAACACAAAAAGCCATCCGTAACCAAGCCAAAGAAGATGATGAGTGGATGGAGTTTATTGATTCGCGTGAATCATTGCAAAAATGGGCAAAACAATTTAGAAAATAATTGTTCCCCACAAAATATTGGAGATGGGTTTTGACGCCAAAAATTATTGTTTTATGTGATTTTGACGGCACAATTACGAATGAAGATGCTTTAGAGCCAATCTATACAAGGTTCGCTTCCTGCGGCACTTATTTTGCTAAGTTGTGGCACCGTGGACAAATAGGTACACGGGAAGAGATGATTGAAACGTTTAATTGTATTCATGCCGACCGCACTCAACTAGAATCTGTTTTGGATGAAATCACCATTGACGAGGGGATTCATGATCTATTGGCTTCGTGCAAGTCATTAGGATTTGAATTTGCCATTCTGAGTGACGGGTTGGAATGGTATATCCGTCATATATTGGAACGATTTGGCGTTTTTAATGTGATTGTTTTTGCCAATCAGATAATCTTTAAAATTGACGGTAGTTATCAATTTGAATTCCCCTGGTTTAATCACAACAATCCAAAACGTGCGTTGCACAAACCCGCCATTATTGATCAGTATCATCAGGCCGGCTATCACACAATTTTTATAGGTAATGGTAGTTCAGATCAGGATGCGGTCTGGGAAGCGGAGTGTATTTATGCAAAGAATCCGCTTTTCGAATATTGTTTAACTAAGCAAATTAAAGCACAGCATTTTAAATCATTCACCGATCTGGTCGAAAACTGGAAAAATAATCCCCCGCACGCATGTTGGCAGGGGAGTTAAAAAGCAGGAAAAACAGTCTATTTCAAAGATGGTTTTTGGTGGTTTTTTGCAGCCGTTTCCTGACGCGCCTGTAAAAATAATTGCATGGGAATGCGGCTCAAAATGCCCAGCAGTAAAGCACCGCCCCACAGGCATATCACTCCCAGGCCGATGCCATACCAGGGGAGATGAATGCGATATAGATAATAAGCAAAGGCCAGATATGCTGGATAGGTTAACCAGACGAGGATGCTTAAAGGTCGGTAAAGACGGGAGTTGAAATAGCGTTGAAAAATGTTTTCGAGCAATACGAGCACAGCCACACCGGCAATGACTGCGATGCGCAAATCATCACAGATCCAGGCCAGTGCGGTTATCAGGATGACGGCGAGGTCATGCGGAATGATTTGCCATCCCACTCTTTCTTGCTGGCTGGTTTTGGCTTCGATTACCTGGTGAAGAATGTCATCAAATTCAGACTGATTGAGACCGGGATAGGTTTGGTGAAGGCGCGTTTTCTCGTCATCAGAGAGCGATTGAAGTTGAAACAATTTATAGTCAAGCAACTGACTGGCAAGTTCTTTTCCCTGGTTCAATTTATTCTGCGATGTCATTTCTATGTTTCTAGTCCTTTTATGAGGTGGAATTTTTATCATTATAGCTGAAAAAAAAGATAAAAATGGAAGTACAACTAATATCAACCATGGGAATTAATTTCCCGACAAATAATTAAAGGAGAAAAAATGTCCAACGTTTTATTATATGATGCGGAGCTAATCACCCCGTTCGATTCAATTGAACATGGCGCAATATTAATTAATGAAAATGGGAAAATTTTGTCGGCAGGTTTTTTGGAGGATTTTCAAGAAATTCCCCGTGATACTATCCGTTTACGGTTGACTGGTAAGCGATTATTACCTGGTTTAATTGATGTGCATGTTCACGGTGGATATGGAGCTAATTTTGGTACTGGTGATCTGCTCAAAGATTTGCGCCATTATTCAAGAGAAATTGTACAAACTGGCGTCACGGCATTCCTGCCTTCCGTATTTGCAGAAACACCAGATGGACTGGTTGCCATGATCAAGGAATATGTAAGAATCTTTGAAAATGAGCAAATTGTGGGTGCGCAGCCCATTGGTTTGCATTTGGAAGGTCCTTTTTTGAATCCCGAGAAAAAAGGTGCGTTTACCGCAAGCTGGCTGCGTTTGCCCAATCTTGATGAAGCCAAACGCTATCTGGAAGCAGGTAAAGAATGGATAAAACAAATTACCATTGCACCGGAATTGCCTCGTGCTGATGAAGTTGCAACCTTGTTTCGCCAGGCTGGTGTGGTTGTGGCAATGGGGCACACCAATGCCGATTACGAAACTGCCACAAAAGCGTTAAGGGGAGCATTTAATCATATTACCCATACCTTTAACGCTCAACGTGGTTTTGATCATCGCGCGCCCGGTGTATTTGGCGCAATCCTTTCATCAGATTTACCGACAGCAGAATTGATTGCAGATAACATCCATGTTCACCCCGCCTCCATGAAAGTGCTTGAACGCTGTGTAGGAGTGGAGCGGATTGTGCTTATCACTGATGCCATCGCAGGGACGGGGTTACCAGATGGTGAATATAACTTAATGACCTACTCGGTGAAAGTTGTGAATGGCAAGGTCACCCTACCAGACGGCACCCTGGCGGGCAGCACGGCAAAATTGAACCAATGCGTTTGCAACGCAGCAGAAGCCATGCAAGTGTCTTTTTGCGAAGCGGCGCAGATGGCATCATTGAACCCTGCCTATATGATGGGAGTGGCTGATGAACGCGGCAGTCTGGTGGAAGGGAAACGGGCAGACATTACTGTGCTGGATGATTCGGGGCAGGTGTGCCTGACCATTGTTGCTGGAGAGATCGTGTATAACAATCTATAAAGAAAGAGGCGCCTCATTGAATAAGCTGCCAACATTTGGTTTGGGAATTATCGGTCTGGGGTATATTGGAAAAATTCACGCCCAGGCTTGCCGCAGCATTCCTTTGTGCTTTGCAACTCCGCAGGCGTTGGGCGAAATTCGTGCTGTATTGCGTTCGCATCAAGATGGCGACGAAGCGTTGATTGTAAGCCTTGGAAGTCCAATTGTAACTACGAATATGGATATGTTTTTAGACCAGTCCATAGATGTGGTGGATGTTTGTTCGCCTAACAGCCTTCATGAAGAACAGGTGTTGAAAGCTGCGGAGGCCGGTAAACATATTTACTGTGAAAAACCACTGGGACGAAACCTTGCTGAAGTTCAGCGAATGGCGCGGGCTGCAGAAAAGGCTGGTATTCAAACCCACAGCGCATTTGTGCTGCGCTATTTGCCCGCCATTGTTCAAATGAAGAACTTGATTGAGGCCGGTGCAATTGGTGAGCCGTTCCATTTCCGGGGCGTGATGTATCATGGCAGCTACCTGGATGCCAATCGCCCTATGAGTTGGCGTTTGCGCCTGGCCGATTCGGGCGGCGGCGTATGGCTGGATTTGGGTGCACACATGGTGGATTTATGCCGCTATTTGTTGGGCGAAGTTGATACAGTGCAAGCATCGATGCGCACCTTTATTTCCCACCGTCCAATCAAAGCTGGTGGCACTGAAACTGCTGATGTTGAAGTTGATGATTGGTGTGTTTGCCAGTTGGAAATGATGAATGGCGCAAGTGGATCGTTGGAAGTTTCACGTGTGGCAGCCGGCACCGGTGAAGATACCAAGCTGGAAGTTTACGGAAGTAAAGGCGCTCTGCGATTTGAAGTATCAAAGCCTGAAACAACCAGTTTTTTTGATCAAAATAAAAAGCAGTGGGTTCAAGGACAAATGTGCAATTCACTGACAGTCCATGGGCGTTCCCTGGAGAAAATCTGGCCAGGCGGCAAGTTCTCTCAAGGCATGATGGTCAATACGCACATGGCTTCACTTTACGACTTCTTTTTAAATATTGCAGAAGGTAAACCTTCCATGCTTTCCTTCTCTGAAGGGTTGATCAATCAAGCTGTGCTTGAAACTGCCATTGAATCGCATCGAAGTAATGGAAAAAAGTTAAGTGTTGCGCAATACCTTAACGCATCGGTTGCTGGTTCGTGATACTATTCTGAATAAATGGGCGTAACAAAATTTTGCTGCGCCTATTTTCTTTTGCGAGGCAATGTCACAATGAAACGACTAATTGACTGTAATTACAGTGATATTCAAAGAATGGATGCGGGTAACCTTATGCAGGCTATCCGGTATTCTGAAGGCCGTGTGATTGCATCAGAAATCATCGCCTCTGCGCAACCACTGGTGGATAAGGTGTCCAATGTTGAACTGGCGGCTGCGTTTGGCGCCGATATTCTTGTTCTAAACCTATATGATGTCAATAATCCCCGAATAAATGGTATGCTTCCAAAGGATGGCAGACAGGGTTCCAATTTATCATTTGGGCAAGTTTTTAATGGTAATGGCAGAACACTGAATGATGTGAGAGAATGGACAGGTCGCCTGGCAGCTATTAATCTGGAACCAATGGAACATTTGCATGCAGAAATTGCTGATGGCAGACTAGCAAGCGCCCAAAATGCTGAAAAAGCCGCTAAACAGGGAGCTAATATGATTCTGGTTACCGGCAATCCAGGAAGCGGCGTTACTATGAAAGGTATTGGACTGGCGGTAAAAAGAATGAAGGCTGCTACAGGGAACAGTGTGGTTTACTTTGCCGGACGTATTCATGCGGCTGGAACCAGTGAACCAGTTGTAACTGAGAATGATATTCAATCGCTTGCAGATGCAGGTGCAGATGGTGTGATTTTACCTGCTCCTGGAACTGTGCCCGGCATCACATTGGATATTAGTTATTCTCTGGTGAATGCCGTGCACCAAACTGGTTTGTTGGCCTGGAATGGTATTGGAACATCGCAAGAAGGGGCACAAGAACAGGTTATTGAGCAAATTGCAATGATGAGCAAGATGAGCGGTGCAGATGTACATCATATTGGTGATTCGGGCATGTTTGGTATTGCGCCGCCTGAAAACATTTATGCTTATTCGCTGGCAATTCGAGGCCGCCGGCACACCTGGCATCGCATGGCATCATCACATCAGCGTTGATGTTGAGAAGGGATTATCTTGAAATCCAATGCGCCAGTGTGTAGCCCAAAAATTATACACATTGAACCAAGAATATGAGAATCGCCCCAAAAATAACCATCTTGATGGTGGTTTCGAATCTTTGGATACCATAATGGATTGCAAGCTCTCCAAGGCTGGCCCCCGTCAATAGCAACGGTAATGGCTGAATGTTTAATCAGGCTGATGATGGTGAGCGCTGCACCTAAAACCAAGCCTGGCAAAGATTTAGGGATGAGATCTTTTACGATGATTTGCCAGATTGACCACCCCATTGTCAGGGTGGCTTCAACCAAACTATGATCCACTTCCCTTAAAGCGGCTACCGATACACGCGCATAAATGGGAATGGTGGCAATATGCAACGGAAAAATGAGGGTAGCGAGTCCGATGATTATGCCGATAATTAGATGTGGGTTGAACGGTGTAATTATCAAAACAAGACTTTTTTCCTATCATTTTCCCAACCCCAAATTTGAATTATACTAATGACAAACATTTCAATTGAGGAGTATATTCACTGGAAGAGTTTCCTTCGTTTTCCTCTTCACCAAGAAGCCGCGGGCAACTGGCGCGTGATGTAATACTATCCAACCGCTACTCTATTCAAGAAACCATTGGTATTGGCGGCATGGGGGCAGTATATCGCGCCAGAGATTTGCATTTTAAGAATGCTGAAAAGTTGGTCGCGGTTAAAGAAATGATAAATGAAGCTCGCGATCCGGTTTTGCAACATGCGGTTATTGAAAATTTCGAACGTGAAGCGAACATACTGGTTACCTTATCACATCCTTCCATCCCAAAGATATATGATTATTTCTCAGTGGATGAGCGTTGTTACCTGGTTTTGGAATATATCCACGGGCGTGATCTGGACTATATTCTTGAAAACACAAAAAAATTTTTCAATGAAGATCAGGTCATTACCTGGGCAATTGAATTGTGTGATGTGTTGGAATATTTACACCAACACAAACCGGAACCCATTGTTTTTCGCGATATCAAACCTTCCAATGTAATGATTAATCAACACAATCACGTGGTTCTGGTGGATTTCGGCATTGCCAAACATTTTCGTACTGGTCAAAAGGGTACAATGATTGGTACTGAAGGATATGCTCCTCCGGAGCAATACAGGGGAGAAGCCATGCCCATGGCTGATTTATATGCTCTGGGTGCCACTTTACACCATTTGGTGACGCGCCGCGATCCGCGCAATGAACCGCCTTTCAGTTTTTCTGAACGCCCCATCCGCACAATTAATCCTGCCATTTCACCAGAATTTGAAACAGTGATTAACAAGGCGTTGGAATACCTTCCTGAAAATCGCTATCAATCAGCTGCAGAATTTAAAACAGCATTGCAGGTTGCCGCCAAAAAAACTGGTGCACTCTATCGAATTAGCCCACTCTCGGATGAAAAAACCGAACCGTCAAACAATATTGACCCAATTTGGACATTTGAATGCCAGGATGAAGTTCGCGGTTCTCCTCTGGCAGATCGAAGCAAAGTTTTTGTGGGGTCATATGACAGAAATATTTACGCCCTGGATTCAGAGGAGGGAGCGGTTTTGTGGAAGTTTGCGAGCGGCGGAGGAATAATTAGCCGACCGACCATTTTTGAAAAATTGATTTTATTTGGTAGTGAAGATGGGGCGCTTTATGCTTTGAACAGGGAGACGGGCACTTTATACTGGAATTTTAAAACCGAGGCACCCATCCGCTGCTCACCCCGCATAGCCGAAGGCCACGTCTTTTTCGGATCTGATGACGGCTATTTTTATGCTGTAAATCTTCACACGCAGCAGCAGATCTGGCGCATTGATGCCGGCGATGCCATTCGATCATCTCCTGCTATCAGCCGTGATGGTATCTGTGCTGGTTGTGAAAATGGTGATTTTCTGTTTATGGATTTCGCCGGTCAGGTTCGTTGGAAATACCATGCCAAACGGGCAATTACCTCTTCACCCGTAATAAACCAGAATCAGATTTACTTCACCTCATTGGATTCCATGGTGTACTGTCTGGATCAAAAGAATGGATGGGTGAACTGGCGCTTTCAGATGGGCAAGGGATCCATCTCATCTCCGTGTTATTTCGATGAACGATTGTGTTTTGGATCTGCGGATGGCAATTTGTACTGCATACAAACCGAAGATGGCCAGGAGATCTGGCGATTTGATTGTGGTTGCCAGGTCAGTGGGTCACCGGTTTTCCAAGATGGGAAGATTTATTGTGGTCTTGGAAACGGTCAATTTGTTTGCCTGGATGCGAAGACTGGGAAGATGATTTGGAAATTTAAAACGGAAGGTCCAATTACAGGTACTCCGGCGATCGAAAGTGATTTTGTTTTTATAGGTTCGATGGATCATCGTCTTTATGCGTTCAAATTAAAATAATAGCTTAATCCTGAAAAAAACGAGGTTATCAATAATGCCTAATCCAAGAATTATTTGTGGAAGCGCCCAATCAGTTGGCAAGGTTCGAAAGCAAAACGAAGATGCCTTGTTTTTAATGCAGGTGACTCTGGCAGAACAGGAGAGCCAGATTCCGTTTGGAATTTTCATCATTGCTGATGGAATGGGCGGACATGAACATGGTGAAATTGCAAGTCAAATTTCCACACGTGTTATGTCCAGCCATCTAATAAATGAATTATTTGCTCCATTAATTGGCGCCAATAATGATGCCAATGAAAAGACAATCCGGCAGGTTCTTAGCGACGGGTTGGCGGAAGTTCAAACAGCCGTTCAAGAATATGCACCAGGTGGAGGAACAACCCTGACTACTCTTGTCATTATGGGAAACATGATGGCCACAGTGCATATTGGCGACAGTAGAGGCTATTTCATAGATTTGAATGGAGACGTGGAACAGATAACCCACGATCATTCAGTTGTGCAGCAATTGATTGATGACGGTACAATCACTGAACAACAAGCTATTAATTATCCTCAAAAAAATGTCCTGTATCAGGCAGTTGGGCAAATGGGTGCTTTAGAGCCTGATATTCGTATTTTGGATTTGCCGTCAAGTGGGACGATTTTGTTGTGCAGCGATGGATTGTGGGGAGAACTCAGCGATAAAGAAATAGTTGAAGTGATCAATGCGGAAAGCAACCCACTATCAATTGCCGAAGAGTTAATGGAACTGGCTAATCAAGCTGGCGGGAAAGATAATATCAGCGCAATTGTTATCAAAATACAATAGAGAATCCAACTTGTAGCTTCGACACAGATAGTGAGGGAAATATCATGGTTACGATTATTATGCACATCCAAAATGAAGATCCAATAATGGGTGAAATGGAACAGTTGCCCGGCGCCACTGATCAACTGCTCTACATAAAAAATCCACGCAGACGCGATGGAAAAGAAGTACATTATATTGATGTCGAAGTGAATACGGTGATTTGGCCTGTTTCAAAAATTAATTTCATTGAAATTGTGCCGGGCAAGGACGAGGAAGAGATTATTTCATTTGTCAGGGAGTAACCACTATGAGCGATGAGAAGATAACCAATCGACTGATACTGGTTGTTGATGACGAAGAGCGTATGGCTCGGTTTATCCACCTCAACCTGGAACATGATGGGTTTCAGGTAATGGAAGCGTATCGAGGCATGCAGGCAATCGATCTAATCCGTGAGCGGTTACCCGATCTGGTTTTACTGGATGTTATGCTGCCTGATTTGGACGGCTTTGAAGTTCTAAAAATTATTCGTGAAGTTAATACTGTACCTGTGATTATGTTGACTGCCAAGGGAGAAGAAGAAGACCGGGTACGCGGACTGGAATACGGGGCGGATGACTATATTACAAAACCGTTTAGCCCGCGCGAACTGGTTAGCCGGGTGCGGGCGGTTCTCCGGCGTACAGAGTCCACGTCAGTGGCGTCACGTGATATGATCACAGTGGATGATCGATTGCGCATAGACTTTGGACGGAGAGAAGTGTGGGTGAATGACGAATTGGTCAAGTTGCGCCCCACAGAATACCGCCTGCTCTATCACTTGGTGCAAAACGCTGGTTGGGTGATGACTTACGATCAATTACTTGCAAAGGTGTGGGGGTATGAGTATCGCGACGAACCCCATTATGTGCGATTATATGTGAATTACCTGCGGCAAAAAATTGAAGAAGATCCAGCCAATCCGAAATACATCTTAACTGAACGTGGAGTGGGTTATCGTTTTGTCGATTATAAACGCTTGCCATCTGCATGAAACTTTTTATCCTTTTCTGTATCTAATGAGCAATAAAAAAATAATAATTCGAAATTAGGAGTTAAAAAATGATTACTGAACCGATACATGTTACTGATGCTGCCTTTGAAAAAACAGTATTGCAGAATGATGTACCTGTGATTGTTGATTTTTGGGCACCGTGGTGCGGCCCCTGCCGGATGGTTGCGCCGACTTTGGACAAAATTGCCAAAGATTTCTCGGGAAAGCTGGTTGTGGCAAAAGTGAATACCGATGAAAACCCGCAATGGGCACAACATTATGATGTTCAGGGTATCCCGACTATGCTGTTTGTGTCGGGTGGAAAGGTGGTTCACCGGCAGGTCGGTGCATTACCTGAACCCATGCTTCGCGATGCTGTGAAACAATTTCTTGACACTGTTGAATCGGTTCAGCCAAAATAATTAAAGAGATTAGAAAGCCGGGAATAGACTGGAATTATCACTTGGGTAAATTTTCCCGGCTTTCTATTACGTTGCTTATGTAAAGGACTCATTCTTCTATGCGTTGGATGTCTGCGCCAAGCGCAGATAGTTTTTTATCTACGCTTTCATAGCCCCGGTCAATTTGCCCAATATTATGGATAGTTGATTTACCTTTTGCTGAAAGAGCAGCCAATAAAAGCGCGATCCCTGCCCGTATATCCGGGCTTTCCATTTTTTCGCCATACAATTTGCTAGGCCCCTGGACAATGCAACGATGAGGATCGCAAAGAACAATTTGCGCTCCCATTCCAACCAGTTTGTCGGTGAAAAACATACGGCTTGGATACATCCAATCATGGAACAGAACTGTGCCTTTCGATTGGGTTGCCACAACAATGGCGATGCTCATCAGGTCGGTGGGAAACGCCGGCCAGGGCATGACGCTGATTTCAGGTATGACTCCTCCCAGGTCTGGTTCGACTTCAAGGCGTTGGTCTGACGGGATGATCAAATCTTCGCCATCAACATGCCATTCGACTCCCAACCTGCCAAAAACCAATCGAATCATATCGAGATGCTGCGGGGCGGCTTGATGGATTTTCAAGGAACCGTGTGTGACAGCCGCCGCGCCGATAAAACTAACCACCTCGAGATAATCAGGTCCGATGGTAAATTCACCACCGTGTAAACGCCGCACGCCGCTGATGTGAAGCGTGTTTGAACCAATGTTTTCAATTTTTGCGCCCAGTGCGTTTAGAAAGTGACAAAGCTCTTGCACATGCGGTTCGGATGTGGCATTGCGAATGACGGTGTCGCCAGCAGCTGTGACGCTGGCCATGATGGCGTTTTCGGTGGCGGTCACACTGGCTTCATCGAGCAGAATATCATTCCCTCTTAATCCATTAGAAACAAAATGAAAAAGGCGGTTGGAATAATTTGTTTCAACGCCCAATTTTTGCAGCGCCAGAATGTGAGTATCCACCCTTCTGCGACCGATTACGTCACCTCCGGGGGGCGGCAAATGCAGCTCGCCGAAGCGGGAGATCATTGAACCGGCCAACAAGATGGAAGCGCGAATATTGCGGCATAAATCGGGGTCAAGATCAGCCGGCCGAAGATTCTTTGCATGAACACGCCAGGTATGATCTTCCAATGAGGTGAATTCAAGTCCCAGGCTTTCCAACAGGCATCGCATTGACTGCACATCACGAATTTGTGGGACGTTGTGTAGAACGACTGGTTCATCTGTCAATATGCAGGCAGATAATAGTGGCAAGGCTGCGTTTTTATTTCCGGCGGGTGTGACTTCTCCATTTAATGGGTGTCCGCCTTCGATGACAAATTTGGGCATAGAGTTCCTCCATGTCTAATTATACTGACTGAGATGAATTATCTCAACGTAACTGGCTATAATAAATTTACCGGGATTATAATCGAAGGATAGAAGTCGCATTCAAAATGAACGTACTTGATCCTAATCCTGAAGGTTATCCTGTTGCATTATTTATCCATGGACTGGGCGCAGATGGAAGCACGTGGTATTTCCAAATAGAGGCATTGAAAAAAGCAGGCTTACGACCCATTGCTGTTGATTTACCGGGATTTGGAAAAACTCCCAATCATCTTACCCATTGGACAATCGAAAATGTGCGGGATGCATGTTTTGTCAGAATGCAGCAATTGGGCATTGAAAAATATGCGGTAATTGGGCACTCATTGGGGGGAGCGATCGCATTGTCCATGGCGGTTCAATATCCCCGGACAATTGAAAAACTGTGTTTAATTAATTCATTCGCACATTTACGCCCAACAAAATTGGATGATTGGATTTATTTAATACGGCGTTTTGTTCGGGCAACGACGCTTTCACCAAAAGCGCAGGCTGAATTGGTGGCAAACCGGATTTTTCCTGATGCTTCACAGACTGGTTTTAGAGATGTTGTAATTCAAAAAATCATTCAAACAGATACCCGGGCATATAAAAATGCCATGAGGTCAATTGCAAAGTTTGATATGCGCCCAAAATTGTCAGATATCTCGATCCCTTGCCTGGTGATAACCAGTGAACATGATAATACAGTCTCGAAAATCGTTCAGCAAAAAATGGCGCGAAAAATTCCAACAGCCAGGCAGGAAATCATTTCTCGGGGTGGGCATGCAGTGATTATTGAACAACCCGAATTGGTGAATCAACTGATTCTTAATTTCTTAAAAACCAATCAGCATGCGTTTTGAGTTAGTTGCTTTATCATTCCATATCATATTTCAAGGTTTCTTAGCGAGGATGACATGATCATTATTGAAAAAATTGATATCAAAAACAAAACCCAGGTAAAACGGTTTATTGAGTTTCCATTTCAACTTTACAAAGACTGTCCACAATGGGTGCCTCCATTTAGAAGTGATTTGAGAACTGTCTTCGATCACCAAAAACACCCTTTTTACGAACATTCAGAAGCTGAATTTTTTACCGCCCTTCGCGATGGAGAAGTTGTTGCTCAGATCGCGGCTATGATTAACCACCCTTTTAACCGCTATCACAATACCCACCAGGCGCAATTCACCCTTTTTGATTGCAAGAATGACCCTGAGGCGGTTGGACAATTATTCTCCAGGGTTTATGAATGGGCAAAAGAAAAAGGAATGGATTGCATTGACGGACCAAAAGGATTTTCCTCTTTTGATGGTTATGGCATGCTGGTTGAAGGCTTTGAAAACCGGCAAATGATGACTATGTCAAGCTATAACCATTCATATTATCCAACCTTAATAGAGCAAAACGGCTTCCAAAAAGAGGTGGATTTTGTTTCCTGCTATTTGGACGATCAAAATTTTGTGCTGCCAGAAAAAGTGAAAGAAGTTGCCAGAAGAGTGCGCGAGCGTGGAAGCTTGAAAATTAAAAAATTCAGCAGCAAGACCGAGATTAAACAGTGGGCGAAGAAACTGATTGATGCTTATAACAAGGCATTTGTTAATAACTGGGAATATTACCCTTTAACCGATCGGGAACTACAATACTTGATCGATTCACTACTGACGTTGGTTGATCCGAAATTAATTACTTTCATCACCCATAATGATGATGTGGTGGGCTTCTTACTGGCGTTCCCGGATGTTTCGGCTGCCTTGCAACGTATGGAAGGAAAAATTACACCCTGGGGAATTTGGGACGTTTATCGGGAAACCAAACGCACAAAATGGGTATCATTCAATGGGGCGGGAATCTTGCCAGAGTTCATTGGACGGGGGGGGAATGCGTTGATGTATGATGCGATTGTGAACACGATTCATGATTTCGGGTTCAAGAATATCGAGATGACACAGGTTGCTGAGACAGCTGTTCAGATGCGCAAAGACCTGGCGACCCTGGGAGGTATCCCTTATAAGAATCATCGAGTATATAAACGTTCCATCTAATTTAGTTGTTGGATATAGAGAGGTTGCAATCCTGATTATGATCAGGCTCGCAACCTTTTCTTTCTGTCAATGGCAAGAATTAAAAAGGTATGGATCAAGGATGCAACCCCGACAGCACACCAGGCGCAAGTGTAAGGCACCAGTGTGATCACGTATCTTTGAAATGGTAGAGAAGACAAAGTTAAATTGGCAATCAATTGAAGCATGGAGGCTGTCACAAAAATCCAGACTTTCCTTGTTTTTTCAGGTGACGAATTAGATAAATTTCTTACTGACTGGAAAAATCCCATCAAAGTAAGGATCAGGAACACTGCACCACCTGTGAATCCGCGGAAAAGGCTATGAATAAGCGTCGTAAAATATACCTGTGAAGTTCCCCGTAATTCATTCGTGTAGTTACCAACATCTTCAATAGCCGGTGAAGTGACAAAAAGATTCCCGATCAAGCCAGCCAATTTTTGTGGGATTGATAATAAAACCTTTTGACCATCGACTGATTGCAGCGTGTAGACTTGTTGCCGGGTTAATTCAGAACGAATCATCCACGATTCTTGAAATGCCTGGAGGGGGAATCTCCATAAAACGGGATTCAGTAAAAGATAAATCGAAAAAATGATTGCGCCGTAATACAAGGTTTCGATTGCTATTGCTTTGATGCCCTTTTTGTTATACGCAGAATAAGTCAGGATGGCAAGCAATCCAACCAATACCAGTGGAAGTGCAGATTGTTTGGCGTTTATGGCGAATGCGATGGGGAATGCTGACAGCCAGGGTTTTTTTGTGAATTTCACCAGAGAGAAAAGCGAAAGGCAGATGTTGAAAACCAGTAAACTTTCGGCCATGGCACGCCGGGTGTGCAAAAGGATCAATGCATGGGAAGCAAACAGCAAAATGGCAACGAATGCGGTGAGGGAATTAAAAGTTTCCCGTACAGCGCAATATAGGAAAAGCAAGGTGAAGGGAAAGAAAACAGCAACAGAAAGCCTTGCAAGGCGCAAAAGTGAATTAGATGGTATGGCGCCGGATTCCTGGTTGAATTGCCAGTTTTCCGACCAGTTCCAATCCTGCGGCAAAGACGGATAACCGGCAATTATTCGAGCCACTCCAATGACGGTTCTGGTTAATGGGGCATCGATCAAACGATATCTGAGCCGTGGATCGGGAGAGTCGACAGGTCTCCAGGCCAGGGACATGGGATTGTTGATGAATTGGTCAACATCAGTGCTCATGAAAATCTGGGTGGCTTCATCTGGATGAAATGGAACGATATCCAGATTGTGGAAGTAAAACCAGGAAGCAATTCCGATGATGGCTGTAATAATTACAAATTCGTAAAGTCGATTTTGATTATGCATGGTTGTTTTGTCTGACTTTGCTGGTTACAATATTTCTTGTGAAAAAGAATCAAAATTGCTCTCAATATTGTATAGCAATCTGCTTTATTCTTTTAATTGCCGGGGGAATAAAAGTTATCTTAATACTCATGGATGCATTTCCGTTTAATTCTGATGAGGCTATTATTGGATTGATGGCACGGCATATCTTGAACGGCGCGCGCCCGGTTTTCTTTTACGGGCAGGCTTACATGGGCAGCCTGGATGCCTATCTGGTGGCATTGTTCTTCCTGTTTTTGGGGACACAAAGCTGGGTGATACGCCTTGTTCAAATTATGTTGTACCTGGCAATAATCCTTTCAACGATCCATTTTATGAGTTTGTTGGGATTGAACCGGAGGGTGCAGATTATTGCGGCTAGCTTGCTGGCAATACCCAGCGTGAATGTAACCCTTTATACAACCGTCAGCCTGGGAGGATATAACGAAGCGCTGCTCATCGGGAATCTGATCTTAATTGCCAGTGTTATGATTTATCAAAAAATTCCTCAATTTCTGACAGTATCAAAAGAAAACAGAGACAAACCTGGATGGTGGCTTATCGGCGGCCTGGGATTTTTAATAGGCATTGGATTGTGGGTGAATGGTTTGACCCTGGTGTATGCTGTTCCTGCTGGGGGATTGATTCTTTGGGGATTGATTCGGAACAAGGTGAAAAATGGCTGGTCAGGATTTTTTCGATTTTTACTTTGGGGAGTAGCTGGTTTCATTATCGGGTCAAGTCCCTGGTGGATCTTTGGATTGGCGAACGCCGCGGGTTCGTCCTTGATGGGCGAATTACTTGGTTCGGCGGTAGCCGTGGAAAGCGGCGGCAGGTTTCAAATTGTTATAAACCACTTGGTCAGCTTTATATTATTTGGGCTGACAGCGCTGTTGGGGCTTCGCCCACCCTGGTCGGTGGACTGGCTGGCTTTCCCCATGATTCCCTTTGTGGTCATATTCTGGGGACTGGTGGCCGTGTATACTTTTAAACGGGCTCAAAAATGGGATCAATCGGAACCGGGTTTCTTCCTGTCTGTTGGAGTGGTGGTTACCCTGGCGTCTGGTTTCATTTTTTCCTCGTTTGGGACCGATCCCTCGGGGCGCTATTTCTTGCCGCTGTGGATTCCATTTTCCATCCTGGCAGCGGAGATGGTGGACGAATGGATTCCCACACCACATTGGAAAATTACCGTGGTGTGTTTTATCCTGATTTTTCATGGGGTGGGCATTATCCAATCTGCAATAAAAAACCCTCCCGGACTCACAACTCAATTTGACCTGAAAACAGTCGTTGATCATCGCTATGATAAAGATTTGATTCGGTTTCTTGAGGACAATGAGGAAACCTGCGGTTATAGTAATTACTGGGTATCTTATCCGCTTGCCTTCAATTCCAACGAACAATTGATTTTTATCCCCTCATTGCCCTATCATCAGGATTTGCGTTATACACCTCGTGATGACCGCTACAAGCCGTACACAGATTACGTGGAAGGGTGCGGTCGTGTGGCATATATCTTGACACATAATCCGGCATTAGAAACGTATATCAGGAGAAAATTCAAAGAGCAGGATATTTATTGGGATGAAAAGTTCATTGGTGATTACCTGGTTATGTATAACCTATCAAGTAAGATCAGGCCAACAGAAATTGGACTGGGTGGTACTTCATCGACGCAAATGTTGGAAGACCAGAACTCTTATTTAGAATGATCATGGATAAAACATCAAACTTGCATTCAGATTGGGAACGCTTTGTGTTGATCGTTGTGCTGGTGTTGATTTTTATCATGGCAGCCCGCACACCCATCGATAGTGATATGTGGTGGCATTTAAAATCTGGTGAAGTAATGGTTGAAACCGGAAGACCGCTTATGGTTGACCTGTTTTCTTATACACGTTATCAATTTGTATGGACCAATCACAGTTGGCTGTCAGAAGTAGGTTTGTTTCTGCTCCATAAATGGTGGCATACCTGGGGATTATCAGCCTGGGTAGCCTGCCTGGCGTTATTGAGCCTGCTGTTTCCGATACTTCAAATGGAATCCCCGATGTTATTACGAGGTTTTCTGGCTGTACTGGGCAGCATGGTGAGTGCTGTTGTCTGGTCGCCGAGACCCCAGATGACATCACTGGTGTGCCTGGCGGGGTTGAATTTTATAATACATCTTGCCAGAAAAGGAGAAATTCGCTATCTAGGGCTCATCCCCGGTCTGTTCATCCTATGGTCCAATTTACACGCGGGTTATTCATTAGGATTAATTTTTATTCTGTTTGTGCTTCTGGGTGAAGGACTAAATTTTCTGTTTGGTAATCAAAACGAAATTGGCTTGAAACAGGCTGGTCTTTACCGGCTTGGATGGATGGCTTTGCTTGCGTTGGGATGTGTCGCAATCAACCCAAACGGAATTCGCATGTGGAGCATTCCTTTTGAAACGGTCGGTATTCAATCTTTGCAGTCGATGATTTCGGAGTGGGCATCGCCGAATTTTCACGAAGTGGTTCAACAACCGTTTTTATGGATGTTGTGCGGCATTATAATTTTAATTGGCCTGTCTCGATGTAATCCTGATGGAGTTGAGTTGGTTTGCATTGCAGGATTTGCCGGGATGAGCTTGATTGCTAGAAGGAATTTTGCGCCCTTTGCCCTGGTGTGCCTGCCCATAATCAGCCGGCATGTTGTTTCGGCATGGGGTGTGTGCGCTCCTCGAATTTGTAAATCCCCCATTATCCAAAAAACGAATCGCCTTCGTGTTGAACATAGTTCAAAAACATTACCCGCCTGGCTACAAAAAGCAATTCATCTCTTTGTGGCTGGTTTTTTGATGCTGGTCGCAATCATAAAACTATTTTGGGTGGCTCATCCGGTCATGATATCTTATTATGAGGCAAAGGTTTTCCCAGCAAGCGCAGTGGAATGGATTCGAAACCAACCCATTCAAGGTCAGATGTTTAGTGAATATGACTGGGGTGGATATCTGATCTGGAATCTGGATGATTACCCGGTATTTGTGGATGGAAGAACCGACCTGTATGGTGATGCAATCATCAAGGAGTGGAAGACTTTGATGAATGGTGAAGACGGGTGGAAAGAAATTATTGAAAATCGCAAGATAAACACTGTACTTGTTCGAGCTGATCGTCCAATTATCACGTTATTACAGAATGATGGATGGCATACGATATGGCGTGATGAACAAAGTATTGTAATGGAGCGATGAGAATTTTCAATTAAAAACAACCATTCGGGCTTGAATTATAATTACGCCTGTTAATAAGACATCATAATTAACGACGATGCTAAGGAGAACGCTTTGAATTATCGCAAAATTCCCTGGTGGGGTTATTTGGCCGCTGCCGGGATAGTTATTGGTGTGCTGGCTCTGATTACTGGAGCCAATCATAGGTTCGCAGAAAATAGTCGTGGTGGCGGGGAGTTCCTGGTTCACTGGTTGGGAATTCGGTCATATCTCTTGAAAGGCGTGAATCCTTATTCTGATGCTGCGCTGCAGGAAGCCCGGTTGTTTGCTCAACAAATGGGGAATATAACCACCTACCGGGAACCGCGGATGATTTCACCACTGTATGCTATCGTTGTCTATTTACCTTTCAGCCTGATAGAAAATTTCGAGTGGGCGCGAGCTGCCTGGATGACTTTCCTGGAATGCCTATTGGTGGGTTTGGCAGTATTAAGTATTCAACTTTCCGGATGGAAACCAAGACGATTGGTGTATGGAGCATTTCTCATTTTTTCCATTTTCTGGTACCACGGTTTTTTGCCGGTTATGCACGGCGACTCGGTGATTGTTGCCGCATTTTTCATCGCAGCAGGTTTATATGCCCTGAATTCCAATTCCGATGAAATGGCGGGGGTTTTGTTCGCATTCTCAACCATCCAACCGTTTTTTTCGGGTGTGTTTTTCCTGTTTCTTGTTTATTGGGCTGTGCGTAATGAAAGATGGCGTTTATTGAGCTGGCTGATCGTGACCATCTTGTTACTGGGAGCCAGCGCTGCTTTGCTCATGCCTGATTGGGTACTACAAAGTTTGCGCGCTGTTGTCAGCACCTATAAAGCTTCGCAATTCTACAGTCCCGCAGACATCATTTCCAAATGGTTGCCAGGAATGGGCGCCAGGATTGGGTGGATTTTCTCGGGCGCCATTGGTTTGTTGTTGATACTGGAATGGAATATTTCGCTGCGGAAAAGTGGAAAAGCTTTTTTATGGATTGCCTGTTTGACGCTGGCCGCGAGCCAGTGGGTGGGACTTAAGAGTACCGCTGATTCGTTTGTCTTGATGCTGCCGGGACTGGCGTTGTTTTTCTCTATGTTACAAAATCGTTGGGAGAGAAAGGCTGGTATGTATTCACTGGCGACCATGGGAGCGCTGCTTGTGTTCTTATGGGGTATGGCGATAATTTCAACTCGACAGGCTGAACCCGCCATGCGGGCTGCCATGGTATTTTTCCCATTTCCCCTGGTGCTTTTGATTTTATTGTACTGGGTGCGCTGGTGGGTTTTACGGCCGGCAGTGGTCTGGTTTGATGAATTTCCTTTTGATGAACGGATAAACCAACCATGAAAAATCGCCAACGCTTCAAGCTGGCGTTTATCATTCTGCTTGCGGCGGTATTACGCTGCCTGTTTCTCGACAGCAGAGAAATTTTTTACGACGATGCTTTCAGTGTTTTTCTGTCCAATCGGAACCTGGCTGAAATAATCAGCGGCACGGCGGCAGACACCATGCCTCCCTTGTTTTATTTTCTGTTGCACGCCTGGCAAAAATTGGGGGCTGTCCAACTGTGGCAATTGCGATTATTGAATGTTGGACTAAGTTTGTTGGTTGTGTTTGGAGTTTATCTGACTGTGCAAAAACTTGCCACTGAAAAAGCTGCTCTTTGGGCGGCTTTTTTCACGGCCATATCGCCCTTTCAAATTTATCATGCTCAAGAGATTCGGATGTATGTAATTCTTGAGTTGAACTTGCTGGGATATTTTTTATCTTTCCTCGAATTCTATCAACCCGGTGAAACAATTAATAAACTTCCGCCCAAAATTGGATTTGTCATCTTCGGCGCCCTGGCGATGTATTCTCACAATCTGGCCATCTTTTCCATCGTGACGATTAACATTTTCTTGTTGATAAAACAGGAATGGAAGCAGTTATTACAGATTATTTGCTTGCAGGTTTTTATTGGAATACTGGCTTTACCGTGGTTGTGGTTTGTTCCCCAACAAGTATCAAAAATCCAAACAGCCTTCTGGACACCCAGACCGGGGCTGGTGGAAGTGATTCAAGCACTGGTACAATCCACTGCTTCCTTACCGTTATCAGGTTTATGGATGACCGCGGCGGTGGTTTTGAGCATCCAAATATTGGTTTTAACACTTCTGGAAACCTTTCGCCAGGTGAAAAATGACTATCGCACAGAATTGCTGGCAGTAGTTGCAATGGCACCACCTTTGCTGATGTTTCTAACATCATATTTTATGAGGCCAATCTTTGTTGCGCGTGGTTTTATCTTTTCCATTCTCGCGTTCTATATGATCGTTGCCATTGTTCTGACAAAATCAAACCAGAAAATCTTAATGTTTTTTCTGGGAGGTGCAATGATCACCTCGGCTGCGATATCTCTCCCGCATCAATACACTTTCAACGGATTCCCGCGTTCACCGTATCGTCAAGTTACAAATTATCTTGAAGAACAGCAGAATTCTCTGATTTTGCATGACAACAAGCTGAGTTTTTTCCCCTGTCATTTTTATAACCAGGCATTGCCACAATATTTTCTGCCTGATGAGCCCGGTTCACATAACGATACGTATGCTATATCTTCACAGCAGGCCATGGATATTTTTCCTGCGAGTGACCTGGCGAGTATTACCGATGGAGCCTCGTCCATCCATTTTGTCGTATTCGAGCGCGCCATCCAGGAACACCAGAAAGCGGGAAGGCTTAATCACCCGGTGTTGGAAACGTTAGAGCAACGCTATCAATTTATTGGCGTTGAAAGTTTTAATGATTTGCTGGTTTATCATTTTTTATTGTTGGATGAATCGTTGGTGAAATGAAGACCAGGACGCTTCTCATTCTTTTCTTGGCAGGTATCATCCTTTCGAGTCTATTGACGTTGTTATCAGCGACGCCTGGATATATGGATGCAGCCTATTATTATGTGGGTGGAGTCAACCTGACAGAAGGGAATGGATTTTTTGAGCAATTCCTGTGGAATTATCTCGATTCTCCTGCCGGGCTGCCCCATCCGTCACATCTTTACTGGATGCCGCTGCCTTCCATATTAGCTGCCCTGGGGCTGCTTCTAGGAGGTGAAAGCACATACACCTGGGCTCGCATTCCGTTCATTATCCTTGGCGGATTAGTTCCCCTTGTTACTGCCCTGCTGGCGTATCGTGTTACTGATTCGCCCAGAAAGGCAATCCTATCGGGAATGCTGGCTGTGTTCCCGGGGTTTTACGCGATTTTCTTGAACCACACCGAATCATTTTCACCTTTTATGGTACTGGGTGGTTTGTTTTTTCTTCTTATGACCGTAGACGTGAATGAGGAAAAATTAGTTTTCCCCAGTATCTTTGGCCTGGGTTTGGTCAGTGGTTTGATGCACTTAACTCGTGCTGACGGGGTGGTTTGGTATGCCGGTGGTTTATTTTATCTGTTCCTGGTTTGTATGACCGATCAAAAAATTACCAGGAGTATAAAAATAAAAAAGTTTATTATTCAAGCTGCAACATTAACTTTGGGATATGTTTTGGTTATGCTGCCCTGGTTTTTGCGCAATATGGAATTGTTTGGCTCACCATTGTCACCTGGAGGTAGATATTCCTTCTGGTTTGTAGATTATGATGATTTGTATTATTACCCTGCAGATTCGTTAACATCAGGTCGCTGGCTTGACAGCGGTTTTTTAGCTATTTTTGCTGCCCGATGGGGATCTTTTGTGCAAAACATTCAGACCATTGTTGCTGTGCAAGGTGAGATTTTCTTATTCCCATTAATTCTTATAGGGTACTGGAAACTTTGGTGCAAGAAAAGCGTGGTGATGGCAGGTGTAATATGGATGATTACGTTTGGTGTGATGACGGTGATTTTTCCATTTGCCGGTGCACGAGGCGGCTTTTTTCATTCCGGAGCGGCATTTCAATCCATGTTCTGGGTATTGGCGGCTGAAGGATTGGACCAGATTATTCACCGGGGAGTGAAAAACCGTAACTGGGACTTTGCCCAGGCCTGGAATTTCCTTGGCGCGGGTCTGGTGTTCATTAGTATTATCCTGACGGGATTTCTGGTTATCAATCGAGTTGTGGGATTTGATTATCCGCCGAACAAGTGGGATAGAGATTGGAATCGATATCAGGAAATTGAGAGGGAATTGTCAAATCTGAATATTCCCAAAGATTCCATTATATTGATAAACAATCCACCTCTATATTTTGCAGCCAACCGGCGGCCAAGCGTTGTCATTCCAGATGGTGATATCAATATGACAATGCATGTCGCGGATCAGTACCAGGCAAAAATTCTGGTTTTGGAAGAAAATCACCCGGATGGTTTGGATTCATTATTTAATCAATATGACAGATGTCCAGAACGATTGGAAAAACTTTCATCTGACCTTAGTCAGGTTCAAATATTCCGTATCCGTAGTCAATGAGGAAAAAGAATCATGACCGCAGATTATCCTTCCGTCGAAGAAAACAACAGCGGTAATTCTAAAAATCAGACCGAACAACTTTTGCTTTTGCTTATTCCTTTGATTTTGTCTGTAACCGCCTATTTATTTTGGGCGGCGAAAACCTACCGTTGGGGGTTTCCCCTGGATGACGCCTGGATACACCAGACTTATGCGCGGAACTTGACTAAATATGGCGAATGGGTTTATCAGCCCGGGCAACCTTCAGCCGGTTCAACTGCACCCCTGTGGACAGGCTGGTTGTCCCTGGGGTATTGGCTTAAACTACCAATGCTTACCTGGGCATGGCTTTCAGGAATCCTCTGCCTGGGTGTCCTGATTCTAGTTTCTTACCAATTTATAAAAAAAGATTTTTCACCAAACCTGCTTTTTCGTGTGGGCTTTTTCCTGTTCATGGGGTTGGAATGGCATTTTACCTGGGCGGCGCTTTCGGGCATGGAAACCATTCCGTTTGCTTTGATGATTGTCAGTGTCTTTGTACTGCTGATTCAGGAACGAAAAAACTGGTTTGTAATTGGATTGTTGATCGGACTGGGTGTGTGGATCCGGCCAGATGCATTTACACTGCTGGGTCCCATGGCCTGGAGTTTATTGTGGGAAAAATGCGACTGGAAAACGAAAAAAAAGTATTTGGGTTATGCTTTGATTGGAATGACCATTCCCTTGCTAGCTTATTTCACAACAAACATCCTGATTTCAGAGAGTGTCTTTCCCAATACTTTTTACGCCAAGCAGGCAGAATATGCCATTTTGCAACAAAAACCACTCTCCAGTCGATTTTTTGCATTGATAAAATTACCATTGGTAGGAGCAGGAGTCTTGCTTTTGCCGGGCTTTCTTTATGAGATATGGCGATGTGTTAGACAAAAAGATCGACTGATCCAGGCCGCATACCTCTGGTGGTTTGGATATACCATGATCTATGCCTGGCGATTGCCGGTTGTATATCAACATGGTCGTTACCTGATTCCTGCGATGCCCATATTTTTTGTTCTGGGTTGGCGCGGGAGTTTGGCTATGCTGGGCGACTTCACGAAGAAGAGTAAAACATTCATCCGCGTCTTGGAAAAGGGATGGTGGTTAAGTGTGATACTTGTTTCTGCAGGATTCGTTGGATTGGGTGCCAATGCCTATGCACAGGATGTGGCTATCATTGAATCGGAAATGGTTGATTGCGCAAAATGGGTGAATCAAAATATTCCCGAGACGCAATTGATTGCTATCCATGATATTGGCGCTTTTGGTTATTTTGATGAACATCAATTGCTTGATTTGGCTGGATTAATCTCTCCAGAAGTGATACCGATCATTCGGGATGAGCAAAAAATTAGCGATTATCTCGATTATCACGGGGTTGATTACCTGATCACATTTCCAGATTGGTATCCAAAACTTGTTGAACAGGCAAAGCCGATATATAATACCGGAGGTGAATTTTCACCCAGGGCCGGGGGTGAAAATATGACAGTGTATCAATGGAATATTCGGAAATAATTGTTGCACAGACAATTATTGGAATCAGGATGAGTTGCCCGGAGATTATCCTATGAGTATAAGTGGTTCAACACAAGAGCTGTCTTGGGAAGAGTTTAGAAAAGAAGTTCAGGCAGAATTGGAGCAAACACAACGCACATTGCGCGAAGTAAGCCTGATGTTGGAACAAAGCCGGGGTGAGATGACCAAACTGACCCAGCGTAATGCCGCAATCACAAGCCATTTGCAACAAATGCAGGGGCAGTTTGAAACTATTGCCAGGGCTGATATCCGCATGGCTTATGAATCTGCCCTGGACGGTCAGCAGAGGTTATTTGTGTTGCGCAGCCAAATGGAAAAATTGCAAAGCGATCAAGACTGGATGCAGCGTTACATTCAATTATTGGATAAGACGCTGGGAATGATTCAGGCAGATGAGTTGATTGCGAAAACGGACAGCGCCGGCGGGCGAGGCGCAGCGTTGATGGAAATGGTTGTCGATGCGCAGGAAGCTGTTCGACAACGACTTTCCAAGCAAATGCATGATGGCCCTGCACAGACCCTTTCAAATTTCATTGTACAAACAGAGATTGCATCCCGACTTTTTGAGGTGGATCCTGAAAAAGCGCGAGACGAATTGGGCAATTTGAAATCTTCAGCCATGGTTGCGTTTCAAAAAGTGCGCAATTTTATTTTTGAATTACGCCCCATGATGTTGGACGACCTGGGGTTGATACCGACCCTGCGCAGGTATATCGCTACGTATAAAGATCAAACCAATGTGGACATATCTTTTTCCATTCATGGTCATGAACGGCGCTTTGAACCGCACCTGGAAGTGATGATCTTCCGGGCAATTCAGGACCTGGTTGGAAACTCGATACGTATTAATGCTGAACAGCCGATAAAATTGCAGGTTGAAGTGCTGGTTGTGGTGGACGATAGTCATATAAAAGTGACGGTTTCGGACAATGGAAAAACAATTGATGAATCGGTTTTATACGACAATACATCATTGGGATTGAAATTCATCAAAGAGCGGGTTGAAATGCTGGAAGGCATATTTGAAATTGAATCAATCGAAGGAAAAGGAAGTAAAATCAAATTCCAGGTTCCGGTGATTGAATTTTCAAAAAATTAATTCGGGAATCATATTCTTATTTTGGAGGAAGCTGTGGCAAAGAAAACAATTGGTCTCTTAACAGGCGGGGGCGATGTTCCCGGCCTCAATTCTTGCATGAAAGAAGTTGTGTTGCGCTCTTTAGCCAATGATTACCGTGTCATTGGTATCCGTCGAGGATGGGGCGGCTTTATCCATTTTGATTTTGATGAACCCTCAACCCGTGAGTATTATTCGCGTGAATTACATGCGGACGATGTGCGTACAATCGACCGCACTGGCGGTACATTCCTGCATACATCCCGTACCAATCCCCAAAAAGTAAAGGCTAACGCTATCCCAGACCATTTGAAAGATTCTTCTCTCGGGAAGCCGATAGATGAAAAAGGGACAATGGATTATACAGATCATGTTTTAAAGGTGCTTGAACACCTTGAAATTGATACCCTGGTAACCATTGGTGGTGATGATACATTAAGTTATTCAGCCCGACTGCACAAAGAAGGTGTGCCGGTGGTGGCCATTCCAAAAACCATGGATAATGATGTGTATGGCACAGATTATTGCATTGGTTTTTCCACGGCTGTATCCCGCAGCGTTGAATTTGTGAACAATATGCGTACCTGTTGCGGTTCGCATGAACGCATTGGTGTGGTTGAACTATTCGGACGGAATTCTGGTGAAACCAGTTTCTTTGCCGGTTATCTTTCCTATGCTGACCGGATCATCGTTCCAGAAGTTGAATTCAACATGGATACATTGATCGAATATCTTATTGAAGACAAACTCAGGAATCCATCCAATTATTCGATCATGACTGTCTCTGAAGCAGCCATCATTTCTGGCGGCGATGTGGTTGAAACGGGCACTGAAGATGCATATGGACACAAGAAGTTAGGTGGGATTGGAAAAATCATATCTGATTCGATCAAGAAGCATGGTGAAAATACCATGTACCAGCAGGTTGGTTATTTAATGCGCTCTGGCGCCCCGGATTCGTTAGATCGCATGGTGGCCATAACCTATGGTGCACTGGCTGTTCAACTGATTGAAAAGAACGAAACCGGCCGCATGGTTGCCATACAGAATGGGAAATATACAACTGTGCCTGTGGACAGTTCTACACAGGGAAAGAAAAACCTAGATGTGGATCGGTTCTATGACACGGAAACATTCAAGCCGAAAATTCGCAACGTTTCAGGTTTGCCCATGTTCCTTACGTAGTGTTTGAAAAATCAATCAGGGTGTGATTGGATGCCAAAAAGTGAACAGGGGTTGTTGACAAACCGCTATCAGGTGATTCCACGCACCCTGGTTTTTATTTTTAATCAAGACAAGGTACTCTTATTAAAAGGAGCGCCTACAAAACGAATCTGGGCTAATTTGTATAATGGAATCGGGGGACATATTGAAGCGGGCGAAGATATTCTGTCATCGGCACGCCGAGAGTTGTTAGAAGAAGCAGGTATAACAGCACGCGATATGAGGCTGGTGGGTACTTTGCTGGTTGATGTTTTGCCTAATCAGGGTATTGCGCTATTTGTGTTACGTGGCGAGTATAGTGGTGGTGAATTGAAAGACTCAAGCGAAGGCTCATTGGAATGGATTGAAGAAAATAACATCGATGATTTACCTTCCCCTCCTGATTTAAAAGTGATTTTGCCAATTATCACAAAAATGAAAAAAACTTCGCCGCCCTTTTCTGCCCGTTCGTTTTATGACACCCACGAAAAATTGCGTGTAGTTGTTGCAGAATGATTTGTTGGAGTCAAATTTTTAACCGTCGTTCGCGGATTTTATTTCGTAGAAAACCAGCAAGGTATCCCCGTATTTCCGTTGTTCAAATTCGTGTAAATTTGAAAGGGTTAGTTCCTTGTATTCAAGCGGGTTGATTTGCACAATCACCCAGGCGTCTTCTGTCAACCATGAGGTATTCGAATCCAGCATGAGTATGGCGCGCTCCCACATCTCTTTGTATTGTGGGGGGGCGATGTAAATATATTCGAATTTTTGATCTGCTGGTTGCTTTAATAGAATAAAGGCATCCATAGTGCGAACCTGGGCGATTTTTTCAAAGCCGGTATGCAGTAGATTGTTATGGATGGTTTTGGCTGCAACAGGCAATTTGTCAAGAAAACGCACAAACCTGGCGCCTCGGCTCAATGCCTCAATGCCAACACTGCCTGTTCCCCCAAATAAATCAAGCATGGCTGCGCCCTGAATATCGTTTCCCAAAATATTGAATAATGCTTCTTTGACGCGGTCGGTGATAGGACGCGTGCTGTCTCCGGGAACCGGCTGGAGACGCATTCCACGTGCTTTTCCGCCTATAATGCGTGGATTTGCCATTCAATCGCTCCAGATCACGATTTTATATCATTGTAAGTCCAATAACGATTGGCGAAGAAATTCCACATCATTACCACCAGGATTGCAATAGCCAGTGAAACGTTGTGGCCGATAATTTCCGGCGTGAGAAAAGTTGCGGGAACAATTGATGCACTTAACCGTATTAATCGCGATTCCATCCAGGCCAGCATGGGCGTGCGAATTGCAAGACCAATCAGGCTAATTATAAAAAATTGAACCATTTGTTGTGTAAAGGTCTTTTCTCGCGAATCGGGGTATGTCCAATAGCGGTTTAACAGAAAGTTACTAATTACTGCGGCAATGAAAGAAATGATGCTGGCGACAACAAATGGAGTGGAAAGCTGCGTCAAGATGTTCATGATGCCAAAATCTACGACAGCGCCGATTGAACCGACGATGGCAAATTTGATAAACCGGGTGCGTTCTTTGGCATTGGAGAGAATAGTCATATCAGGCTAATCCTAGTTTCTCTTTAAAGTATGGGATAGTGCGTTGGATGCCTTCGGCTAGCGGGATCTGGGGCTGCCAATTCAGGATGCTGTTGGCGCGGCTGATATCTGGTCGGCGGCGCTGCGGGTCATCACCCAACCGCAAAGCCGGTTTTAAGTTGACGCCGGCGGTATTCCCAACAATGCGATTGATTGTTTCGGCAAATTCAAGAATGGTGATTTCATCGGGATTTCCAATATTCACCGGGTAATGCTCATCGGATAGTAATAGGCGGTAAATCCCTTCTATGAGATCTTCAACAAAGCAAAAACTGCGTGTTTGCTTGCCATCCCCATAGATGGTCAGTGGTTGGCCGTTTAGGGCTTGTTGTATAAAATTTGGAACAACACGCCCGTCATCCAACCGCATGCGTGGCCCATAGGTATTAAAAATCCTGACGATGCGCGTGTCTAACCCATGATGGCGGTGGTATGCCATGGTGAGGGCTTCTGCAAATCGTTTGGCTTCATCATAAACCGAGCGTAAGCCAATGGGATCGACATGTCCCCAATATGTTTCTTTTTGAGGATGTTCCAGCGGGTCACCGTAGATCTCGCTGGTCGAGGCGAGAATATAGCGGGCTCCATGCGCACGTGCAACACCCAGGGTGTTATGTGTGCCGAGTGCGCCGGCTTTCATGGTTTGAATGGGTAAATTTGTGTAACCGAATGGAGATGCAGGGTTGGGACTAGCGGGTGATGCAAAGTGCATCACTGCATCCACTTTTCCAGGCACAAATATAAAGTTGGCAACATCATGACGTATAAACGAGAAGTCATGATTGCCTGCCAGGTGAGACAGGTTTTCTTGACTTCCCGTGATGAAATTATCCATTCCAACAACCTGATGCCCGTTGGTGAGTAATTTTTCGCATAAATGCGATCCCAAAAAACCTGCCGCGCCAGTAATCAATACTCTCATCTTTGCCTCAAATATTTATATTTCGTGATCATTTTTTGAAAGATAGCATCATTTCCAGTCCAGACGGCTGATGGACCCATCGCCGGTTATCTGCTGCGCCTGGAATGTGATTGAATTGACCAGCCATAGGTTGCCCATATAAACACAAGCTATCAAGCGGGGTGCGTCTTCAGTCGGTTTTGATTCCCAAACAACATGCTGTGGATCTAATCCCTGTGAGCCTTCAGGAGGAAAAACCTGGCGGATGTTGGAGCCGTCTCGATCCATAACCATTAATTTATAGCGACTGGTTTCGCTTTGTTCCGGGAAAATGGATTGGAGAAAGGCAACTGAAAAGCGTTTCCCATCCTGGAAAGGGGATGCAGAAGGATATACAAACATGCCAGTCTGAGGAACGAGAGAAATGGACTGATTGCTTGCGACTATGTATGAGCCAAGGTCAAACAATGGTGATGCTTCGTTATCCGCTATGCTGGCCTTGGGTGTGTGCAATGTTGTGTAAAGGATGTTGCTGTCAGGAGACCAGGAGATCCCCGGCGACCAGGCCCAATCGGCGTTGGTTTTGTAAGGTATGATCTCTTGAAGTTGAACCAGCTCTTTTTTTTCAAAATCGAGCAACCCAATGCTGTCTGGCCTGGAGTATGCCAGCAAAGAACCATCCTTTGACCAGGAAAAGCCGGTTCCCCACCAACCGTATATACCACCCGAATTGGCCTCTAAAACCTTTTCGTTGCTCAATACACCGCCTGCGGCGTTCACTTTGAGTATAAAAAGGTCGTTATTCGCCTGCCATCCCGGGGCAATTGTGCGCGGTTCAACTGTTGAATAAGAGATGGTCAGACCAGAACCGGGAACCCAGTCGGCAAAGTGAATAATATTTTTAACGCGTAAATCGACTGGTTTGGCATCGCTTTGTTTAATATTTACCATCCACAGCGAATTGATATCATCCGCAGCATCCTTTGAGGTGGAACGGGTATAGAGCAGCCACTCTCCGTCCTTAGATAAAGAAAAGACTCTGCCATCAAGGTCGCCACTGGTGACCACCGGTCGGCGATTTCCGGTGGTTTCTTCCATAACCCAAGCATTGCCAGAAGTTAAGTAGGCTAATGTGCCTCCAATTGGAAGTACTGTATAAGGGGTTTGAACACCAACCATTACAATCTCAGGAACTGCCTCGATTATGGTTATGGTTTTAAAAACGGTCCGACTTTTCTCTTGATCATCTTCATACAAGATACGATAAGTGATTTGCTGCTGGCCATTGACGCCGGCCTGTATGAGTAAGGTTTGTCCTTCTGGTAGTGATTCGTTTTTGACCGTTTGGCGTTGAAAGGCAATCACCTGATCTTCATTGATAAATTCCTCCCGTATTCGCTTGACGGTTATTAACATTCCATCTGTTAATGTGGTCTGTAATGAAGGATCAACACTATCAAGGTTATTTAACGTAATATTAGCGATTCGGATGGCGCTGGCAACGGTGCTGCCTGCTGGCACTTTCACTTCAATAGACTTGCCATCAATCGCGATGGTTGAGTTGATCGGCTCGACTGTTGGAGTCAGAGGATTGCAAGCAACCAGGATAAATAAAATGCCAATTACACACAGGGTGAATAGTTGCTGCCAATGGCGTTTTTGGTGTAATTTTGATTTCGTTGTACTCAGCATTTTATATCCAGACAGGAGTGGGAATCGGTTATAATCTTTTTCGGTTTCGGGTTTTTATTGTTGACTCATTGATCCTGTGATAATCATCGCGCCATCAGCAATTTGTACCCCTGTAACCTTGAAGCCGGGAGCCTGGCTCTGAATGGCCTGATTAATGGCTGTGTTGATATAAGATGACATATTCGTCTTAATGATGTCTGGGGCAGGTATCGGGCCAAGTTTTGCTTCGGCGATCTCTACACCGAAGGCGCCGCTGGCATCAAAAACAATACGACAGACAGCTGTAAAATCTGCAGAAATTGAATCCTGTTGGAATTTTCCAGCGATTTCAATTTGGCCATTGCGCAGCGCAACCGAGAGCCCGCTGGCGGGAAATGAGGGATCGTTGTTAACCTCGACAGCAAGCCATTGATTCATTTGCTGTTCGGTCATGGTAATTGTAACCAGTCCAGATGTCGGGTCATACACAACGATGTCATCCATGGATGGGAGTGTGGGATCGAGAATCATTGGCTCCACGGTAGGAGTGGGTGTGCTGGCTTTGTACATGGGATTTGTACAGGCAAGACTGATGATCAGTCCGAGAATTAACAAGATTATATTTCTTATCATATATACACCTGTATTATTATTTTTATTCCTTTTGAAGGACAGTAGACAATTATAGCATGAGTGAACAAGAGAAAAATCAAACAAAATCTGAGTTGGCAATGCTTGTTGAAGCATTATTGTTTGTCGCTGCGGGGCCTGTTTCAATTGCACACCTTGCTGAAGCCCTTAACGCAAAACCAGAAGAGATTGATACCAGCATTCAATACCTTCATCAATCCTTGTTACAGGATCATGGATTGCAGATCCAGTGGAATCACGGGAAGGTCCAATTGACAACCCGCCCTGAATTATCGGGTGCCATTGAAAAATTTTTAGGTTTGGAAGCCACTGCAAAATTGAGCCGGGCGGCGCTTGAAACACTGGCAATTATCGCTTATCGGCAACCTATTACACGCCCGGGAGTTGATGCTATCCGCGGAGTCAACAGTGATGGTGTCATGCGTAGCCTGTTAAGTAAAGGACTTGTAGAAGATGTGGGGAGGGCGGAAGGACCTGGAAGGCCAATTCTTTATGGTACGTCTTCCGAATTTTTGCAACATTTTGGATTAGCTTCGTTGGATGAAATGCCGGCTTATGACACGGCACAGATTGAACAGGCCGAGCAGAGCAGTTTGTTGAAGGACTAGAAAACCATGGAAGAACGATTACAAAAAATTATGGCAAGCCATAACCTGGGATCTCGCAGGGATTGCGAGGTTATCATCCAGGAAGGTCGGGTGAAGGTTAATGGGCAGGTGGTTCGATTGGGCGATAAGGCTGATGCTGGAATTGATCGAATCGAAGTAGATGGGAAGGTTTTACCCAAGAATTCTCCCGACAAAGTGTATTTTGCGTTGAACAAGCCCCAAGGTGTTTTATCTGATGATGATGACACCGAAAATCGCCCCACGGTTTTTCAGTTTGTGCCCTATGAAGGACATTTGTTTTCTGTCGGACGGTTGGATTTTGATAGCGAAGGCCTGATTTTGCTAACCAATGATGGAGAATTGGCAAATCATTTAACACATCCGCGCTATGGTCACGAAAAAGAATATATGGTATTGGTTGGGCGAGAGCCGGATACAAAACAATTGGGCGCCTGGCGCCGCGGTGTAGTCTTACCTGAGGATGGAGAGCGAACGCAACCGGCAAAAGTGTTTATCGAAAAAAAGGGCGCAGGAAACAATGTGTGGTTGCGCATAATCATGTCAGAAGGGAAGAAGCGGCAAATCCGAAAAGTGGGTGCAGCAATTGGGTTGCCCGTTTTGCGGATTGTTCGAGTGAGGATCGGAAATTTGCTTTTGGGAAACCTGAAAGAAGGCAAATGGCGTGCTCTCACTGCTTCTGAAGTGGATTCTCTAAAAAAATTGACAGCACATGCCAAGGTAAAAAAACCGATCAATCCAAGACGTTTTACCACCCCTAAATATAAAAAAAGGGCGATCAACTAAAATGATCGCCCAGATTTTTACTGAATTGTATTTGTAATCAAGGATTTAATCGTTTCGCAATCTTCGTTTGAGAGCGGGTTTTCTTTCATCTCTCTGCGAATCACGTCTTTTAATTTATCAACGGTGATAGTTGGATAAGGAGCATTAGGTGCATTCACCGAAACTCTCTCTGAGGTGAAAACAAGAGCGGTTTTTAATTCAGGCTGCGGTGTGTCTTTAAAATATTTTTTCCAATAATCCTCAAAGTTTTCCCGGTTAATACGAACCTCATTATCGGGTCTTCCCAGGTTCTCTTGCCCAAATATTTTCATGTATAGGTTTCCACCTTTTTGTTTCCACCGTTTTTTGTTTTCGTCATAGGTGATTGTACCGCCTTGTCCAAATGTTATAAATGTCCAGACACCAGCGGGACCAATTAATAAGTGCGGAACACCCGTATAGTGGTGGAATAAACCGTATTTATTATCCAGGCCTTTTAATGCTGTGGATATTACCTCATCCGGTCTAGGAGATCTGCCGTATTTTGTACTTAAAAACATACCAATTTGAGACAACATAAAGCCTAGTATCAGCGCGACATACGCCCATGCCAATTGATCAGGGTGGGCAATGGAAATGTAGAGTCCCAGACCCAATATGGCCACACTTCCAAATGTTGTGTAATTACCAAATTTTTTGAATCTTTTAATTTTTGTTTCATTTGTGTAGATTTTCATGCGTTTTTCTCTTTTTCCCGGGAAATTATGTTGCAGACTGTGTCAGACGTTGTGATATTGCAGATCTCGTAGCATTTAATAAATCTCTATCGGCGGCTTCTTTGGCGGCACGGATGGCGTTCACTAATGCGCGTGAATCGGATCGGCCGTGGCCTACGAAAACCAGACCGTCGATCCCCAGCAAGGGTGCGGCACCGATTTCGGATGGATCTAATAGCTTTCTAATTTTTCCAAAGGCCGGTTTTGCCAGCGCGGCTCCAATTTTTGTCAGCGTTGATGATAACAATTCTTCTTTCAATGTGTCAATAATTAACCTGGCAACCGATTCGCTGGATTTAAGGAGTATGTTTCCAGTGAAGCCGTCTGTCACAACCACATTGGCATCACCGTTGAATAATTCCTTTCCTTCAACATTGCCCATGAAATTTAAGCCACTTTTTTCCATCAAGGGGTAGGTGTCTTTAATTAACTGATTTCCCTTACCAGCCTCTTCTCCATTGGAAAGCAATCCTACACGGGGATTGGAGATACCCAGTGTTTTTTCGGCATACAGGCTGCCCATGATGGCAAATTGCAGGAGAAATTCAGGACGGCAGTCGGCATTCGCGCCGATATCCAGCACAATACATTTTCCTGTGCGGACGGGGAACAAGGCAGTCAATGCAGGGCGTTGAACACCAGGAATGCGTCCAAGGGTGCGTAAAGCAGTGAACATGGCTGCACCGGTGTTGCCGGCGGTGACAAATGCGCGTGCCTGCTGTTGCTTGATCAAGTCCAATCCTACAGCCATTGAATTGTTTGGTTTCTTTCGAGCGCTTTCAACAGCTTTTTCTCCCATCTCTAAAACATCAGATGCATGAACAATTCTGACAGGATGTTTTTTTGTGTTACGTTCATCTAACATGGGCGCCAGGATTTCCTGATTACCCGTGAGAATGATTTCTTCCTGGAATAATTCAGAGGCAATTACTGCCGCTTCAATTTCGGGGATTGGGTGTGTATCGCTTCCCATTGCGTCCAATACGATTGCCATGCTAACTCCTTCTGTTTCGGGTTTAAGTTCATTTCCTTGACAATAACTCATGTCCGATTATAATATCGTTGGTTGCGCGCTGGTGCTGGAACTGGCAGACAGGCATGGTTGAGGGCCATGTGCCGAAAGGCGTGGGGGTTCAAGTCCCCCCCAGCGCATCTAAAAGTCGCTACGGCGGCTTTTTTGTTTAAATCACCAGGCGAAAAGTGTTTTGGCATTGTTCTCTGTTTGTTCAGCAATTTCAGCAAACGGTTTTTCTTTTATGTTGGCAAGCATTTCAGCGATGATGGGGATGTATGCTGGTTCGTTACGTTTTCCGCGATAGGGATGCGGGGATAAAAAAGGTGCATCGGTTTCGAGAAGTAAATAATCCAGCGGGAGTTCACGAATCACAATTTGCAGTGGTTTAGAATTTTTGTATGTGATAGGACCAGAAATACCCAGAAAAAAATTCATTTCAATTAATCGATTGGCCTCCGCCAGGTCACCCTGGAAAGAATGCACAACTCCCGGTCTGTCAGCCAAAGGGTGATGAGATGTTTTTAAACCAGAAACCCAGTCTGACAAAATTTGGATAAGGTCATCGGTTGACTGGCGATTGTGAAGGATGACCGGTTTACCGGACTGCACGGCTAGATCGAGCTGCGCATGCAAGATTTCCTTCTGCAATTCGGGTGTTGAGTGTTGACGGTAATAATCCAATCCAATTTCGCCAACGGCTACAACTTTCGGGTGTCTGCACAAATCAGATAATTCATTCAATGTGTGCACATTCCAGGTGGCGCCGTCATTAGGATGGACACCCACTGCGGCAAACAGGTTGGCGTGCTGATTGGCAAACTCAACTGCTTGATGGCTGCTCGATAAATCAATGCCTGGAAGAAGGATTCTTTTCACTCCATTCTCCCAGGCGCGAACAATTACCTCTTCACGGTCTTCGTCGAAAAGATCAAAGTAGAGATGGCAATGGGTATCTGAAAGCACGAATCTATGCCAATCCGGCGATCTTTAGTCCATCCTGCAACAAAGCTTGAACTTTTTCTTGATGGGTGGTTTCGCAATAAACCCGCATAATCGGTTCGGTGCCGGAGAAACGAATCAGAACCCATCCGCCGTCTTCCAGCATGAATTTGTATCCATCGGTGGTGTTAAGTGATTTCACTTTTAGCCCGGCGATTTCAGTTGGTTTTGCGTTCATGATTAAACCTTCACGATCAGCGCGACTTCCGGTGAAACTGCGATCAACGCGGTCATAATAATGCGCGCCAACTTTGCTGAAGAGCAAGTCTATTAGTTGTGAGGGCTTTTTGTGCAATTTAACCATCATGTCCAGTAAATACAGGCCTGCCAAAATGCCATCCCGTTCAGGGACATGCCCACGGAAGGCATAACCGCCGGATTCTTCACCACCGATCAGGGCATTTGTTTCAAGAATTTTCGGAGCAACATATTTAAAACCCACACCAGTTTCATAAACAGGGATGTTATACAATTTACCCAGTTTCTCAAGCATACTGGTGGTTGAAAGGGTTTTTACAATTGCACCGCGCTCGCCGCGCACTTCCAACAGGTAGTATGCCAGTAAGGCGTACACTCGCAACTGGTTGATGAAATTGCCATGCTCGTCACCCAGGCCTGAGCGGTCAGCGTCGCCGTCCAAGATCAAAAGAACATCTGCGTTGTGATCAACCGTGGCTTTCAGACCTGCATCAACATTTGGTTGAATTGGCTCGGGGCGTTTCATTTCAGGGAAAATGGGGTTGCGCTCATTGTGAATTTCTGAAATCAGTGTTTTTCCTCCGCCGATTAGACGCGAAAACCAACCGGCGCCATTTCCCCACATGGCATCCACCATCACGTGCAAGCCCGCATCACGAATTGGTTGCAGATCAATCAGTTTGTTGATGTGCTCAATGTATGGCGGGGCGGGGTCGAATAGTTCAACACTACCTTGATTAAGCGCCTGTTGAAATGGAACGCGCTTTACCTGTTCAACCGAATCGGGTATCAGGCTTTCGATTTTTATCAAACCCTCAGGGGCAATTGCACCGCCGTTTTGATCGCGTACTTTAAATCCATTGTCACTTGGTGGATTATGCGAAGCAGTGATATTGATCGCTCCGGCGGCTTTCTTATTCACAACAGAGAATGAAATGACAGGAGTTGGTGTTGCACCGTTTGTGAGAAAAACTTTAAATCCATTTCCAACCAAAACTTCCGCTGCAGCCCTGGCAAAATTTTCGGATTGAAACCGCTTATCGTGCCCAATTACAATCCAGCTTTGGGGGTGTAAAGTTTGCATATAGCTGGCGAATCCCTGGGTACAACGGCGGACATTCTCAAAGGTGTAGTCTTCCGCAATTACACCACGCCAGCCGTCGGTTCCAAAATGAATTTTTTCTAACATGAGACCTCCCAATACCAGATATTTTGTATAGTAATTATATCAAGTTAGAGAATTCAATGCCATGTTATAATCCGAAAAGTCGATATTATCCAAGTTGATACACAGGAGTTACCCATCGTTTCGCCAGCGTTTGTTTTTGGTTCGTTAGTCGCTTTGATAATTGCATCAACATATCACGTCTTGCGAGACGGCGGGATGGGAAGGTTGATCTTTTTTTTGTTTTGCGGATGGTTGGGATTTTGGGCAGGACATTTGCTGGCCGAAAAAATCAATATGATATTTGGGACAATTGGGGTTGTTCACTTTGGTATGGCGACAATCGTGAGTTTGATTTTTCTATTTGTAGGTGATTGGCTGAGTTTAAGCCAGAAGGCTGTTGAAAAAAAATAAAAAAAGTACGGGTGGCCAGTGCCCCGTACTTTTGCAGTTATTTACGTGTCTCGGTTATTTGACCTTGACGTTCGTGGCTTGCAGTCCTTTCGGACCTTCTTCAATGTTAAATTCCACTTCCTGACCTTCTTCAAGGTTTTTGAATCCGTCCATGGTGATTGCAGAATAGTGGACGAAAACATCCGGTCCGTCCGCGCGAGAAATGAAGCCGTAACCTTTTGATGTGTTGAACCATTTAACTGTGCCTGTGACACGCTCGTTCATTTACTACTACTCCTTACTAAGGATCCCGAATTGAAAACGATTTTTACGGTGTGGTGTGCGCTACAATACCTCTTTAGAGTTGTTCGCTGGCCTTTTTAACACAAATGCCGATCCTCAAAGCATGAGGCGGATCGGCTGGATCGAGCTTCTCTTCATAAATACACACACCTACCTACCATAATTCAACTACTTATATTTTATTCCGAAGAAGTGGTTCTGTCAACAACCTTATTAACGTTGTTAATAATACAAATTTCAATACATTTTTATAACGCTGGTACAATCAATTCATATTTTTTAAGGAGATAAAACTGTGTGGAATTTGCATGGAACCCATGCTCAAGATGGTGATCTTGCAGAACTTGTAGGACTTCGCCATAAGTATTATATTGTCCGCCTGGAAACCGATAAAGATTTTCAATCGCACCGGGGTGTTTTGAAACACAATGACTTGATCGGTAAGCCCTGGGGAAGCCTGGTCTACAGTCATCTGGGCAGCCCTTTTTATCTTTTACAACCTTCACTGGGTGAAATTTTGCGTGAATTGCCTCGAAATACGCAAATCTTGTATCCGAAGGATATCGGATATATTCTGGTGAATATGGGCATTGGGCCTGGTCAGACGATTTTGGAAGCGGGAACTGGATCGGGATCATTAACCAGTGCGTTTGCCTATGCCATTGGACAATCAGGAAAAATTTATTCCTATGATGTTAAACCGGAAGCTCAAAAGCTGGCGATCAAGAACTTAACGCGTTTGGGATTGGTTGATCGCGTTGATTTCAAAATTCGCAATATCGCTGAAGGTTTCGACGAAACCTGTGTAGATGCGCTGTTCCTGGATGTGCCAACCCCGCATGAATTTATCGCACAGGTGAAGGCAGCGTTGAAACCAGGCGGTTTCTTTGGCTGTATACTTCCCACCACCAATCAAGTTTCGAAATTATTACATGCGCTGCGGATATATAATTTTGGATTTGTGGATGTGGTTGAAACGATGTTGCGGTTTTATAAACCGGAACCGGAACGGTTAAGACCAACTGATCGAATGGTGGCTCACACAGGCTTTCTCATTTTTGGAAGACCCATCATTACACCGGTGACCGAGGGCTTTGATTTTGAAAATGAAAATTCTGGAAATCAAAATTTATCACCAGACGAATAGTATAAGTCGTCCATCTTGTGAGGGATGCGAAGATGCTTGAATGGAATTTTGGTTGGCTTTCAGAAGAAACCATAACGGCCCTGTTATCGCGGAAGGAACAGAAAAACGAGGAATTTATTCAGTGTGATTTAAAAAAAGCCGCGGTATTGCTGCCTCTGTACTGTGGGAATAAGGGCTGGGAATTATTTTTTACAAGACGTACTGACACAGTTCAATATCACAAAGGCCAGGTATCATTTCCGGGAGGCGTCAGTGAATATGCGGATGATGACGCTACTGTTACTGCCTTGCGCGAAACCCGGGAAGAAATTGGATTGCTTCCGGCTGATGTGAAAGTGTTGGGAACCATGAATGCTATGCCCACTCCAACAGGGTACCTGATAACTCCAGTTGTTGGAAGAATTTTTCTATCAAGCCCGTTCAGCCTATCTCCGGCTGAAGTCGAAAGAGTTTTTTCCATTCCACTTACCTGGCTGTCTGACTCAAAACATTGGGAAGAGCGGGATTACACTAGACATGACGGCAGTGTTGAGCGGGTTGTGTTTTTTCAGGAATATGATGGCGAAGTGGTCTGGGGGATTACCGGGCGGATTGTTATCAACTTCCTGGACATTATGGGAGTAATTAAATAAAAAAAGCAGCGGTTTAGCCGCTGCTTTTTTCGCTTGTAATACCTATTCTTCAACTTCTTCTTTCTTGCCGCGTTCGATAACCTCAGGTTCAGATCCTTCAGAAACCACTTCTTCTTCGGCTTTTTCCTGCTCAGCGCCAGTGATAACGACGATCATTTCATCGAGATTGTCCAGAATTTCAACTTTATCCGATAGCTTGATATCGCGAACATGAATACCGCTGCCGATGGTTGTGAGTTGGGAGATGTCAACTTCAATCCGCTCGGGTAAATCTTGAGGAAGACTTTCTACCTCAATTTCAGTTAATCCGCTTACAACCACACCGTTGAAGTCTTTGATGGCGGGTGAGACACCAACCAGTTCCAACATGACTTTAGCACGGATCTTCTCTTTGAGTGAAACAACCTGGAAATCAACGTGTAACAGGGTGTTGGTGATGTAATTCTTTTGTTTTTCGCGCACAAGAGCGGCGTGTTCTTTGCCGTCCAATTCAATTGTGACCAGGCTGGAAGATGTTAAACCGGTGAGTTTAAGCATTGTTTGGTGCAGATCAAGCAAAATTGGGGTTGCTTCGAACTTATGACCATAAAGAACAGCAGGGAGCTTTCCTTCGCGACGCAGGGCGCCAACTTTTTTACCAGTGACTGTGCGGTGAATTGCGGGGAGAACCACTTTTTCCATTTATTCCATCCTTTGAACGCCTCTCACCTCATTTTGAGGTTACCTTCGTTCCATAATAAAAATTTGCCTCCATTGGTACACACCAACGGAGGCAAATTCTAGTCTAGAAAACAGGTTTGGTCAAGGATTTTGTTAGGTGTTTTGTTTGTTCTTGCTAATGGAACCTTATTAGAAATCGAAGGCTTTTGATATGTACTCTTTTAATTGGTTGACATCGTTGATTACCATTAATTTCTCATTGGTGATGGAAATGTAATCCTGGGGAATGGTATCAATGGCTACCTGGCTCATGGATATCTGACTGCCGACGCAACTCAAACCCACAATATTGGTTGGGGAAAAATCGGTTACCACAGCCTGACGGGTTTTTTGAAATAATTCAGGGATACGGGGGAATACACTGGGTGTGCTTAGTTTGTCCTGAAGCGCTTTAATTACCAGATTTTGACGATTAATACGATTCCACTCATCTTTTTGCGATTCGGCATAGCGCAAATAGGCCATGGTTTTTTTACCATCCATCATTTGCTTACCAGATTCAAAGGTGATCCCATAAGCCTTAAAACCTTTGGGTACATCCACTTCGATTCCATTAATACTATCCACAACATCCGCCAATACCGTTTCATTTAGGGTAACGTAGTGATCTGAAACAATGCCAAAATTATCATAAAGGGTTTGCGCAACAGCATTGGTCGCAAGGAAATCAGCGTTCGGATTTTTGGCTTCAGTATTTTTTATGGTGGTGTATAACGGTCCCAAACGGATTTTGCTGATACTGTAATTCTCGGTAAGTGAAGGTGTGGCGACCCATAAATCGCGTGGGAAAGTGAAAATCAATGCTTTTTGCTGGTCGAAATTAATTCGAACAACACGAATGGCATCGGCGCCCGAAGGAAGCTCCCAATAATTATTATCACGCCCTAATAGAAGGATGGTCATACTTCCTTTCATGCCGCATTGTGTAATGGAAGTGGGTAAACTTACCGTTGGTGTCAATATTCTTGTGGGAGTGGGTTGTGGTTGAGGTTCCTCGGTGGCAAATAGCGGCATGGTGGGCTGAAGGATTGGGGTAGGCGTTGTCAGATTCAAATTTAGCTGTTGACTCAACGGCGAGCGTAGAAAAAAAAGTGATGCGACTGCAGCCGTGCAAAGGGCAATAATGACAAAGCTGATAATTACCGCGGTGATAATGTTTCTTCTTGACATGCTTTTCTCCTCATCCTGTATTGCGACCAGGAAGATGATCAATTGACTGCATAATATTTATAATACTTTGAATTCTTTTTCAAGCTTTTTTCTTCAAGATCGTTCAACACTATTCCCAATACTCTGGATCCAGATCGGTTTAGCAAATTGATCGTGGTGCGACTGGCTTGAATGGATGATTTATTCTGTCTAACCACCATCAGAACGGCATCAACTCTTTGGGCCAGTACCAGTGCATCTGTTACAGGGATTGCAGGGGGGGTATCAAAAATTATTAAATCGCATCTTTTGTTGAGTTCCTTAAGAATCCACAACAGCCGATCGCTGCCTAAAAGCTCAGAAGGATTGGGGGGAATTGCGCCTGCAGCAACCACCCAGAGGTTTTGAATGTTGGTGGATTGGATAACCTCATCAAAACTCATTTCACTGGGAATAAATAGCCGGCTGAGTCCAGATCTACCACGCAGTCCGAAGATGTTATGCATGGCTGGTTTACGCATGTCCGCATCCACCAGAATGACATTTCGTCCACTTTGCGCCATGACAACTGCCAAATTGGCTGCCACGGTTGATTTTCCTTCTTCAGGAAGGGGGCTGGTGATGATGAGACTGCGTAAGGATTTATCGACACTGGCAAACTGAATATTTGTTCTTAATGATCGAAATATCTCGGCTGTTGGCGATCTGGGCTGTGCGGCTGTGATAGGGAAGTCGTTAACCGTGGAATGTCTTGGAATCATTTGCAGAACAGAAGTGTTGGTCGCATCCAGAATATCTTCTATTGAGCGCACCCGGTCATCCACTGATTCAAAAATCGAAACAATACCAAGGATGGCGATGAAACCGATGACAGACGCCAGCATTGTGTTCAACATCACACGCGGACGGATGGGGGCAGCGGGAGGATAGGCGGCTTCCACCTGGACCATATTTGAAACTGATTGCGCCTCTGCCAGTCGAAGCTGCTCGTAGGTTTGCATTAGATCGGAATAATTTTTTCGATATTGATCAAGATCTGATTGCAACTGGTTGGTTTCATTCAGGGAACCAGGCGTAACTGATTTTTGCTTGATTTCTTGCGAAAGGGCGTTGATTTGAGAATCTAAATCAATTAACTGCGATTCGATGTTTTGTTTGGATGCGCCATATCGATACGATTGAAGCGCCTGATTCTGCCTGGCGAATTCCATGACAACTGCATTGGCAATGTTGGCGGCCGTTACAGCATCAGAATGATCTACTGTTAATTCAATGAGTTGGGTATCGCGCACTGATTGAACCGAAATGCATTCTCCCAACTCTTCCAGGCTCATGTTCAAAGCTAACGTTTTCGACACCTGCTCCAAAATGGGGCGTTTGGTTAATAGCTTGGAATAAGTTCGGGTTAAACGTTCGCTGGTAAGAATGGCATTGTAATCAGTTGTGATGCTGCCTGATCCCTCATTAATCAATAAGGTAGTTGAGGCCTGGTAAATTGGAGTCAGGATAAAGCGGGAAAAAATAAATGTTATTCCACCTGCCAATAAGGTAACCAGAACCATCAACCAGCCCCATCTTTTGATGATGGCTGTGTAGTGTTTTAGATCTTCCAGGAAGGAAAGACCTTCGGAATTCGGATTGTTCTGCTCGTCATGCGGCATCATAGTTTTTCAACCCTATAATTAGTTCACGCGCAGTCATACATGTTGATTGTTGGCAAGTTTATTGCATGATTCTAATGTAGTATCTAAAATTTTTTTCACAGTGGTACTTGATGACTGTTGCAAGAAATGCTCCAGAGCAGGCCGGTGAGATTGAAGTTATCAGCCAGACAATGGTTAAGCTGATAAAACAAAGCGGTGTCTATGCTGTTGGCGATATCCTGCCGAAGATGATACCGCTGGTTATGATTCCGATACTTACCCGTCATTTATCAGTAGCTGAATTTGGCATTACCGATTTGATAGCAACGATGGTTGCCCTGTTATCGCCATTCATGATGATGGGAATTGATACGGGGATTCAGGCTTATTATTTTGATGGGCGAAACCAGGAAGAAAAAAAACAATTAATTTCATCAGGATACTGGCTACTGTTAATCTGGTGCCTGGTTTGTTGTGCGATACTCTTTCCATTCTCAAATTTTCTTGCCGGTATACTGATTGGTGATACAACTTATATGAAGCTGGTTGAAATGGCTTTATTGAGTATCCCGTTTCGGTTATTAATCGAGATAGCGAAATTTATTATGCGAATTGAAGAACGCACCTGGGGGTATGTGTTTATCACTCTTATGTCAGCATTTGTGGTTGCCTGCATCAGCATGCTCGGGTTGTTTTGGAAACAAGGGTTGGATGGTTATTATTTTGGTATGTTGATCTCTTACAGCCTGGTGTTTTTAATGACGGTTCCACTTGTTCGAAGGTGGCTGATATTATCTATTTCTAAAACTGAAATACACAAAATTTTGTCGATTGGTTTGCCAATGCTGCCGGCAATTTTCATGTCTTTATGTATGAATTACATTTCCCGTTATTTTTTACTTACTTACCGATCTGTGGAAGAGGTGGGGTATTATCAACTGGGATGGAAAATAGCCACCATTGTCGGGTTTATTCTTCCCTTGATAAACCAGGCATGGATGCCAATGCGTTTCAAACTGTTTTATGCCAACCCAGAATACAGGCTTGTTTACCGTAAGATGCTGGATTACCTGGTGGGGCTAACCACGATTGGGGGGTTGGTCATCACCATGTTCTCATCAAGGCTCATAGGTGTATTTGCGCCTGACAATTACCAGGTTGCATCCATTACCATTGTTCCTTTTTGCATCATGACCGTTGCACAATCGATGAATCTGGTGGTTTATTCGGGTCCAGCGTTGGTCAAGAAACCCCGATTTTACTGGATTACCATTTTGATGGTCATAATGGGAGTGTTGTTCCAATATATCTTCACTCCTCGTTATGGAATTGCCGGAGCAGCATGGGCAACCGCTTTGACCTATTGCTGCATGGCTGCTGTATATATGTTTTTAATGGATGCGGTTTTACATGTATGTAATTTTGACTGGATGCACAATCTCAGTTTTGTGGTCATTAGCTGGCTGGCAATTTTTTCAATGGGATTCTTGAACCAGTGTCAGTTATTATCAGCAATGATTCTCAAGACAGGAATCTTCGTCAGCTATGGGTTCGTGCTGATGGCATTTCAAGTTTTTGGCAGAAGTGAATGGGGATTTCTTTTAAGGCTATTTAGAAAAGAGAATGGATAAGATAATGCGGATTGGGATGGTTGTTATTAATTCTGCAATTGGCGGGACCGAGAAACGGTTTTCCAATTTGTTTCGCTTTCTACCCGGTGAAACCGGTGAGGATTATCATTTTTTTGTCCCCGAAATACTTTTTCGAAAAATGGCTGATTGTGGCTTGATTGATGCATCCACACCCGGGATATCGAGGCTTTATCAAAATGGCTTGAAATCTGTTTATCCCTTAAGCCCGAAACAATGGGGTGCTTTGAAAGTGCGCGGTCTGGCCAAGTTGTTGAAACCTTTTTGGCGTGCTGAATTGCGTCAATCCATTGCCAGGGTTCAGCCAGATATTCTCCACATTGCCCTTCCAAGTGACCATCTAAGACCTTTGCCTGATTTGCCTTTTGTTCTTGAAATGGCAGACCACACTGGGGAAAACTTAAACACTTGGTTGGTCAGGCAGGCTGTGAAAAGGAATTGTATCTTTAATTGCGCCACTGAAGGTATTCGCTCAATGCTTATTCAGGCATTCCCTGAAAATGCTGTAGAATCCAGGGCGCGCATCATTCCATGCAGTTTCATTGATTATTCCAAAGTTCAATTTGACATCAAGAGACCTCGACAGAAAAAAATAGTCTATATTGGACGACTTGAAGAATCCAAGAAACCATTTTTGTTTTTGCGTGTGATTGAATTGTTATCCATGCGTAGGAAAGACTTTCAGGTGCAAATTCTGGGAACTGGCAGCCTCGAATCATCCATGCGCAAATGGATTGTTGAGCATCATTTGATCGATATCATTGACATAACTTATATTGCCAACCCGTTGGAAATACTTTCCGATACCCTGGTTTATTTTTCAGCATATCAAGTTGACAATTATCACAGTCAGGCTTTACTGGAAGCTATGGCGAGCGGTTGTGCCATTGTTGCATCTAATATTGGCGAAACCCGAAAAGTGGTTGATGAATCGTGTGGATTTTTAACCGCCAATGATCCTGAAGAGATGGCACTTCGGATTGATTTCCTGCTGGAAAATATGGAAATTGCCAAAAAAATGGGACATTATGCCAGGCAAAAAGTGATGCGTGAGCAAACCTTTGAACGATATAGCACTCACCTGAGTGACATCTATCGTGAGAGTTATGAATTATGGCATAACCAGACCAGACCAGCATGAATTAACCACGGACATATCTGATGAGTACCAACAGTCAAAACGGGGCAGTTCTATTCGTCATCTTTCAACTTGGCATAGGTGGAGTTGAAGGAGAAATGCGCAACCTGGCAAATTACCTGGTTGAACGTGGCTTGCCAATTGAAGTTTTTGCATTGTGTAAAAAAACCTTGGATATTGATATTCAAAAATTACCCAATGCGCCAGTTTATTGGGGAGATCGAAGAAACAGGTATGATCCATTACCTGTTCTTCAATTGTGCAATTTGTTTAAGCAATTAAAACCTTCTGTGATAGTTTGTTTTGACCGCCATTCCTGGGTTTATTGCCTTTTAGCTAGAAAAATAGCCGGCCAAAGAATTCCTGTTATCGCCAGATCGATGGAAACACGTGGGCTTATTTCCTGGCGGGCTGAAATCCAACTGCACCTGGCAAAGTTGTTCTCGCTACCAAAAGATAAAATTGTTGCCCTGTCAGCCTCATTGAAATCACAATTGATCCATCGTTGGAATTTCTCAGATGAGAAAATTCAATTGATCCCAATAGGTGTTGATTTGGAGAGATTTTCCACCGAAGCGCTTAGCCGGCTGACAGGAATGCGAGAGAAACTGGGGATCTCTTCTCCAAGCAGCGTGGTTGTACAAATTGGCAATCTTTCAAAAAATAAGAACCAGGAGTTTTCCATTGGGCTGGTGCGAGATCTGATCATTGAAAAAAAAATGAATGTTTATCTGGTGCTGGTTGGCGGTGGGAGCCGGAAAAGATGGCAAGAATTGCATGCCCTGGCGGTTGGTTATGGCATTTCTGACAGAGTGATTTTTGCGGGTGTGCAGGAGGATGTGCGCTCTTTTCTGGCAATTGCCGATGTGCTGTTGCTTTGTTCAAAAGCGGAAGCCACACCCAATGTTGTATTGGAGAGTCTTGCCTGCAAAATACCTGTCATTGTATCTCATTATGATTCGGCGAAAGAGCAGCTTGGGCCAAACTTGAAAAATTGGATTGTTTCTCTGGATCATGTGGATGAGTTTAGAGACAAGCTGATTCAATTACTGCAAAATTCTCAACTGCGAGAAGCGGTTGGTGAGATTGGGTATCAACATGTTGAAAGCCATTTTCCCATTCAGGCAGCATTCCAATGTTGGGAAACGTTAATTCGAACCACAATAGGTGAAGTGGGCCAATGAAGAGATTTTTAAGCTGGTTAAAATGGATGCCTTTTCTGTGGCTTACCATGGTAACCTGGATGAGCTGGGGATTTTCTGCGTTAGATGATGTTGGACTTGTCATACCCTTTCACCGAATTGTTAGCAGGGAACCAATCCTTCAACATTTTGACGTGGTGTTTGTATTTTTATTTTATGGACTGGCTTTACTCAACTACAACTGGCGCAAAGGACATGCAATAAAATTTTGGAAATGGCAAATCTTTGCCTGGGGATTTATTATCGTGGGATTAATTTCATCCATGATTAATGATTCACCTTTGCAAGCGGCAGGTGGGATGATTTTATCTTTGGGACGAAATAGCATCTTCTGGGCTGGATTGACATTTGTCGATTGGAATGATGAACAAAGATGTAAAACATTCCGATTCTTTTATGCGATTGTTGTGGTGAATTTTCTTTGTGTCTGGATGCAAACTTTCCAATATTGGAATTTCACCGGCACTTATGAAATTCCACAGGATTATGCACTGGGGATTTTAGGATTTGCAAACTCGGCAACAATGCTCAATTTATTCTGGTGTATTGCTGTTTTCACCGCGTTTCAAGGGAAGATTCTGAACTGGATTCAGTCAGGTATATTTTTCCTTACCGCATTATTATCATCATATCTGACCGGGATTGTTGCTTCATTGGCAGCTTTTCCATTTTTTCTTTTTACTATACCATACGTAAAGATTGGGGAAAAGAAAACATTTTCCTTGTTTCAACGACTGGTAATTATCATTTTGGTAATGGTTGCCGGGTTGGCTGCATATGCGATTTATGTGCAGTTTAATCCGTCCAATGCCCAGAAGTATATAACCATGATCATGGGCTATCCAATTGGATTTCTTTCTGGACTTGAAATCACACTTAAATACTTTTTTAATCACCCTTGGGAAATTATCTTTGGATTGGGACCAGGTTTGGTTAACAGCCGCGAAGTGGTTCGAACCGGAATCTCAAGACTTCCCACGCTGGTACTGCCATATATCAATGAATTTACGGGGGAATATATTGCCCCTTCGACTTACAGGGTTATGAACCAGAGTTATTTAATAGCTTTTGCGGAAACCGGGCTGCTAGGATTGTTGTGCCTGGGTGGTTTTTGGTTTTCTCTATTGATACATACCCTGAGATCAATCAACTTAGTTTATCAGCGGCACCGCGATGTGATTATTTTACGGTGTGTGCATTTCAGTATGATTTCCTTTTTCATTTTGGGAATTGTTTCCGATTGGTGGGGTGAATCTCCGCTGGTATATCTTATGATGATCGTGAGTGCTCCAATTCTCCTGAGGACTTATTCATAACAAGCGACGATAGTGTAAACAACCATGAGAAATGTTTCCGTCTTGATTGTTTCACCTGCTGATCGGGGTGGGGCTGCCTCAATCGCCAGGCAGGATGCGATGTCACTGGCTGATAAGATGGGCGCAGTGGGATATGCCCCTGAAGATAATTTAGTGGATTTGAAAACCATTCGACAACACTGGCTTCCGTTTATTAAAGCCAGCAGCCTTTTGGAACGATTGCTGCGTTTGACATTGGGACAAGTCACTTCACTGCTGGGGCTGGTTTTTCTGGTTAAAAAATTTCATTATGACGCAATCATCAACCATGTGCCTCACATCGGTAAAGTGTGCCATGCAGCCTGCCAGATTTGCGGAATACTAAATATTCAGGTGATTCATCTGCCTTTAAGCAGTTTTAAGGCAAAAAAATGGATGAAACCAGGGAAGATAAACCTTTCTTTATCAGAACGGGGAAAACAAGATTTGATTGAACAGTGGGGAGTAAAACGAGAGTCTGTTTATTTGTTACCTCCCGCTATACAAGTCAAGGAAGTATCTGACGATGAACTCACTCGCAATTGTAAAATATTCGACATTCCACCAAGACATCAAACCGTGGCTTGTGTGGCGTTGTTCAACGCTCAAAAAAATCATGAATCATTAATCCACATTTGGGAAAAGGTGGTGGAACAGGAACCTGAAGCAATGTTGCTTCTTGCTGGAGACGGCCCGCTTATTGGCTCAATCAAGAAATTGGTGAGAGATCGAAATCTAACTGAGAATGTGAGGTTCCTGGGGATGGTGGAACCGGGTTGGTTATATGAGCGTTCATCTTTTTGCGTCCTCACATCTAAAGACGAGGGGATTCCGCTGGTTTTTTTAGAAGCAGCAGCTCACCAACGCGCCTTTGTATCCTTTGACACAGGATCTAACAGCGAATTCATACGATCCAACTGGAATGGAATACTTGTGCCATCAGGTGACGAACAATCCATGATTGCTTCCATCCTTACATGTTTGCGGCAACCACAAAAATGTATCGAATTGGGTGGCCATGCTTTTGAGAGTTATAAAAAATTTTCTTCAGGGGTGAATCGCGGCGAATTACTTTGTAATTACCTTGATGAAATGATCAGGCAGGAATAATTTGGCTGGTGCAAATATTGCATCCAATGAATCAAGGAATTAAAAAACTTCCATGAGCGAACTCAATGATAAACGGATGCAAGTATTGGGTGCTCCGATAGATGATTGGGCTATGGAAGAAGTCGTTAAATGGTGTGAGAGTGCCATTCAACAAAGGAAGCAGCAAGTAATTGTGACCCTCAATGCGCATAGTCATTGGTGCGCATTTCATGACGCCAGAATGATGCAGGCAATAAAGAGAACTGATCTTGTTGTACCCGAATACGGTATGTATTGGGCTGCAAAACAAACAGGAAAGCTTTTAAACCACTTCGTTCTGGGAATTGAATTAATGAGAGAACTCATACAAATGGCTTCCCAGAAACAGTATAAAATTTTTCTTCTGGGCTCAAAGCAAGCTGTATTAGAGGAGTTATTTAAAGAATTGAATGAAAAATACCCAAATTTGAAAATGCATGGACATCATGGGTATTTTAAAAAAGATGAGGAGGCTCCAATTCTATTAGAGATCAGTGCTCAAAAGCCCGATATGCTTTTTGTAGCAATGGGAACACCCCGGCAAGAGATTTGGATTGATGAACATCGCGACGATTTGCAGGTTCCCATTGCAATTGGCGTTGGAGGTAGTTTTGATGTTTTAGCGCGAATGAGAAAAGACACTCCATCGTGGGCGCGTGGTCACGGCTTTGAATGGCTTTATCGCACAATTCAAGACCCTGGAGCCTATTTGAAACGTTATATTACCGTGAATTCATGGTTGGTCTTTCAGGTTATAAAGGAGAATTTACGGCGGTGAACACACAAACGGATACCTTTCCTATAATCCTGGTTGCACAAAGTGTTTTGCGGAGATGGAAATACCGTTACATAAAACGGATGATTGATATCGTAATTGCATTGATCGGTATTGTGATGCTTAGCCCGTTATTTCTTGTGGTTGCCATTTTGGTAGCCATCACTTCGGGATTCCCGATTTTTTATCCCTGGGACGTGGTGGGACAAAGTGGAATACCTTTCAGGGGGTATAAATTCAGAACGATGATCCGCGGCGCTGAAAAAATGCGGCCGACGTTGTCACAATTCAATGAGGCTTCCGATCCTGTATTTAAAATGCAGAACGATCCAAGAATTACATGGTTGGGCAGAATTTTACGGAAATACAGTATCGATGAATTTCCCCAATTATGGAATGTGTTAAAGGGAGATATCAGCCTGATTGGTCCGCGACCGCCACTTGTTTCAGAATGGAAAGATTTCTCTCCCTATCAAAAATTAAAAATGGAAGCCAGGCCGGGGGCGGTGTCGTTGTGGCATGTGCGCGGGCAGCCAAGAAACCTGGATGATTGGGTCGCATTGGACCTGGAATATATACATAGCTGGTCATTGACTTTGGATTTTAAGATTTTCTGTGGGGCGGTGTGGTATATTTTGTCAGGAAAAAATTGTTAGCAACAACCGGTTGATACTATTCTTATGAAAAATGTTCTAGTCACAGGCGGCGCAGGTTTTATTGGTTCCAATTTCATTCGGTTTCTTTTAGAAACAGAACAAGAAATTCGCATTACGAATCTGGATGCGCTGACGTATGCCGGGAGCCTGGAAAATCTAAAAGATGTTTTCACAGATGAACGATATAAATTTATAGAGGGGAATATTTGTGATTTTGAATTATGCTCCCAGGTTATCAGGGATTGTGATATAGATACCGTAGTGCATTTTGCCGCCGAATCGCATGTAGATCGGTCAATTGAAGGGCCTGCACAGTTTATCGAAACGAACATAACCGGCACATTTACGCTGTTGGAATGTGTTCGTTCCATCTGGTTAAAGAATAGCAAAGGCCAGCTGGATGATTTTCGATTCCATCACATTTCGACTGACGAGGTTTTCGGGTCATTGAGTTTGACTGATGCTCCTTTTCATGAATCAACACCCTATGCGCCCAATTCACCCTATTCAGCCTCAAAAGCTGCCAGCGACCACCTGGTGCGCGCCTATCATAAAACCTACGGCCTGCCGGTGACGATCAGTAATGCGTCCAACAATTACGGTCCTTTTCAATTTCCTGAAAAATTAATTCCGCTGGTCATTTTGAATGCCCTGGAGAATAAACTAATTCCAGTCTATGGTGACGGTATGCAGATTCGCGATTGGATTTACGTTACAGATCATTGCACAGCCATCTGGAATATATTGAATAAGGGAAAAAATGGAGAAACCTATAATATCGGTGGAAACAACCAGCCCACCAATTTAGAGATTGTAAAAATTATTTGTGGTCTGATGGATGAATATCAACCAAACCATGCTCCGCATGATCGATTGATCCAATTTGTAAAAGATCGTCCCGGGCACGACCGACGTTACGCCATGGATATCCGAAAAATATCAACGGAACTTGGTTGGGCGCCGCGGGAAACTTTGCAAAGTGGCTTGCGGAAAACGATTGAATGGTATTTAAAACACAATCCATGGCTGCAAGCCATTCGTGATCAAAATGATTATCAACACTGGGTTGTTCAGAACTATGGAAAAAGAGGCTTGAACAAATGAAAGGCATTGTCCTGGCTGGCGGAAAGGGAACCAGATTATATCCATTAACGATGTCGGTTAGCAAACAATTGTTGCCGGTCTATGATAAACCCATGGTTTATTATCCACTTTCCATGCTGTTTCTGGCCGGTATTCAGGATATTTTGATCATCAGCACCCCGGAAGATTTGCCAAATTACCAGCGCCTTTTGGGTGACGGCGATAAATGGGGGGTGAATTTTTCATACAAAGAGCAGAACCAGCCGCGCGGATTGGCTGAAGCATTTTTACTTGGAAAAGACTTTATTGGAAATGACACAGTCAGTTTAATCCTGGGTGATAACATTTTCTTTGCCACAGGGTTGTCCAATACATTGCAAAAAGCGGCACGGATGGAAAACGGCGCAGTTGTTTTTGCCTACCCGGTCAAGGATCCCCATCGATATGGTGTGGTTGAGTTTGACCAGGATTACCATGTTCTTAGCCTTGAAGAAAAACCAGAGAATCCCCGCTCCAATTATGCGGTTCCTGGAATTTATTTTTATGACCAACAGGTGATTGATTTTGCAGAGAATTTGCAGCCTTCTAGCCGCGGAGAGTTGGAAATCACGGATATTAATAAAAAATACCTTGAAAAAGGCCAGTTGATGGTTGAAGTGCTTGGCCGCGGTGTTGCCTGGCTGGATGCCGGCACGCACGAATCACTGCTGCAAGCATCAGAATTTGTTCAGGCAGTGCAAGAACGACAGGGATTGATGATTGCCTGTTTGGAAGAAATTGCATACCGTATGAACTTCATTGACGAAAATCAACTGGAAAAATTGGCGTATGACATGGCCCAAAGCCAGTATGGGCAATATTTAATCAGCTTCCTTAAGGAAAAGAACCGTTTTCCGCAAACCTGATGAGAAATGCAGCTATCCCGAAGGCAGTGGCAACATTATAAGATTCCTTTTTACCAAACATGGGAATATGGCTGATTTTGTCACTTTGTGTCAAAATTTCAGGATCAACACCATGGACTTCGTTGCCAACCACAAGCAGGACGGGATTGTTTTGGATTTCTTTTATGGCTGCGAAGATGGATCGGGATTGACCTGTAGATTCTAACGCAAGAATGATTTTCCCTTCCAATTTTGCCTGGCTGACCACGTCCAAACTGTTACGGTGATAACTCCACCCGATAGATTGTTCAGCCCCCAATGCCGTTTTCGCCAATTTGGGATTGTCAGGGGTGGGAGTAATTCCGCATAGATGGATATGGTTTAATCCAAGCCCGTCAGAAGTGCGAAAAATTGAACCCACGTTGTAAATAATGCGCACATTATCCACCAGGCATTCAAGCCGAACTAAAGGTAACGGGTGGATATTGATGGGATACTCAGAATATTCTTGGTATTCAAGAACTTCCAATGATTTGCCGCACAGGGGGCAAAACTCATCAGCTTTTTTTACAAAATCGGCGGGGAAGCGCAATCGGCACAGCGGATTGCTGCATTGTCGAATAAAGATCAAAGAAAATTGCTCCCAATTATGATTGAGAAAAATGACCAGCTGGAACTTTCCGGCTGGTCATTAGCATCTAAAATTTTAAATAATTTTGTCCAGTTCCATTTTTTTCATGTGGATGCGAATGACACGCCGGTTGCGTGCCTGAAGCGCTTCCAAATCACCCAGGGCTTGCGCCCGTTCCAAAACTCCGAAAGTCATGTTTTGACCAGGGATTTCGATATCGAGCACAGGATTTGCAGTGATCTGGATGAACAGGCCATTGTCTGCGCCGCCTTTGTGCAATTGCCCTGTAGAGTGAAGGAAACGGGGGCCAAACCCAAGCGTGGTAGCGCAGCCGGTTATTTCCAGGATATGGGTGCGTAATTTTTGAAGCTGTTCAAGCATCTCATTTGTTCTGGGCAAATAGGCGTTGATGGCAATGTAATCGCCGGGTTTGCGCTGATCAAGGAAAGCCCAGACTATTTCATGCAGATCAAGTGTGTCAATGAAACCTGGAAACTGAAGGCCATAAATAGAAACAACGCTGTTTCCCCACAGAGGGGAGTTTTCTTCCAGGGTTTTATTTTTCTGGAAATACTCGATTTTATTATTGGTTCGGGTTTTGTTGTCCTGTACATCCGGCTGATCAAAGCTGTTAACCCCGATGATGGCACAGGCTATTGCAGTGGCGTATTCCCACAGATACATCTGAGCGCCGAGGTCGTATTCATCCTTGACGTCTATCTGAATTGCCAAATGCCTTTTTTGTCTCAGATCTGATATGAGGCTGTCTTTTGATCCATCTGTCCTGAGGTAAACAAAAAGACGGTCCTGTCCATATTTTTCAGGATTACTAATTGGTTCGATATCGATTGGGACAATACCCTTGCCTTCTTTACCGCTGCTTTCAGCAATAAGTTGCTCCAGCCACGAACCAAAGGAGTTTAATTTCTTATCAGTGAGAATGGTTACTTTATTTTTTCCATGTTGGGTGGCGGTTCCCAGAATTGCTCCCAGAACAAGCCCTGGATTGGCAGACGCCGGTGTTATTGCCGAACATTTTTGAGCAATACGGTTGGCCTTTTGTAAAAATTTTTCAAGGTCAATTCCAATTAATGCAGCTGGCACCATTCCAAAATCGATCAGCGCTGAATAGCGCCCACCAACATTGGAGTCTGCCTGGAAAACATTCCGAAATTTGTGATTTTTTGCAACCTTTTCAAGCGATGTGCCGGGATCAGTAATGGCAATAAAATGTTTGCCTGCCTGATCACCAAGCACTTGGGTGGCAACTTGCCAGAAATATGAAAAGAAAGCATTAACTTCACTGGTGCCACCTGATTTGCTGGAAACAATGAAAAGCGTTTCTTCGACATCAGCCCATTGACGGGCAATTTCCACCTGGGTGGGGTCAGTTGAATCTAAAATAGTTAAAATCAATCCCTCGGGATCGACATTTATTGAAGTATTAAAAACCTGTGCAAAGACTTCAGGCGCCAGAGATGAACCTCCCATGCCGAGAAGCAAGACTTTTCGAAAACCATCTCGCTGACATTCTTTTGCAAAGGACGCCCACTCAGCGACTTTTTTCAGGCTATTTTCAGGTGCATCAAGCCACCCCAGGCGTTTTTTTATTTCACCTCGTTCAGCCCTGTTTGAAGTCCACAATGCAGGGTCATGTTTCTCCATTCTCACAGGAAAATCATCTTTTTGCAGTTCTGCAACCTGTTTGAATATTAAATCTTCAATACCGCCTAACTGTTTTATTGCTGCCCTTCTGCGGGATTCAATGGAAGCCATGAGTTGATCATAAGATTCAATGAAAGATTTAACGCCTTCTTTTTCCAATTCTTCGGAAATTTCATCTATATCAACCCCCAATGATTCAATGCTGTCAATGGTGGCTTTCATTTCTTTCAATTGCGTGGTAAGAGTACTGTCGATCACCCCATGATCCATGAATTGAGAAAGGGTGAGCGGAGGGGTGGAATTGACGGTATCAGGACCGATGAGGGCTTCAACGTATTGAACATCTCGATAAGCAGGGTTTTTAACACTGGTTGATGTGTAAAGGATTTTTTGGGGAAACGCCCCTTCTGACTTAAGGTTTCTAAACGCATCACCTTTAAAAATCTGTTGGTAGGTTAGGTAAGCCAGCCTGGAATTGGCGATGGCCGCTTTTCCCAGGTAACTGATCAATTCATTTTTCTTTGTGGGTTGATCCGCGATTATTTTCGAGAGCCGACTGTCAACAGCGCTATCCAGACGAGATACAAAAATGGAGGCTACCGATGCGACCTTACTCAAATCGTTACCTTTGGCTAACCCGTCTTCAAGCCCCTTAAGATACGCGTCAATAACATCTCGATGTCGTTGGACAGAAAAAATCAAGGTGACATTGATGTTGATGCCTGAAGCTATACAGGTGCGAATAGCATCCAGGCCGGGTTTTGTGGCAGGGATCTTGATCATCAAGTTCGGACGATTTATCAGATTCCACAGTTGTTTGGCTTCGTTGATTGTCGCCTCTACATCGTAGGCGAAATGGGGGTTGACCTCCAGGCTGACAAAACCATCCTGATAATGACTTTCCTCGTATACCGGGCGAAGAATGTCAGCCACTGAGCGAATATCTTCAACAACCAGATTCTGGTATATATTACTGGAGGAAAGTCCTGCCCATGCCATGCTGTTGATATCAGCATCATAGTCGTTGGATCCTGAAATGGCACGGTTTAAAATGGTTGGGTTCGAAGTTACGCCTCGAATTCCTTTATTCTTTACCCAATCCCCAAACGTACCATCTTCCAACTCAGCACGTTGAATACTGTCGTACCAGGTGGACTGTCCCAGAGAATACAGCTTTTGAATAGCATTCATGGAGAACCCTCTTTCTGCTATTTGTATCTTACTTTTTACTTTCTCGATTTTCTATGGAATGGATTTTTTCCACTCGTCGAACATGGTTTTCCTGGTTTGAATGAGAAGCTGCCAGATAAGTCTTTACAATTTCTTTGGCAAGTTCAGGCCCAATAACCCTTCCGCCCATACACAACGCATTCATCTGGTCGTGTTCGACACCCTGATGAGCTGAATAAGTATCATGACATACAGACGCTAAAACACCTCTCATTTTGTTTGCAGCCATTGAAATCCCAATACCTGACCCACAGATCAAGATGGCGCGATCAGCTTCACCTTTTTGTAAAGCCTGGCAAGCCTTTTCGGCATAATCAGGGAAATCAACCCGTTCAAATTCCTGGATTCCAAAGTCAATCACTTCATGACCACATTCTTGAATTGTTTTTAAAACATCCTGGCGCAGCGGAAAGCCACCGTGATCACATGCAAATGCAACACGCATTTCTAAGTTCTCCTTTTCTTTCGAATCTACTCGAGACCTAATAAACCTTTTGCCTGTTTAATAACATTGTCAGGAGTGAACCCATACTCTTTCAACAGTGTCTTATAGGGGGCTGAAGCGCCAAAACGGTCTATGGCGATGATTTGTCCTTTTGATCCAACCCATTGTTCCCATCCCATGGAGACGCCTGCTTCGACCGCGATGCGAGCGCTGATTGAAGGTGGAAGAACACTATCTTTGTAACTTTGAGATTGGGCTTTGAACAACTCCCAGCTTGGGAATGAAACCAGGCGAACATTAATGCCTTCGGCAGAAAGGAGTGATCCCGCCTGGACGATGATTTCAACTTCAGATCCGGATGCCATGAGAATTATCTGTGGTTTGTCACCACCGAGGTCTGCAAGGACATAGGCACCTTTTGCCAGATTGGAAGCGGACTTATAGACCGACCGATCCAGTGTCACCAGGTTTTGGCGGGAAAGGGCCAAAGCAGTTGGTCCCTGCTGCCGTGAAACGGCAACCTTCCAGGCTTCACGGGTTTCATTGGCATCCGAAGGGCGAATAACCACCAGGTTTGGAATGGCGCGTAATGACGCAATATGTTCCACTGGCTGGTGGGTTGGGCCGTCTTCTCCCAGGCAAATGCTGTCGTGGGTGAGAACCCAGACAACCTGCAAATCTGACAGGGCTGACATGCGAATGGCGGGGCGCATGTAGTCTGAGAAAACCAGGAAAGTGGCGCCGTAAGGGATAAACCCATCGTGCAATGCCATTCCGTTTATAACGGCTCCCATGCCGTGTTCGCGAACGCCGAAATGGATGTTTCGACCAACAAAATTTCCTGCCTCAATCGCTGTTGATTTTTCAAGCCAGGTGTTGTTTGAGGGGGCAAGATCGGCTGAGCCGCCCATAAGCGCGGGGATTCGTTCTGCAAGAGCATTAAGGACAATGCCTGAGGCTTTTCGACTGGCCATACCTTTGGGGTCGGCGGGGAATTCGGGTAATTCTTTATCCCATCCGGTAGCAAGAATGCCTTTGACCTGGTTGTTGAATGTCACAGCTTCTGATGGATAAGCCGATTCGTATTTTGAGAACAGAGTATTCCAATCCGATTCGAGGTTTTGACCTTTTTCAACTGCTTCACGGAAATGCACCAGTACATCATCCGGAACATAGAATCTGGGTTCGGTTTTCCAGCCCAAATTTTCTTTTGCGGCATTCAACTCTGCTTCTCCAGCAGGTTCTCCGTGAGCTTTTTCGGTGCCCTGTTTGTTGGGTAAGCCAAAACCGATTGTGGTTCGGCAAATAATGAGGGATGGGCGCGGATCGAGCTTGGCTTGCTGGATGGCTTTGTCAATTTCTTCCACATCGTTACCGTCTGAAACATGCAAAACCTGCCAACCGTAGGCCTCAAAACGGGCACCGCGGTCTTCTGTGAACGCAATATCGGTTGGACCTTCAATGGAAATCCGGTTGTCATCATAGAGGTAAATAATTTTCCCCAGTTGTAAATGGCCGGCCAGTGAGGCGGCTTCTGAGGCTACGCCTTCCATCAAGTCGCCGTCGGTGACTATGGCGTATGTGAAATGCTCGACCACAGGATAGTTTTCTTTGTTGTAAACTGCTGCCAGATGAGCTTCTGCCAATGCCATGCCGACACCTGAAGAAAACCCCTGTCCGAGAGGGCCAGTGGTCATATCAACACCGGGAGTAAGCCCGTGTTCGGGATGGCCGGGTGTAAGACTGCCCCATTGGCGAAAATTTTTCAATTCATCGAGTGGAAGGTCGAAGCCGGTGAGATACAACATGCTGTACAACAACATGGAACCATGCCCGCCGGAAAGAATAAAACGATCTCGATTAAACCATTTGGGATTGCGGGGATTGAATCTTAGATGCCGTGTAAAAATGGTGTATGCCATGGCGGCTGTTCCCATGGGAAGCCCAGGATGGCCTGATTTGGCCTGCTCAACACCATCGGCTGAGAGAAAGCGAATGGCATTTATTGCCTGCTTTTGAAGTTGATCTGATGTCATTGTAATTCTCCAATAAATTGTGGGGTGGATAAATCTATTTTACCATGCAGCTTGACAAGCGAAACATTCAGCAGGGATAATAAAAATGATCATTGAATTCAGCTAGCCAAAAATAGGGAAGGAGGATGATTGCATGAAATCCACTAGAAGAACCGCTGTCATCACTGGTGGGGTGCGCCGAATTGGGCAATTGCTGGCTTTTACATTGGCCGAGCAGGGCTTTAATCTGGTTTTGCATTATTCACGGCATAGTGCTGAAACAGATAAAGCCATTGAAGTTTGTGAAAATTTAGGGGCACAGGTTGTGCCCGTCCAGGCGGATTTTCATTTTCCTGAAGAGACAAAAAAAGTATTTGAAGCGATTAAATTGCTTGAAGAACCGGCACAAGTTTTAATTAATAATGCTGCCATTTTTGAGCCTGTAAAATTCATGGAGACCAGCCTGGAAAATTGGCAGTCTCACCAAAACATCAATTTAACGGCACCGTTTTTGTTAACCCAGTTATTTGCCAGACAACTTCCAAAAGATCAGGAAGGGCGCATTATTAATATCCTGGATTGGCGTGCACTCCGACCTGGAAAAGATCATTTTCCGTACACAATTAGCAAAGCCGGCTTGAGCGCATTGACCAAAGCCACAGCACTGGCGCTGGCACCTCGAATTAGCGTGAACGGCATTGCGTTTGGAGCCATTTTGCCGCCATCAGACGGTGGCGAGCAATCAGACAGTATCTTGAAAAATGTGCCGGCTGGTAGGTGGGCAGATCTGGATGAGGTGAGTCAGATTGTGATGTTTTTGATCAATGGGCCAAGCTATATTACTGGAGAGATTGTTCACCTGGACGGTGGAAGACACCTGGTTTAGCTTTTATCTGAATTGGCCGATGTTTCTTTTTTCCTTTGATAGGCCCAACCGCCAATGGCGATGACTCCGCAAAGTAAAAAAAAGGTATGAAGGGGTTTAGGAAACCGTACATCGAACAGGATTGACGCAAACATGGCGCCGATGTTGAGGAAAGCTGGGATTAACCACCAGGATTGGATCAATGTTTCTTTCATTTTTTTACCAGGATTTTGTGATTTAAATAAATAGAGCGGGTGATGGGATTCGAACCCACGAATGGTAGCTTGGGAAGCTACTGCCTTACCGCTTGGCTACACCCGCAATCGTTATGCGATTATAGTTTTTTCAAGACCAAGTGTCAAGAACTTGATCAATTAAATTTAAAATCTTTGATTAATTTGATAACAGTATTTTGATTTTCTTCTGTTAGATCGTAGAAAATCGGCAGACGCAGCAGGCGGTCGCTCACATCTTCAGTCACAGGGCAGTCACCTGGTTTTCCGCCGAGCTTCCTTCCCATGGTTGACAAATGCAGAGGCTGATAATGGAAAACACAAATAACGCCGTTTTGTTTGAGATATTCCATCATTGATTGACGGACTGTGAGCGAAGGAAGCAGCATATAAAAAATATGCGCGGGATGTTCACAGCCATCTGGGACAATGGGAAGTCTCACATTGGCCTCTGCCGCCCAATCGTGCAATTCAAATGCATAACGATTCCAGGTGGCGGTTCGTTTGCCTTGAATTTCTTTTCTGTGTTCGAGGTGGGCTAAAAGAACAGCGGCAAGAATTTCTGAGAGTATATAACTGGAGCCAACATCAACCCAGGTATATTTATCAACCATGCCGCGGAAAAAGCGGCTGCGGTCGGTACCTTTTTCGCGAAGTATCTCTGCTCGTTCGATCAATGCAGGGTCATTAATGACAAGCGCGCCGCCTTCACCACAGGAGATATTTTTAGTTTCATGAAAACTCTGAGTGGCCATGCAACCAAAAGAACCAAGTGGTTTTCCATGGTATTTTCCAAACAGACCGTGGGCGTTGTCTTCGATGACTGGAACGTGATGCCTGGCGGCGATTTCAAGGATGCGATTCATCTCACAGGCAACCCCGCTGTAGTGCATTGTGATGATTGCACGAGTTTTGGGCGTGATTTTGGACTCAAGAAGGGTCTCGTCAAGATTCAATGTGTCTGGGCGGCAATCAATAAAGACCGGTGTGGCGCCTCGCAAGACAAAGGCGTTCACAGTTGAAACAAAAGTAAAAGCAGGTATGATGACTTCATCACCCGGTTTTAGATCTAGCAAGAGTGCTGTCATTTCCAGGGCATGCGTGCAGGATGTGGATAAGACAACTTTTGACGATCCAATTTCCTGTTCGAGTATTGCCTGGCATTTTTTTGAGAATGAGCCGTCTCCAGAAATTTTGCTATTTTGGTAAGCCTGGTGGATATATTCTTGTTCTTCGTCAAATTGATGGGGACGATTGAAATCGATAATTTTTTGCAGTGACATTTTCTCTCAATCTTTCCTGATGATCAAAGTGAAGTCATATACGTGATAATCGTGCAGGAGAGCTACATTTTTGGAAAACTGTGTTTTGCAATAGTCAAACAAGTAGCAAGGATCTGCGTAGTACAAATCAGGGCGCATCTTATCTGCATCTGAATATTTTGTCAGAAAATTGACCGAGAAGCCTTTGACCGAAAGTGAATCCATTTCTTTGAGACATTTAATTACATAATCTGTCCACTCGTCAAAAGAGGCATCCAATTTCATGTTGAAGACACCGCAGGCAGTAGCGTAGTCAACGGGTTCAAGTTTACTCAGTTCGCTGGTGAAATAGTAACGTTTTTTGTCAGAATGGATTTCCCTGGCTTTCTCAACCATGCTCTCCAGGATATCGAAACCGATGTAGCGGGAAAAATTAAGATGTTGTGATTCCAAATAATCAGCATAAGCAGCATATCCACAGCCGTAATCCAACATTGTGAAGGGTTGGTCACTTGTGATTACTTTGGAGAGTTGCTCAAAACGGACTTCGCGGGCTCCTTCAGAATTCCAATCAACACCACGAGGTGTTGCACCGTGTGTCTTTAATGTATTATCAAAATAATTTTTGACATTTTGCATTTTAGGATCAACGCTCATGCTTTGTTGCTTTCCTTCATCCTGTAATGAATTTCAATGAATTGTTGCCCTGCATGAACATTAGATCCAGGATGGAAACCTGGGGTTCATAGGGTGGATATAGTTGATTATATTCGGGATAATTATATTGCATGAATTCCAGCGTTATGCCGGCTTTTCTAAAAGCGTCTTTATCCAGATAATCCTCGGCTGACGGGCCCGAAATGTAACGGGTGGCTTTCAAGGCATCCAAAATCATCATTAACCGATCTGTCTTGGCGCCCTCAATGCCTTTAATTTCAGAAGAACGGATAAATTGAGTGCTTTTTATGCCAAGTTCTCTGGCTATGCCAATGGTAGTCTCAATGGTGAAATCGGCAAGTATTGTGGGTTGTTTTTGATAAAAAGAAGTAAAAAGTTGTTCGTATTGGTCAAAGAATGGGGCGCGCTTGTATGATGTTTGCAACGCGTTCCAGTGTTTTCGATTCCAGTTGGTTTTCCAGTCAATGGCAATTTGATTGATGGAGGTGTGATGTGTTTCAACCCCTTTGCTTAAAACAGGGATGGTCAGCCACTGGAGACCGTTGGGCGTTTTAATACGGTTGCGATTACGCCAACCGTTTTTGTCGTATTTAACATCATCGTAAAAAACAAAAATATCTGCTCTGGCAATTTGATGAAAAAATCCCCGCCAGGGGATGTAGGACGGTTGTAGAATCACAACGTTCATGAAAGGATATCCCCGCTTGGCTGAGGTTGCGTTGTTTCCCCGATCACATACGCCGGATGTCCCATGCTTCGGTCGAATATGCGGGCTAGGTATTCTCCAAAAATTCCCAGGGCAAAAAGCTGTGTGCCGCTAAAAATGGAAATGATCGAGGCCAGGAATGGAAAACCGGGGATGCTGCCGGCTGTGAAATAGGACGCGACCACAAAAATGAAGATTACCAGGCCAAAAAGTGTGAGGATAAAACCCATCCAACTGGCGAAATGCAATGGGAAGGTACTAAAACCAGTTAAAACAAAAACTGCCTGGCTGATCAATTGGCTGAAATTGTAATTTGATTGCCCATGTTTCCTTGGAACTTCATCAACCAGCACACTGGTAAATTTTGTGGTACCCCAGGCAAGCAGGGCATCGATGATGACGCCAGGACTTCGATAAAATTCAAAGGCACGGCGTAAATCGGTCCGAAAAGCACGAAAAGCGCTGATCTCGCGAACTGTTTTAATGCCCATCACAGCGGCCAGGGTTTTCTTTGTCAAGCGCGAGAAAAAATTGCGTATAGGTGAATGAGGCAGCTTGCGGGGAAACCCATACACCACATCATAGCCATCATGAAGGGGTGCCAGCAGCAGAGGTATTTCTTCAGGCGGGTGCTGTAAATCATCATCCATGGTGACGCAAAAATCACCAGCAGCCAACCGAATGCCGCACAGCAGTGCATTGTGTTGTCCATAATTACGCATCAAATTAATACCGCGTACAAACGCATATTGCGCTGATAAATTTTTGACAACCTGCCAGCTATCATCACGACTGCCATCGTTAATCAGAAGAACCTCAAATTCACAGGTGATATCAGGCAGAATGTTGGAAAGCCTGGCGACTAATTCGTGAAGGGTCACCTGGCTGTTATAGACTGGCACAATGACAGATAGCGAATTCACTTTTTCCATGTCACGATTTTACCTGAAGCAACGTTTCGTTTGAAAAATAGTATATCGCTGATTGGCTAATTTGATGAACATCGGATTTTGTTACGCGCATTTTTTATGTATTGATCTGCTTCACTGTCGTGCGGAATTTGTTCTTCCAATGATGTAATTGTTGTGCAGATTTTCTTCTGGAGGTCTTTTGACATCGAGTATGTAAGGGATGCGATTTGCATGGAGCGATGCCAGTCGCCTGTGTGCGCATTGGCTTCCATAAACACCAGCCATTCTGAAGCTTCTTGCGGCAAATAGCGTTTATCCAAGGCTTCTTTTTCGAGTTCAACAACTTTCTGCCAATCTTCAACCTGTCTCGCCAGTTCGGCTTTTTGATAAAAATAACACCATTGATGGACAGGTTCGTCACCAAAGACTTCGGTTGGTGGAACAGCGGGGTTATCTGGAGATGTAATGATTTGTGAGAGGTGGGAGATGGATTTTGCCTCTTTTATATCGGATGGATAAACGCTCACATCTCGCGACTGGTCAGGATCCAGCACCTTCAAACAACCAGGTGGAGAGTAGAAAACTACCAGGCTGTGCGACGTGGTGCTTGCGAATAAAGCGTTACGATAATGCTGGCGAATGGTTACATCGTTTTTATATTCTTCAAGGTTGGCGCCCAGGCGTACGTCTGTAAAACCAAACAGGTAAGGAATTGAAGTGGAATGGTTTTCAGGCGCATATGTCCAATTCAAGGGCGCAGTCAGCGAATTATCTGAATAATAAGAGAGTGGGAAGTATTTTGTAAAAACGGACGTGCCGTCTTTTAAACCCGGCGCACGCCAGGTGAGTTGCCAGAAGAAATCTTTCAAAACTGACCATTCACGTCGATATGAATTTGCATTTTCAATGTTGGCGCCAATAGCCATTGAAATGAACAGCGCCAAAATAAATGCTTTTTGCCAATGGTAATGAATGACCCAATCAATTAACCCAACAATCAGAAAACAACTGCCAACCATGAATGCCAGCGTAAATCGATCATAGGGGAAATGAAGTTGCACGGGAAGGTTGGTTATCCAAAAAGGCCAGCCGCAAGAAAAAAGCGCAATTATTCCCAGAACAACTGCTTGTTTTCCCCACGAGTTCTTTTGATTATCTTGCTGAAATTCACCGGGTAAGAATCGAGAAAATAAAAACCATATCGCCGGTATGGAAAGGATAATGATTCCCCAGATAAGCATTGAACTGCGGGCTTCAAAATCAGAAAGGTTGGGAAAACGGAAAGCTGATATCCATGCAAGCCATCCCGCATCGAAAACCGATTGTAGAATGCTATTGAGTAGCACCAAAATCTCCAGCTGCGGATTTTTGACAGTATCTTCAATGAGTGTGGGTTGATAAGTGGGAAATTTAAATATTAGAACGCGCCAGATTAAAAATGCGATCATCACTATCCCATAAGGAAGATATGATTTGATTGTCAAAAAAAATCTTCTTTTTAGTGTTTCTTGGTTTTCTGTCAGTATCCATAAAAAGGCTAAACGAACTGCCTCGAGCCCGACATAATATTCAGTCGAAAAAGTGCAAATTGCTGAACTGATCATGGCTGCAATGGTGTATTTCCAAAAATGCCTGGGATTGCGGTGTGCCATAATCATTAAACCCCAGGAAAGAAAATAGAAGGCGAGCAGTAAAAATCCATTGCTATAGATTACGGATATGGGTTGTTGTTTAAAACCTGGGTAGATTGCAAAGAGAAAAGCCACCCAGGTTGCCTGGTGATAATTTTGAGGCCACAGCTTTCGTAAAGACCACCACAAGATAACCGCAGTGATCCATCGACTGAGAATTCCCAAAATCTGCCAAGACAGAGGTGAAGTATTTAATATGGATGTTGTGATTATGTATATACCTGCTAGAAAGGGGCGGTCAGACGAGAGTGTTTCCAGGTAACCTGTGGGGCCAAGTAAATGCCCAAACCAGATCATTGGAAAATCATCCCAATAAAATCCAAGCGATGGGATAAGAAGGCCAAATGATATGAAACTGATAATTAATAAAGCCAGGGGAGTTGAATGTTGTTTAATAATGTTTTGCAACTTAATCGCCATACTGAATTTTTCCGTTTTCCACGAAGTTCAATTTTTAGAATTTGCGTATGATTTCCATTAGCGAAGAAAAATTGTACCACGCCATACACAAAGAGCAAAATATCCTGTTTTTACCAATGAAGAAAAAAACTAATGGCTGAAATTCAATTGGTTTAATGAATCTAGAAATGCTTCGACCACCACGGGGTCAAATTGTTTTCCAGAGCAACGTTTTAATTCAATGATAGCTTCTTCAACTGACCTGCCCTTGCGGTAAATTCGGGTGTCAATCATGGCTGAGAACGAATCAACAACGGTTAGAATGCGCGCGGGTAATGGAATTTGCTCACCTTTCAAACCAAAAGGATAACCGTTTCCGTCAAACCATTCGTGATGAGAACGGATTATTGGTGCGACATTGGCAAGTTTCTTCACCGGCTGGACAATATTTGCACCGATGAGGGGGTGTTTTTTCATTTCTTCCCATTCTTTTTTCGTCAATGGGCCTGGTTTTCGCAAAATTTCGTCTGGGACGCCAATTTTGCCAATATCATGCAACAGTGCACCCCAACGCATGCTTTGCAATGTTTCGTTATCCATATTCAATTTCATGCCCGTTGCAATCGCGAGGTCAGCAAGGCTTTGACTGTGCCCGCTTGTATAGGTATCTCTGGCATCCATGGTATTTGCCAGCGCCAGTACGGTTTGGACAAAATTATCTTCCATTTGTTCGTGAAGCAGTGCCCTTTGTAATGCGCTGGCCGTTTGATTGGTAATTGTGTTAATTAAACGAATTTTTTCGTTTGAAAAAGGTTCTCGCGAAACATTACGACTTTCGCCCAAAACCATAATTCCCATACAGGCATCCCCTGCGATCAATGGAGCAATGCAAACAGTTGCCGCTCCATCAAAGAACAAGTTCTGCAATTCTTCAGAATTGACATTTTTTGAATCTCTAAGAAATACCCTGGGGGCTGCCTGACGAACCACTTTTTGATAGATTGATTGGATTGAAAAGGATTCTGGAATGTCTGAGTATAATTCTGGATATGAGCCTCGAATGTGATATGCTGCCCGACAGATAAATGTACCAACTTCTTCATAAGTGAGCATGCGAATATAGGTTACATTAACAATTTCGAGTGTTTTTAACGCTGTTCGGGTAAGAATTTCGTTGGTGTCGTTAGCATTGACAAGTTGGGCAGTTAAATTGTATAGCTCGTCAAGTTCTTTGCGCTGTGATTGTTCCAAATCGTATAAACGGGCATTTTCAATTGCCACAGCGGTTTGATTGGCCATGGCAGTTAGATAGCGAAAATCTTCCAGTGCATAGGGTTGCTCCGATAATCGCTCGCCGAAGGCAAATATCCCCACCAGGTTATTTTGAACCTGGAGAGGTATGAAAACTTTACCATTGATGCGTTCAAGATCGTCTTTTTCCTTCCCCCATAGACTCCTAAACTGGGGCATGACTTCGAGGTCGGTCATAGCCAAAGGTTCGTTGTGATGTGACAACCATGTAATCAGGGGGTGCGAAACTTCCAGCCAGATGTTTGGTTTCGGCACAGTTCCTTTATATGCCATGAGGGCGAAAGTGTTACTTTCTTTTTCTTTTAAAAACAGTGCAGCATTTTTAATATGGAGTGTACTGGTTACCTCTTCTAAAATTAAATTGGACAACCGGTCAAGATCGAGAACAGAAACCGTTGTACGACTAAGCCTTTCTAACATTTGTCCCCAGTCATATTTCTCGCGATAAAATAACCGATCAATCCAGGTTTGTGCACGATCCAAAAACGGTCGAAGGAATAATGCTGTAATAACAGCCACCACCAATGATAATAAAAATAATTGAATACCGGTGAGTGCATGAAAAAGATTGAATGTAAAAGTAATAATTAGAAAATAAAAAGCCCCAATCATAGTGGTTGGAATGGAATAAATTAAACCTTTTCTAATTACAACTGATATATCCAATAATTTATGCTTCAGTATTGAATATGCGATGATCAGGGCGGCTAATCCATTGGATGCAATATCAATGGGATATTTTCCAAGGGGGGTGAAATTAACCAATGAGCCGATGAAAATTACAAGCATGCCAATGATTAAATATCTAAGCCTATTTCGTTGTTCCATATCACTGGTTGATACAAAATTTTTTCTTAACATACTTAGATAGATGATGCTTAATCCATAGCTCGGAACAGCAATCAGGAACATGAATGGGCCCAGGTCATAATGAGTGATAAAACCATTTTCGACGTAAACCGATTGAACAGTTGCATCAGTTAAGATACTCAGCAATGTCATTGCCACAGTGAAAAAATAGATATAACGCGCCCATGTGACTTTACGCGAAGTTACGACCTGAACAAAGTTGAACATAAAAACTAGGGATGCCAGCCCAGATGGAATCATAAATTTAAACCAAAAGAGGGCGTCAATGCCCCCTTTGAACACCATCAATGCGCTAAAAGACCAGAACATCATTGATAGGAGATAATAACGAAAGGTCTTTCGCTCATGCGTCTGTGGTTTCGCGATTGCAACAACACAAAACAAGGTACTGTACATCACAATCGCAAAAAGCGAGATGAGTGTATTGATATTCCAATTCATTCGGACAAGCTATTTCATTCCTCCGGCAAGATGTTTCATTGATAATTCAGTGGGCTGCATGTGTGGTGGTTTGATGTGTGCCATATCTGCCCCTGCCTGACGTTGATAATCCATATAATTTGCAAATGATCCAGGCTGTAATAAGGACACAGCTATGCTTTTATGTCGGACTATGCTTTGCATGTCTACATATTCAGGGCAGACCTGTTCAATGCCATTGATAACCTGTTCTTTAAGTTCTCCCTCTTTGATTGGCTGCCCTATTTTGGGCTCGATATATAAATGAACTACTTGTTCGTTATTGTGGAATTCTTTTCGGGCGACCCAATCTTCATAGTTAATATTAGCAGCTTCTATGGCTTGCCAAATTAAACTTTCTGTAAAAACCATTAATCCACCGATATCTATTATATCGTCGGCGCGTGAATAAAATCGTACCTGTGGGAGATTGATATTTTGTTCCTCATCTTTCAGTGAAACCACTTCAAAAAGATCTCCCACTCGATATCTCAATAGCACACCACCCCTGAAATTTGTGAATACAAGCTCGTACACTCCGGGTTTCAATTCATCCAATAATAAAGTTTTGGGTTGATAGCCTGGAATTTGTTTACTCTTAAAATGCTCGTCTTTAGGGATAAATTCCAGGAAATCGATATCCGGAAAAAATGTCATATCTTTGTAATTCATTGTCTGGGTTGCGATAGCCAGTCCTTCTGTGCATGCGTAACCCTCTAATGGTTTTTTACCCCAGTAATGTTCAATACGTTCCTGGTAGATTTTTGCGTCGGTGCCGCCTGCCATCACACCCTTAAGTTTCCAAATATCTTTTGGCAACAAACCGCGTTTTGCAAATTTTGCCTTTATAACGGCCTTAAACATGCGTGATATAACACCTGGTTTAAGCATTTGTGGTGAAAACTTTCTTTCATTTGTGCCATTCTCGAAATGTTCTCCCATTTTTGCCAGTACACTGGATAAGCCATAGAAATAATCCAATCCAACATCCAAGGCTGAGTTAAAACCGGTTTCGAGGCGTTTGGAGAAATCCATTTGCTCTCCCTTATCAAGGGTAGGTAGAAAACGCACCGGGAAGGTTTCTTGTAATGACCGGCTATTAATCCCAGAACTGTAAGGTGGGGGAGCAGTGGCTAAAAGAAAGATGTCGCCTTCTTCAATTTGAATATCTCCTTTGAATGAAGCAGCCGAGAGAATCATCCCTCCAACGGTCTGTTCGCCAAAACGGCTGTACATTTCTTTTGTATAGGGCAACCATTTGACGCCAGAATAATCTGACCGACCAGATGTTCTTGCCCACACATGTGGTTGAAAAGACAATGCATCTGTTTTTCTTTCACTCAAGAAAGGTGCATAGTCTTTGTAGGTGGTCAATGGAACTTGATCACGGAATTCGTTTACACTTTGAGGTTTGCGTTTCCCCATAATTGCCTGACCGATTTTACTGTCGTAGACCAGGTCTATCTGTTCCAGTAGTAACCGGTTTTGTATTTCCATGAATTCTTCCATGGAAAGGTCTAAAAATCCCCAGTGTCGCGACCAGATTTCTTCTTTTCGGCCTTGCCTGAACAGTTCAAGCGTTGATATCATTTCTTCCCTCCACATTTTTTTTGGCTTGAATTATGAGCGGCTTCGGAATCCAAAAGAACCGTGAATTCATCGATGTGATTTCGATTTCGCTAAACCCAGCATTATTTAGCTGGTGTTTCCATTGCTCTAAGGTGTAAATATTCGGGAGCGCGGATAATTCGGCTTGAGCGCGCGAATAACTCTCAACAATAGAGAAATAAATCACCGTAAAAAGTCCTATAATCCACTTGACAATGGGATTTGACCAATTGTCTGCTCCCCCTACATCGGCGAGTAGTAGGTTGCCGCCGTTTTGCAGAACACGGTGCATTTCAGCTAGCATTATGGGCGGATTCATGTGATGAGTTGCCAGTCCACAAATTATCCAATTAAAGCTTTTGGATGAAAACGGCATTTGCATGGCGTTGGCATTGACAAGGGCTGGCAAAAAATTTGTTGATTCGGGGTTCAGTTTTTTGACACCGTATTTGAGCATTTCCCGGGTTAAATCCAATCCAACGATCCGTGGCGGTGACTGAATTTTTTTTATAATACTTCGCGGGATTACACAGGTTCCAGTTGCAACATCTAATATAATGTCATCAGGACAGGGGGTGAAATGGTTCATCAAAGAATCAACAAATTCACCATAACTAATCCCCCAGAATCGCCTCAATTCACCGTCTACTTTTTTTTCATAATCGGGCGCCATTTCATGGAATGCTTCTGTGACGAATTCTTCTGTCGATTTCATTGAATGCCCTCTGTGTGTTTGATATTATGTATAGCATCCAGAATTGGAAATACCAATTCAGATGGTGCGAATACTAAATTCGGATATTAACTTTAAGTTACCAGGAATATTGTTATTGGGTAGAGAAATTACTTATACCGTCAAAGATAAGAAACAAAAAGAAACAAAAAACCATCTTCACCAGTGAAGATGGTTTTTATTTTACACGTAAAAAACGCGTTAATCAACTACTTTTTCTTTAAAATGATGCGCGCATCTACCACCTTTAATCCCTGTCCGTTTTCATAAACCAGCACCGGGTTGGCATCCGATTCACTAATTTCATCAGCCAGATCAAGTACCATGTTTGAGTACTGGCAAATTGTTTTTGCAAGCGCTTCGCGATCGCGCGGTTTTTCACCACGGGCGCCTGCCAGGATGGGGGCACCGCGAATTTCACTGATCATTCTGGTTGCTTGATTTGACGAAACCGGAGTGACGCGGAATGTGACATCTTTTAACACTTCGACAAAAATTCCACCAAGGCCGAACATCATGGTTGGGCCGAAGGTGGCGTCATTAACCGAACCTAGAATAACCTCGGTTCCCCAGGGAGCCATTTCTTGAATGACAATACCATGGATGTTGGCGTTGGCTTTGTAAGCTTTGGAATTTGCCATGATTGTTTTGAATGCTTCGCGAACGCCTTGTTCATCTTTAACGTTGACTTTAACACCGCCGGCATCGGATTTATGCAGGATATCCGGCGATACTACTTTCATAACAACCGGATAGCCAATTTTTTGCGCCAGTTCGACTGCCTGATCTTCTGTTTTTGCCAGGTAATTCTGGGTGATGGGCAAACCATATGCTGCAAAGACCTGCTTGGCTTCAACTTCTGTCAACGAATCTCGTCCATCAGCACGTGCGTCTGCGATGATTTTCAAGGCTTTTTCACGATCGACACCATCATAAACAATTTCTTTGTCATTCAGCATTTCTTGAACGCGAGCATATTCTCGCAGGGCTGCCATCGCGTTGATGGCAGTATCAGGTGCAGCATAAGCAGGAATGCCATGCTCTACCAGCCACTTCATGGCATTATCTGATTTTTCACCGCCAACATAGGAAACAGTGATGGGTTTGTCTTTGATGCCTGACTCGAGAACAGCCTGGTGAATACCTTCGGCGATTTCTTGAGGATTACTGACGGCGGTTTCGCAATATAGAACTACCAGACCATCAACCCACGGATGAGCCATTGCATAACGAACTGCATCAACATACCATTCAGTGCCAGCCTGCCCTGTAATGTCTACCGGATTTTTCGCCGAACCAAAATCGGGCATGTGTTTCTTTAATTCCGCTTGCACGTCTTCAGGGGCAAAAGTTAACGGAATTCCATAGCGTTCAGCAGCATCTGTTGCTAAAACACCAACACCACCACCATTTGTAATAATCAACAAGTGCTCGCCTTTTAAGGATGGTTGCAGTGAAAGTGCAAGTGTTCGGTCAAAAAGATTATCCAGATCGGTGGCCTGCACAACGCCCGCCTGCTGGAATGCCGAACCATAAATCTTGGCAGCGCCAGCCAGCGACCCCGTATGAGAAGCAGCAGCCGCAGCGCCATGAGCAGAAACGCCTGCTTTTAATGCAATGATCGGTTTTTTAGCCTTTTTGCAAACATCAATAAAGGAGCGCCCATTTCTAAAACCTTCGACATATAGAGAAATGCAGAAGGTCTGGTCATCTTCATTTAACCATTCAATGGTGTCTGCGATGTCGATATCTGACATATTGCCTATGGAAACTAATTTGTCAAAGCCAACACCACGGGTATATGAGGCCGCGTCAAGTGCAATTAATAAAGCACCGCTTTGCGAAACCAAAGCTGCTTTTCCATTGAAGGGAAGAAAAGGAGCGAATGAAGCATTCATCTTTCCTGAGTTGGATAGAACACCTACAATGTTTGGGCCTAATACCCGCATTCCATAACGGTTGGCGGTTTCAACGATTTGCTCTTCCAATTCATGGTCGCCAACTTCACCAAAACCCGAAGTAATTACAATAAAACCTTTGACGCCTTTTTTCCCGCACTGGTCTGTTATGCCCAAAACAGTTTTCGCCGGGGTTGTAATGACGGCAGCATCAATTTCGCCGGGGACTTCTTCAATGCTAGGATAACATTTCAATCCCAAAATATCTGTCGCAGAAGGATTGATGGGATATACTTTGCCTTCGTATTTACTCTCAATAAGGTTTTTTACAACAGTGTAGCCAATTTTTCCGGGTGTTGCCGATGCTCCCACCACAGCGATAGACTTTGGTTGAAAAATGCTATCCAGAATTTTGCTTTTATTCACTTTGTTCCTCCTTAAAAACTAAATATTTATTTCAAATGATTACCAAGTTTATTTCAAGAAATACCTTAACATATCTATTTTACGCACTTTTTTTCATACAAAAGTACTAATTTCCAGGGATATTTATCACGATCCATGTAAAGCAATTGGTTGAAAGAAATCGACCACATGTTTAATTAACGGGTTCAATTTCAACAATTCCTCCCAACCTGTTTTTTGTAATTTTCCACTCAGACCCAATAGACATATTTTGAAATTCGGATAAATCTTTAGTGGAATACTCAAAATGGCCATCTTCATCGCGGAAGATTATGGTATATTCTTCGCTTTGACCGCCAATTCTTTGGCCGCTTTTCAACACAGGTTCAGGCCATTCGGGTTTCAGGTCTTTACCCTCAGCGACCGTGGTTTCTACAATTTTCCAATCTTCGACAATGTAATCACAATAATCTTCATATACATGGTATTCGCAATCCTGAACGACTTCTGCAACGCCATTTCCGCGATCCACGGTGTATGGTTCACCACATTCTTCAACAGAATTCAAGGCAGGATAATCCTGCGTATGATGTTCACGAGATTCGCACGATCCGATTTCTGCGTCACCAGGAATATTCTCTCGCCAATCAGATTTTTCCACTGGACCAATTTCTTCAATATTGATCGAACGTGACCAGCTAATCGAATTTACTGTTGCATTTTTGCTGCCCTTTGGGGAAAAGGCAAAAATCAGCAAACCACAAATCGCCATTAATACCGCGATGATGATGACAATTGGCATCCAGTTTACTTTTTTTGCGGTTGCTTCTTGCTTGGGCTTATCTTGATGTTTGAGACTGACGCTACAACTGGAGCAATTGAGTGCTGATGCTGGATTGATAGTGCCACAAGCCGGGCAGGTGATTGTTTTGGCTTCGTTGTTTGTTGCAAAGCTGCCCAAAACTTTACCTGCTTCTCGCGTCTTTCCTTCTTTGAGATCGGCTCCACAGTTGACACAAATTGTTGCCGAAGCAACGTTTCGAGCACCGCAGAATGCACAATGGATATCGGGGCCTTGTTCTGCCGCCTTAATTTTCTCTGTGTCTGTCAATAATTCTTGTTGAGTTTTTTGTTTAAATTCAACGTTTTTGGGTTGTGCAGCGCCGCAACCAGTGCATTTTTTTACCAGGCCCGGATTATTCGTCTGGCAATTTGGGCAGACCCAATATAATTCTGTAAACCCCAGTTGTTTTTTTGCCACGGCTTATTCTCCTGCTAATTATAGGCGTTTGATGCTTAAATATTTTAACAGTAATTTTCCAAAATAAAAAAGCCCAGACCGTGAGTGTCTGAGCTTTTTTGATCTGTATTTTAGGCTGCTGAAGCTTTTCCGCGGGAGAACCAGGTTTTCCATTCCTGATTTTCCCAAACCACTAAAAGGGGCGCGGCAGTGAAAATGGATGAATAGGTACCTGAAAGCATGCCAACCAGAAGGATGATGGCGAACTCTCTAAGGGTGACGCCGCCAAATAGTGCCACTGCAAGCAGCATAAATTCAGAGGTCATCAACTGTGTATTGATAGATCGCCCAAGTGTTTGAACAATGGAATGGTTGGTGAGCTGTTCGAAACTTACTTTGCGAAGAATGCCTCTGTTTTCACGAATACGATCGAACACAACAATTTTGTCTTGAACCGAGAAACCGATGACCGTAAGCAATGCGGTTAGCGACATTGTGTCGAATTGCCAACCTAAAAACTTACCACCAAGTGCGGAAATGCTTAGGACAACCAGCACATCGTGGATCATGGCAACAATTGCGCATACACCATACCTGAAAGCATTGGGAATTCCGCGAAAAGCAATTGTGATGTAAATTATGACACCCAAAGCTGCAACGGCAACGGCGCCAAATGCCCGGCTGGTCACCTCTTTCCCAATAACCGGACCTACGCTATCGAATTGCAAAACAGTGATTTCATCATTGAAATGCTCTTCCATTGCAGAGACGATTTTTGTGCGGATATCTTCATCAAGGTATTTTGATCGAATGATTAAGACATCTACCCCGGTTGTTTGAACCTGCGAATCGGTAACTCCCAGTTCATTGTAGAGTTGCACGACATCAGCTGGTTGAGGGGCGGTACCAGAGCCAAAACGCACTTCCAGCATGCTTCCGCCGGTGAAATCGATGGACATAGGCATATACCCAAGTGCCAGGAATACAATACCGGGGACGATGATTAAAAGTGAGAGCGCGAAGAAAATATAACGTTTACCAAGTATATCAATCATGGCTAATTCCTTTTTTAGACCCCGAACCATTTCATGTGATTTTCGGGAGCTTTAAAGAACCCCAACGCGAGGTTTAACAACGTCCGCGTAACAATAATCGCGCAGAACAAGCTGATGGCGACACCAATTGCCAGGGTCAAAGCAAAACCTTTCACTGTGCTGGCGCCGTAGGCTGAACCAAACCAGAAAAGAATGCCGCTAGTGATCAGGGTTGCAAAGTTGGAGTCACGTATGGATGACCATGCGCGTTTCCAGCTTAAATCAACCGCCTGCACCAAATTGCGACCACTGCGCAGTTCTTCTTTTAAGCGTTCGAAGATCAAAATGTTGGCATCCAAAGCACCACCTGTACTAAGCAGCACACCGGCGATACCCGGCAGCGTGAGGGTGACAGGGATAATCTTGAAAAGAGCCAGTGTAATTAAGCCATAAGTGATAATTGAAAGAATGGCTACAAAACCGGGCAGACGGTAATAAAGCGTCATAAACAAGGCAACGATAATTATTCCAATGATGCCGGCGGTTATACTTTTTTGTAGACTGTCCTGACCCAAAGTGGGGCCAATAACCCGGCTCTCGACAACTTTGAAGGGGATTGGCAGAGAACCGTATCGCAATTGAACCGCCAGGTTGTTTGCACTTTCAAAAGTGAAATTACCCGTGATGATACCTGCGCCATCGGTAATTGGATTTTCGATGGTTGGAGTTGAAATAATTTTCTTGTCCAGGACAATCGCCAGTACTTTACCTACATTGGCGGTGGTGTATTCTTTGAATACCTTAGCGCCCTGATCTTTAAGCTCGAATTGAACGACATATTTCCCAATCTGATCCTGGGTAACGTTGATTGATTTTAATTGATCACCCGTCATCACAGTGTGCCAGATTTTATTTGTTAAATCTTCTTGTTCAGTGGAGACAGAATCAGACGAAGCCGTTGATTCTGTGGTTGGTGTGGTTTCGGTTTCTTTTGAAGCAGCCTGATTGACATCGGTCAGGATAACAGTCCCGGGAGCCAAAATGGTTGTTCCCATATCAACAAATTCCAATTGACCTGTCTCTTTTAGAACAGCTATAACTTCTTCTGTATTTGTCAAACCGGGGAATTCGCCAACAATACGGCGGTTACCGGCAACCTGGAACACAACTTCGCTGACACCCAGACCATTTGATCGATTTTCCAGTATGGTCTGAGCATTTTGCAAATCTTCAATGTTGACATCTGCGTCTGCAGGTAAATCAGCCTCAAGCAGGACTTGCATACCTCCTTGAAGGTCCAAACCTAAAACGGTATCCAGACTGCGGCTGAAATCTCCGATCTTAATTCCCGGGTTATTGGGAAGATTGATCCAAATCACCAGTGCGAGCAGAACTAGGATGATAAAGATTCTCACTGCGTTTTTATTCATGAGTTCATTGGCCTCCGCACAAACAAATGCCAGCCAATTTTATTGGCGGGCGCAATGCGTGAAATTATACCGCAATTGATATTATTTATAATCAATCTGAGAATGAAATCTCGCTCGTTTGATTAAAATCTGGAATAGGAAAATGCACAGTCATGCGACGCGCCAGATCGCGTTCTTTAGAAATCACCCGTAAAACCACAACACTAATATCATCAACCGGTTGATTGTTGTCAAGGCTGAGTGCATCTGCGAGAATGGTGTCCGCAATTTCCTGACAGGTTGGATCCTGTTCTTCCAATAGCGATTTTAATAACGTGCGAACATCCATTTGCATTCCATTTGCATGTCCGGCATTCATCAAGCCATCTGTGAACATTAAAACGGTCATGCCAGGCTCAATTGGAATCTCGGATATTGATGGGCGGATATTCGGAGCTGATCCGATGGGTTCAGGAGAGCCGTGTAATACCTGCACTGATTCACGCCTGGCAATCAAAATGGGCATGGGATTGTTCCGGGCGAGAATGATGGTGCCTGTGGGAAAATCCACAGTCATTATGTTTAAAAAAGCAGCAATCAACCCTTTTTTTTCGGTATAAAGGTAATCTGATGCAGCCTGCGCGGAAGCGTCCTCCCGGACTCCCTCCGCAAGAAGGCTTATTGCTTTTCGAACCACCATTGTGGATATCTGCTTGGCTTCTTTGCCGGATGATTGGCTGTCAGCCAGTACCACCGAAATGCCTCCGCCCGGACGTTCAACCGTCTCTAATGTATCACCGCTTTCAGGCGAGTTGTATTGGTTGATTTTTGCAACAGCAATTTGAATTTCCATGACAATATTTTAATACCAAAGTGGTTATGTTGGAAACACGGGTTTGTGATGCTGAAATCACCATAAAATGTTCCATGAAAATTAACCCAAAAATAAAGATTGTGGTAAAATGCTTGTCATTGCGCCTCCATCGTCTAGGGGACCAGGACGCAGCCCTTTCAAGGCTAAAACCAGGGTTCGAATCCCTGTGGAGGCACACAAAACACCCCCCCGAACGGGGGGTTATTTTTTTGGATGAATAATTAAAATAAATTCTGCTTTTTTATTTTCAACTTCAGGATAAATTGAATTAATAGTTCCTCTATAAACATGCTCATTGGGGAAAGTCAAATCACAGGCGAGTGTGATTTTTTTGTTTCCACCCATAACTTCTTTCATTTCAATAAGTAATTTTGTTAATCGGTATGGGGTATCCATCAGGATAATTGGCAAATCAGCCGACTTGTTTTTCTGAAGTATTGTTTTTCGGGCAGAGTTTTCTCTGGGCAAAAAACCCAGAAATAGAAAATTCTGAGGAGAGAAGTCCAAAATGGATAATAAGGACATAAGCGATGACGCTCCGGGAACTGGTTTGACGGGGATTTCAAATTTCACCGCCTGCTCGATCACCAAATGACCTGGATCGGCGAAAACAGGTGTTCCACAATCTGAGATCAATGCAGCATCCTGGCCTTGAAGCAAATGCTGTATGATTATGGGTGTTTGTTGTGCTTGATTATGTTCGTTGCATTCCAACAATTCTTTATCATAGATATTTAGCTTTTTAAGTAGCCTACGGGCTTCTTTTGCTTCTTCGCAAATGATCAGTGGTGCATCTGTGAGCGTTTTTATGGCTCGTATGGTGATATCATCAGGGTTGCCAATAGGAGTGGCAACTATATAAAGAATCCCCAGGTTATTCATAATCTTATCTCCTGTTGATTTAATTCTAATGGAAAATTCATGATCAATTCACAATCTTGACAAAAAGAGATGTTTTCTATTCTGGTATAATAACGGCTATGTCGAACAATGATATTGAAGAAACACTACCAATCGAAAGAGAACCTTCCGGTTCAGAGTCGTCAATAACTCAACCGATCGAATCACATCTCGATGAGACAGCACCAATTGGACCTGCTCCAAAGCCCCAAAAACCTCGAAGAGGTCTTTGGATAGCCTTAGGTATTATTGGGATATTGTTATTGGGTGCTGTTGGAGGTTGGATGGGTTATCAGGCAGCCATCAAAAACAGGCTTCAAAAACAAGCCAATCAAATTGCCATGGTCGCCACAACACAATACCAACTTGGTCTTGTTGATCTTGAAAATGGCCGGTATGATACGGCCCGACAACGTTTTGAGTACATCATTCAACTCGACCCCAATTTTCCGGGTGCTACTGAAAAATTGACAGAGGTTATGCTGGCCATGGCCAAGCAAACCACACCAACACCTGAACCAACCATGACTGTTCAACCGACTGCTGATACCCGTGGAGCGGAACAGATTTTTATGTCTGCTCAGCAGTTGATGAGAAACCAGGATTGGTATGGGGCAATTGATACACTCAATGCCCTGCGGTCTGAGGATGCAACCTATCGCGCCATCGAAGTTGATGGAATGTATTACATCATTTTGCGGTTTCGCGGTATGGACAAAATTATCAATAAGGGCAACCTTGAAGGCGGAATGTACGATTTAGCTCTGGCTGAAAAATTTGCTCCACTGGATAAGGATGCTGATAGTTACCGCAGTTGGGCCAGAAGCTACCTCACCGGAGCGAGTTTCTGGGGGATCGATTGGGAAAAAGTTGTCAGTGCTTTCAGCCAGGTTTACACATCATTACCAAATCTGCGGGATGGATCAGGCTATACGGCTGCCGAGCGGTTTCGGGTAGCATCCATTAAATATGGCGACCAATTAGCTGAAAAAGGTGAATATTGTATGGCGCGCGACCAATATCGTGCTGCACTGGCCATGGGTGATGATAGTTCCGTTGCACCGGCCGCGACTAAGGTACAACGCGAATGTGAGCCCCCAACCCAAACACCCAAACCAACATCCGCCGACATTGAAGATACTCCCGTTCCTGAAGTTACAGTCCCCCCAGATGACCCGGGAGGTGATTTGGGTGGTGAATAGGTTGTAGATCCTGAATGATAATCTAATGATTATTGAAAAACCTTTGCTTTTTGCGAAGGTTTTTTAAATAGCTTTTGCAACGAGATCGTGCGGTAAGGCTTCAATAATCTTCGTTTCGATTATTTTTCCAACCGGATAGACGCCTTGTATGATAACCAGACCATCGATTTCGGGGGCGTCGCGATAACTTCTTCCAATAGTAATACCGTCACCAGAACCTTCGGTCAACACTTTCATGTGTTTACCGATTAATTGTAAGTTCTTTTGTTGTGAGATTTTTTCCTGTAGAAGCATAAGACGATCAAGGCGCTCTTCTTTTACATTCTGTGGTATGGGATCACCGAGTGGTTCGCCCGGTGTGCCCTTTTCGAGGGAATAAGTAAACGCACCCAGATGGTCAAATTGAATCTCTTGAACAAAATCCATCAAATCCTGGAAATCCGAATCGGTTTCGCCTGGGTGACCGACGATAAAAGTGCTGCGTATAGCCAAGTTGGGTAAAACGTCTCTCATTTTTTGAATTGTCGTAATGGTCTGTTCAATATTTTGCGGCCGCCGCATAAGCTTTAAAACATGAGGCGAGGCATGCTGAAGGGGAAGATCAACATACGGGAGGATTTGTTTTGAATTGGTAAATATTTTGATCAAACGGTCGGTGATTAAGCCAGGGTACATATATAAAATGCGTATCCAGGGAATTTTGTCGGCTTCTTTTTGCAGTTGTTCAAGCAGGTTTGCAAGTCCATCTTGCATGTTCAGATCTGAACCATAATCTGTTGTATCCTGGGCTATCAGGATCAACTCTTTAATTTCCTGATCCTGCAATGCTTTGGCGTCCCTTACAATTTGTTCAATAGGCCTGCTTACCGTTTTGCCTTTAATTAGAGGAATTGCGCAATATGCACAGGTATGGCGACAACCGTCTGCGATTTTTAGATATGCGCTGCCTCCCTGAACAGAAGCGCGAATAATTCCCTGGTCATCCGTCCCCATTGTTTGAGAAGGGGGTAAATGAATGATTGTTTGTGGGTTTTTCCGTCCCAATATTTTTCCCAAAAGGATGGGGATATCCATCCAGCGCCGTGTACCGATAATTCCATCAATTTGTGGAATCTGGTTAATCAATGCCTGTGGAGACCGTTGTGAAAAACATCCAGCAGCAATTAGAATTTGATTGGCGCGTTTCGAATTCGCAAAATCTTTTAAAACATCCAGGCTTTCCTGGCGCGCCTGCTCGATGAAGCCACACGTATTTACGATTATTAAATCTGCTTTTTTGCTATTATCAGTTGCCGTATGTCCGGCGCGATTCAAGATGATTGACATTGATTCGGAATCCACTGTGTTTTTGGCACAGCCCAATGAAGCAATGAAATATTTCATAATAAACCTTTATCAGGGAATATAAGGTGTGACTGTTGCCGTTGGCACGGTCGGAGAAGGTTGCAACGTCATGGTGGGAACTGTGGTTTGTGTTGCCGTTGCAGTGAAAATGGGTGTAGGAGTCTGCATACCATTTTTTGTAAAGTTTAAACCCATTGCCTGACCAACTACCCCAAGAATGCCAAGGTCAGTCTGGTTGAAATATACTTGTAACGCTGCTGCATTGCCTGTCAACAATTCAACCTGTTCGTTGCCTGAAAATGGATAAGCATTGCCGGGAACAACTCTGCCACGATAAACTTCTTTTCCATCTGATATGATGCGCATCCAGGCTCGCTGATGCGCAACGATATATATTTGCAGGGGGGCATTATCAATCACTGGAAAAGTTGCTGTTGCCAATATTTCGCTCCCGCCTGATTGGGCGATTGGGGTTCCGTTAAATTCCATGTCTGGTGAAACAAACTCAGATTGAAATGTGGCGGTGGTTGTTCCCATCTCATCTGACGAATTTAATAAAATTTGTGAAATGGATGGGGCTGTGGGTTGTGAGTTTTCTTTCTTCACTGATGAAATTCTGGATATTCCCCAGATTGACAATGCCAGGAATAGAACTACCACTCCACCGCCAACCAGTACATCAGGTGTTAATAGCATTCTCCATGGGGGCATTCTTTTTGTTATCTTTTTAGGTTTCTCTACTTGCGGTTTCTGCTGTTCGGCAAGTTTTTGCATTCGTTCAGCCTGTAAACCTTCGGCGAAACGCAGTAAGATTGATTCGGTTTCCATCTCAAGGAATCGGGCATAGCTGCTTACCATCCCACGTCCCTGGACTGAAGAAGGTAAAAGATCAATGCGACCTTCTTCTATGCGTTGTAAATAATGTGAACGAATGTGTGTGTGACGTTCAACATCTGAAAGTGATAATCCGAGGTTCTCGCGTTGATCACGGATTTTTTGCCCGATTTCCTCAAAAATTAATCCAGCTTTGGTTTCTTGTATTACTACGGGTTGCTCTATTTCAGGTGCTTTTTTGGGAATGGATTGAGAAATATTCGTCTCGTTTTGATCATTTATATCTATTTGAGGTTTTAGTTTGATTGAACCTGATGTGTCTGAAGTGGTATCACTGCCGTCATTGGTTTGCTGACTGACGTTCGAGTCCTGCGTTTTCACGGCAGGCGTAAATCGGTTATTCCATTGATCCAACAGCGGCAATACGGGTAAACCGAGAAAATCGGCGTAAAGACGTAGAAATCCTTTTCCCTGGACATCAGAGGGTAATGATAAATAATCGTCATTTTCCAGAGCTTGCAGGTATTTCAGGCGTATGTGAGTGGCCTGTGCTGCTTGCTCGAGTGACTGGTGTTTCGATTCTCGGATTTTACGTAATTGTTCGCCGATGGACATATTGATCGTTTCCTGATTAATTGAGCGCGATTATTATAACAAAAACCGGCTTGCTCAATAACCTGCAAGCCGGTTTGTGACTATCCTAAAAACTTTGTTATTCGGCAGATGACTCTTCAGCGGGTTCTTCGACTGCTACTGCGGGTTCGGGAACCTGAACAGTTTCACCTTCGCGATGTACCAGGATTTTTATGGCGGGGGTGAGATCAATGGTAAGGCGGACATGCGCGGAATGTTCGCCCAACACACGGATGGGTTCCATTTCTACCTGGCGTTTGTCGATTTTCACGCTGGTTTTGGCTTCCAGAGCATCAGCTACCATTTGTGAGGTAATCGAACCATAAAGTTTCCCTGTTTCGCCGGCTTTGCTTGCAAAGGCAAGGGTGATATTTGCAAGGCTTTCAGCGACTCCGCTCATTTCAGAGTTCAAGGCTGCACGCATGGTGGCGGCTTTGGAGCGAATGAACTCGGCCTGTTTGAGTGCGCTGGGAGTTGCAAGGGTTGCCAACCCCTGGGGAATGAGGAAGTTGCGACCATAACCGTCTGCAACTTTTTTCACATCTCCAGCGCGGCCTAATTTGTAGACATCTTTCAAGAGTAAGACTTTCATTTTTCAAGCCCTTTCGAAAAATATTCTGCGAAGGGTACAACGCAGTGGAAAAGATTTTACCAGAGCAACTCAAATGCGTCAAATTAATTAAAAACCACAAACATGTGATGATGGTTGACGTATAATGAAGAAAAAGAATGGAGTGTATCCATGGACAGGGTATTTATTAATGATCTGCTGGTAAGAGGTGTAATTGGCGTATCAGATCGGGAACGCGCCCAACCTCAAGACATTGTGGTAAATATCACAATGTTGCTGGATATTCAAAAGGGAGGAAGAAGTGATGATATTGCTGATTGCGTAAATTACCGCACGGTGGCGAAAAAAGTGATGGCTTATGTTGAGAAAGCCGCCAAATTCACTGTTGAAGCCTTGGCCACCTCCGTCGCTGACCTGGTGTTAGAGGACGAAAGAATAACCGCAGTTATCGTGCGAGTTGAAAAACCCGGTGCTGTACGTTTTTCGAAATCTGTTGGTGTTGAGATTGAACGGAGAAGATAATCTAAACCCTAAGGATACTCATACCAACCAGGTTTGTGTCCTGGTGGGTTCAAATATTGATCCCATTCGGAATTGTCGTTCAGCAGTTCGAGAATTATCTCGCAATGTAAAAATAATAAAATCCTCATCCATTTGGGAGACGGAGGCTATAGGTAGTCCAGGAGAGAATTTTCTAAATTTTGCCCTGCATTTTCAAACGAAATTTGATCTTGAATTATTAAAAACAACAATATTAAAACCATTGGAGGAAAAACTAGGCCGGGTGCGAAGTGCAAATAAGAATGCTCCCCGCACCATGGACCTTGATGTCGTGCTTTTTAATTCAATAATAATTGACGAAAAAATGTGGGAACAATATTTCATTGCATTACCATTGTCTGAATTATTCCCGCAAATGGTCGAAGTAAAAAGCGGTAAATCTCTTCGTGAAATTGCCAGGGAATTAGCGGCAGGCAAAACTGCGGTATGCCGAAAAGAGTTAATGGATACTTTATTCAACGGTATTTTCAAAATGTAAATGTTTGTTACAAACAAAAAATCAAGACAGCGATATAAGCCGTCCTGATTTTTTTTGTGTTTTTTTATAATATGGTTTGGGTTACTTGTCTGGAATTGTGCAGCACATGACCAGATCACGAGCTGCTTTAACTTCGTCCAGGCGTTTTACTGGCGTGTTGTGAGGAGCGGTGTGCAGGAGATCAGGTTGGGTTTTGGCCTCTTCGGCGATTTTGATCAATGCCTGAGAAAAATCATCCAAAGTTGCTTTGTTTTCTGTTTCAGTGGGTTCAATCATCAGCGCTTCGTGCACAATGAGCGGGAAGTAATTGGTTGGTGGGTGATAACCATAATCGATGAGACGTTTAGCAATGTCTAATGCATGGACACCAGAAGCATCCCTGATTACGCCTTCCACCACAAATTCGTGCATACAAATACGTTTATATGGGACGGTGTATGTGTTTTTGATTTTCGAAAGAATGTAATTGGCATTTAAAACGGCATGTTCCGCTATACTGCGCATACCTTTGGCTCCATGCATGGCGATGTACGTATAGGCACGAACAAAAATACCAAAATGCCCGTAGAAGCTTTTCATCCTGCCAATTGATTTGGGCGGCATTACCAATCCAAAAAGTGGTGGAACTTCGTCAGTGCCTTCTTCGATAATTTCTACCAAAGGGCCTGGTAAGAAATCCACCAGCTTGTCGTTAACTGCGACAGGGCCTGAACCTGGACCTCCGCCACCGTGAGGTGTGGAGAAGGTTTTGTGCAAGTTGAAGTGCATCACATCAATTCCAAGTTCGCCAGGTTTGACGATACCGAGCAAAGCATTCATGTTGGCGCCATCGCCATAAACCAGGCCGCCTGCTTCGTGAACCATCTTAACAACTTCAAGCACGTTTTCGTCAAACAACCCCAGGGTGTTGGGGTTGGTCAACATAATGCCGGCAAGGGTGTCGTCGCACAGGGTTTTTAGAACATTCAGGTCGGCGTTCCCACGCTTATCAGTTGGCGCAGACACCACATCGAAGCCACTCATCACTGAACTGGCAGGATTTGTGCCATGCGCCGAATCGGGGATGATAATTTTTGTCCTCTTTTCATCACCATTTGCCCGGTGGTAGGCACGGATGATTAATACTCCAGCCAATTCACCATGCGCACCAGCGGCAGGCTGTAAACTAACTCCGGAAAAGCCGCTAATTTCTTTCAACCATTCCTGCAATGTGTACATCAAGGCCAGGTTACCCTGGACGGTTTCTTCAGGTTGCAGGGGGTGAGTGAGGGTAAAACCAGGGAAGCGGGCTGTTTCTTCGTTCACTTTGGGATTATATTTCATTGTGCAAGATCCCAATGGATAGAAACCACCGTCAACACTGTAGTTCAAATGTGAAATATTGGTGAAATGGCGGACAACATCCAATTCAGATAATTCAGGTAGTGGGAGATCTTTCCTGACAAGTTCATCGGGTAATGACGATAAAGGCACACCCACCTCGGGATATTGAACACCCACTCGACCGGGAGAAGACAATTCATAAATAGTTGGTTCACTCATTGCCAATCTCCTCCAGAACATCAATTAAGTAATCAATCTCTTCCTTGCTGTTCATTTCAGTAACAGCCAGGAGCATGTGATTCTTTAGGGAGGGATAGTCTTGTTCAAGATCGTATCCACCCAGAATGCCGTGTTCCAGCAAATGTGCGTTTATGTGCGACAATGGCTGAGTTGTTTCAACCACAAATTCATGGAAGAATGGTTGAGAGGTATGGACTTTGTATTTTTTGTTCTGTTTTAGTTTTTCGGCGGCGTAATGAGCGCGGTGATAGCAAGTTTCTGCGACCCGGTGCATTCCTTGTTTCCCTAAAAGGCTCATATAAACTGTGGAAGCCAAGGCCATCAACCCCTGGTTGCTGCAAATATTGGAGGTGGCTTTTTCCCGGCGAATGTGCTGTTCACGAGCTGTTAGCGTGAGGACAAACCCACGTTTGCCATCTGTGTCAACTGTTTCTCCAACAAGACGTCCGGCGATTTTTCGGACAAACTCCTGCTTTGTGGCAAAAATTCCCAGGTAGGGACCGCCATAGGATAGTGGAATACCCAGTGGTTGGCCTTCGCCAACTACAATATCCGCGCCAAATTCCCCCGGCGGTGTTAGAAGCCCCAGTGCAATTGGGTTGACCACGACTCCGAACAACGCACCGGCAGCATGTGTTTTTTCAGCTAATTGCGACAGGCTAAAAATTCTGCCAAAAAAGTCGGGATATTGCACCATAACCAGGGCTGTTTCGTCATCAATCTGGGATGCCAGTTCATCAGGAGTAAGTAGTGGATTTGACCCCTGATCGCCGACAATTTTCAACGATTCGTTCCCTCCCAGGTAAGTTCGAAATGTATCGCGATACTGCGGGTTGATTGAAGGTGAAAGAACAAATTTTGTTCGTTTTCCCCTGAAGTGGTGATAGGCCATTATGCCGGCTTCGGCTGTAGCTGAAGCGCCGTCGTAATGAGAAGCATTGCATACATCCATACCTGTCAGGGCTGAAATTAAGGATTGGTATTCAAAAATGGCTTGAAGCGTTCCCTGTGAGACTTCTGGCTGGTAAGGTGTGTATGCGGTATAAAACTCTCCCCGCCTTAGAAGACTGTCAACTGCCGCTGGAATGTAATGATTGTAGGCGCCCGCACCCAGAAAGCAGACCAATTCGCGTGTAGACTCATTAGCCATTGCCAGTTCCTGCAAATGGGTTACGGCTTCCATTTCAGTCAATGGCTCGGGCAAATCAAGTTTGGGGAAGCGATAATCTTGGGGAACATCGCAAAACAAATCTTCGATTTTTTTTACGCCGATGTCCCGAAGCATTTCCTCCCGTTCTTCGTTCGTGTGCGGGATGAACATTAGTGACCTCGCTCACTACAATACTTCTCGTATGCAGCGGCGTCCATGAGGCTGTTCAATTCACCAGGGTTTTGCATTTCGATTTTGAATAACCAGGCTGATCCAAACGGATCACTGTTGATTGTTTCAGGTTTGTCTGGCAAGCTTTCATTGACTTCAATGACTTTTCCTGAGACGGGTACATTGACATCGGCAGCAGCTTTAACCGACTCGATGGTTGCACCAATGTCATCCACGTTAACCTGGTCGCCGATTTTTAGATTGATTTCAACAAAGACTACATCTGATAATGCATTCTGGGCATAATCTGATACGCCAACTGTTGCGATATTCCCATCTGTACGTACCCATTCATCTGTGTTCTTGTATTTCAAATCTACGGGGAAATTCATCATACACCTCCAAGTTGATTAGAATAGAAAACGGCACACGCAAAAATCACTGGCGTGTGCCTCTGTCGTAAACCTGAGAGATTCACTCCGGGAGGAGTTTGCACCTTCGGTGTCTTTCGACTTTCCAGAGGGAGTGAAAAGCGGGTCCTTTTTACCTGAGAGATTCGCCTGAGATTGCCTTGCCCAGGTTTGCCCCTTCGGCGCCGGAAAATTCCGGACTCTTCCCAATCTTTCACTTATTTTTTGGGAAAAAATTCCCTTTCTATTGTTTAATTATACCAGATAACAACAGCAGTTATTAGCCTTGTTATTTAATCTGGATTTTGGACACCGGTTTTGTAGTGAAATAGTGCAGAACCGACCACCATGTCTATATATTCAAGTCGATTTCTAAACATTCTTTCATACGGTTCACTGCTTGTTAGAATGTATTTATTGGCGTACACATAATCCATGCCAATTTCATCAAGGTATTCATTTGCCCGGCCGTTTTTTAGCATTTGAAAATATTGATAACTATTGATCAGTCCGTCCAGGTTGACTATGGTTCTGTCTTTGACGAAATAGCCCAATACTCCACCACCAGTAGAACCAATCACGGCTCCTGGTTCGGTGGTGGCTTCAAGACCTTTTGCACCGGCCAAGTACCCTTCAACATCTTCTTTGTGCACTTTCCATCGAATGGTGGATGTGATGTGATACGTGTAATACACTCCCAGAGCAACGACGCACACGGTAAATATCGCGTAGAGTTGTTTGGGTTGAAGAGATTCTTTTAAAATTCGATATAGTAATTCAAAAGTTATTCCACCTAGAATAACAACCAGCACAATCTCACAAATCCAATACCATGCGTGACTGTTAACATAGCCGGTCATATTATAGGACGCTATTTGAAAATAACACCCAATAAATAATGGGAAGATGTTGGTAGTCTTTACAGCATTTTTGAAATAATCTTTATGGTTGCGTGACAAAAAATAAATCAATATGCTGATAAGCATAAGTGAAATAAGAATAAACCAGGTATTGTTCGGATCCTTGTCAGTAATTTTTAAAAATTTGCTGGCAGCATTGGCAAGTGAATGAAGTCCATTGGTTAAAAATATCCATGCTCCATGTCTGCCAAGACCTGCAACCTGAACAAGGGAATCAATCGGGCGCCCATAAACAGAATAAATGGTGCCCCACCAGCGTTTGATTTGTCCGCTAACCGGAGAGGACGTTCCAAAAACATAATGGCTCCAGATCATATAGGTTAGCAATGCAGTTCCAAGCGGTAAAAAATACGCCAATCCATTTTTGATGAGACGCGGCCAATTGGTCTTTTCAGGGAAGGTAACTTTTTGCTCCAGGTGGTTTGCAATGATGCGGATAATCCACTGAAAACCAATGGTAAGTGCCAACTCAATTGCCAGGGCTGATCTCGGAAACCCATTAAAAACATTGATGTACGACAGGAGAAACATTATTCCCGTCAGGATGATTGAGCCAGCGGTTTGATAGATGACAATGGTTTTTAGCATTTCTCCATTGTTAAGCGTTGATTTGTTTCCGTATAGATCTGCAAAATAATTTAAAGCCATCCTCAATGCAATGGCAATGATTGCCATCCAGGTTCCGGATGCAACCAATAGATAATATGAATTAGTTAAGCCAAGGCGGAGATAATAAGCCAGGAAAACCGCCAGAACGATTACCAGCATGTCACCCAGGAAAAGTGACCTTCTAACATTGTTTGATTTTAGAGAAAGCCAAATGCCAAAGATGAACAACATAAACATGCTGTCCAACCGGCTGAAGAGGACAAAAATGGCGGCAATGGATATTCCTATAAGCCCAATGATTTTCTCTTTATTCGAATAATTTTGATTCGACTCCCAGTCAACCACCATGTTCAAAAAGAGAATCACAAAAAATGCCTGAACCCCTGATTCCATTGCAAATTGAACAGTAATATTATGCACACCTGGGAAGAATGCCCAGAACAACGCTACAGCTATTGCCGTGGTGTTTGATGCAATTTTTTTAAAAAGGCGGTAAAAAAGGCAAGCTGACAGGGCATGGAAAAACGCTAGTACAGCAATTACAATCCTCAAAGGTAGAATTGGATCGGCTTTCGCCAGAGAAAAAATGGGAACACAAATTAACATCCACAATGGATGATAACCATTTGTGAGACCAATCCGATCAAAGGTGGATCCATACCCCTCTGAAATATTTTGAGCAGTTTTAAAATAGTAAAAAACATCATCTGTTCCAAACCAGCTCATAAGACTGTTGGGGGGACAGAAAATCACATAACAATGCGAGATAAGGACGATAAGTGTCAGAATTATTTCAAAGGGATATTTTTTGATTAGTTTTGGCACAATACACTCCAAGGTTGAAGCACAATGGCAATATTTTAATGCAGAATGATTAATGATATCAGATTTTAAAAACAAGGAATATAAGAAAGTGATGTATTATAATCCCCATAGAAAATAAAAAATCAATAAACAAACTGCTTTGCTCTAAGGAGAAATCAGAATGTATGATATGCCTCTCGAAAAATATAAAGAGTCGCACCGGCTTCTAACTTCTCTTGATTATGAAACAAAACCGGTCGTGCATGGTTATGCGGATCGAACGCTTCACATTGATTTAAGTAAAAAAGAAATCGGCATCAAACCGGTTACCCAGCAGATGAAGGACATTTTCACTGGAGGGCGTGGATTTTGTTTGTGGTTATTGTGGAATGCCGTGAATTCAAAAACATGTTGGGATTCCCCGGAAAACGAACTGGTAATTGCCGGCGGACCGATTGGGGGAATTACTCAATATCCGGGCAGCGGTAAATCAACAGTAGTAACCATTTCTCCTTTAACTGGTGTAGCCAATGACAGCAATGGGGGTGGATATTTTGGGCCTTATCTAAAATATTCTGGTTTTGATGCGCTTGAAATTCAGGGTAAAGCAGAAAAAGACGTCATCATTTTTATAGATGGCGACAATGGACGGGTTGCAGTAGAAGAAGCTCCTTTGGAAATGCTGGATACACATCGTATTAACGTCTTGCTTACTGAAATGTATGCAAAGGACGAGAAGAGTCTGAGAGGTGTTTCTGTTATTTCTGCCGGGCGGGCGGCTGATTATGCTGCCATTAGCGGATTGAACATCAGCTTTTTTGATCAACGCCGCAAAGAGGTGCGAATTAAGCAGGCAGCCAGGGGCGGTTCCGGGCGGGTGTTCCGCGATAAGAAGATCAAAGCGATCGTTGTTCGATTTTCAGATATGAAGGGCAACATCAATGGAGTTGCCGATCCAGAACTGGTTAGCAAGGCCGGCAAACGAATTAATAAAGAAATTGTTGAACTGGACCCGGTTCAAAACGATATGGCGCACCTGGGGACTACAAACCTGGTTGAGGTTATGAATTATCATGATCTGCTTCCAGTACAAAATTTTCGGTATGGCAAAAGTGATCAGGCAGTAAAAATTTCAGCAGATTATTGGCGAACGGTTTTTGATTACAGTGCACCAGATAGCTGTTGGTATGGCTGCAGCATGGCCTGTTCGCACATGGTGGCAAACTACAAGGTTAAAACCGGTCCTTATAAAGGGAACCTTGTGTCAGTTGACGGGCCTGAATATGAAACATTGGGTGGTGTGGGGTCCAATCTTGATATATTTGATCCAGAAGTTGTTGCAGAGATTAATTTTTATGCCGATACATACGGTCTGGATACAATCTCATTGGGAAATTCAATTGCATTTGCGATGGAATGTTATGAAAAGGGGATACTCAATAAGGAAAACACAGGCGGTTTGGAACTAACCTGGGGAAATGCCGATGTTGCTCTGGAGATAATTCATCAGATGGGGCGAGGCGAAGGATTTGGGTTGATCGTTGGCCAGGGCATTCGAGCAATGAAAAATCACTTTGTTGAAAACTTTGGCGCTGATCCTGATTATTTAAACGATATTGGAATGGAAATTAAAGGTCTTGAAATTTCCGAGTACATGGCCAAAGAATCGTTGGCGCAGCAGGGTGGATATGCCCTTGCGACCAAAGGTCCACAGCATGATGAAGCCTGGTTGATTTTTATGGATATGGTTTTAAACCAGATACCGACATTTGAAGACAAGGCTGAAGCTTTGCACTATTTTCCGATGTGGCGAACCTGGTTCTCGCTGCATGGATTGTGCAAATTACCCTGGAATGATGTTGTACCGGTTGATAACAAATTAGAAAAAGAACCTGCGAAAGTCCCAGAACATGTCAAGAATTACACCTGGTTATATGAAGGTGTGCTAGGCAACCCGATTACGATTGATGAGATTATCCTGCAATCTGAAAAGGTCTACAATTTTCAACGAATATTTAGCTTAAGAATGGGGTACGGCAAAAGAAAGAGTGATTATCCACCCTATCGCGCTATGGGGCCTGTGACAGTTGAAGAATATAAATCGCGCGAAGAACGATACGATAAATCACTTCGCGAAGATGTGGGTATTAACCCTGATGTGATGGGCGTTGAGGAAAAGGTGGCAGCGCTTCGAAAATATCGATATGAGCGCTATGAAAAATTGGTGGATGCGGTTTACCTGCGCCGTGGATGGAATTCTGACGGAGTGCCGAAATTGGAGACTGTCAAACGGTTGGGAATTGACTTCCCTGAAGTTTTAGAAATCATCCGGCAAAACGGTGGCTAAGAAGTTTCAATCCTGATTATGAATGCCATCAGGGTTGAAAGCTCATTTTTTCGGTTATAATGCAGCCATTAGGCTGCATTTCTTTGTCACGGAGGTGAAATTTACGAATCACATTTAAAAGGGAAAGCAAATAGCGCATGATCTTGAGGTGCGGGGGGAGTTGTGATACTTCAAGATGACGAGGATGAGGGTTCTTCGCCGCAAGGCGAAGTTAACTGCAAGCGGAAAACCGGTTGCAGGAAAATCGAGAGTTCAGCGGAAGCCCTCCTGGTGGTTTTAGCCATCTGTCTCTTTCCCACAAAAAGCTTCAAACTATCTACTGGCAGGACAAACTGCTGGCAGAAAGGCAATATTTACCTGCTTCCCTCGCCAGGAAAATATTGTCATTATCTTCTATCTAGGTTTAAGGAGACGCTATGTGTGGAATTGTGGGTTACATCGGAGAAAAGAATGCAACACCGATAATTTTGAATGGTTTAAAGCGTTTGGAATATCGTGGTTATGACTCGGCTGGTATAGCCGTGATTGAAGATGGCAGTATTGCGGTTCGAAGAAATGTGGGTAAGTTGGGCAACCTTGTTACGCTGGTAAGCGACCAGCCTATCAGTGGAAAGATAGGAATTGGGCATACACGTTGGGCGACTCACGGCGAACCCTGCGAGCGTAATGCACATCCTCACCTGGGAAGCACAAAAGAGGTTGTGGTTGTTCACAATGGAATTGTTGAAAATTTTATCGAACTGCGTGAAGAGTTGTCAGCCGAAGGTGTGGATTTTAATTCGGACACTGATTCGGAAATCATTGTGCATCTGATTGAGCGTTATATGGGTAGCGGCAAGGATATGGTGAGTGCTGTCCGTAAAGCATTGAAACACCTGAAAGGTGCACATGGAATTGTGGTCATGTCATCGCGCGAACCCGATAAGATTGTTGCCGCACGTATTGGCAATGCGGGTGGTGTGGTGGTTGGGTTGGGTGAGGATGAAATGTTTGTGGCTTCTGATATTCCAGCAATTCTGGAACACACACGCAAAATGGCATTTCTTGAATCTTGTCAGATGGCTATAATTTCTAAAAGTGGTTTTTCTGTAACAACCCTGGATGGTGAACCAATTGAAGCTCAGATTCACACCATTGGCTGGGATGCCGTCTCTGCGGAAAAAGGGGAATACCGCCATTTTATGCAAAAGGAAATTCACGAACAGGTTCGTTCGTTAACCGATACGCTGGCAGGACGGGTCGATTTTGAGGAGGGAAAAATACGGCTGCCGCAATTAAATCTAACAGAAGACAATGCCCGACAGATTAGAAAAATTTTCATCACTGCCTGCGGCACAGCCTCTCATGCGGGCATGGTCGGGAAACACTACCTGGAAAAAATTGCGCACATCCCCGTGGAAGTGGAGATCGCTTCAGAATTCCGATATCGTGATCCGATTATCGAACCAGGAACCGTGGTGATTGCAATCAGCCAATCTGGAGAAACGGCCGACACGCTTGCTGCAATGGAAGAAGCTAGAAAAAAGGGTGCAAAAGTCTGGTCAATTGTAAATGCCATTGGTTCTCAGGCAATGCGCGTAGCAGATGGGTATATCTCGATGCAGACAGGGCCAGAAATTGGAGTAGCCTCCACAAAAGCATTTACGGCTCCCCTGGTCGATTTATATATGCTGGCGGTTTTGCTAGGTGACTTGCGTGGTGTGCTTAGTGGAGAGGAACGATATCAATACGTGCAAGATTTACGCTTAATTCCTCACCTTGTGGGGCGGTGCCTGGAACGTGAAGAAGATATCCTGATACATGCACAACAACTGAAAGACTGCTCTAATGCATTGTATCTGGGCAGAGGGATTAACATGCCAATCGCCTATGAAGGCGCATTAAAATTGAAAGAAATCTCATACATTCATGCAGAAGCCTATCCCGCGGGAGAAATGAAACATGGGCCAATAGCCCTGGTGGATAAAGCCATGCCGGTTATTGCTATTGCGCCGCAAGATCCGTGGCGAGAAAAAATGATTAGTCAGGTAGAGCAAGCCAAAGCACGCGGCGGAAAAGTGGCCATTGTGGCGACAGACGGCGACGCGCGTTCGGCGGAACTTGCCGATATTGTTTTCTGGGTTCCCGAAACACCCTGGATGCTTAATCCGGTGATCACAGTTATTCCGCTGCAATTACTGGCGTATCACATCGCTTCGCTGCGCGGTCTGGATGTGGATCAACCACGCAATCTGGCAAAGTCGGTTACCGTGGAATAAAACAGCACAACCAATTTGGAAAATCGATAGGAATTCTGTAGGCTAAAACGATACGATTAGAGTCTAATGGTTTGAATACTTGAGTTTAGAGTTCGAGATCTAAGATAGCACCTTAACAAAAAGTGGAATTGCTGGTAAAAGCATCGTCGACAAAACCATGCTACTCCAACAATTCCGAAAAACAGTATACCAAGCAATGCGCAA
>Ga0228536_1000327_pt1 | contig 101252 bp, 92 predicted proteins | sample SJ1Smetagenome_FD_168611 | JGI IMG/M metagenome (GOLD analysis project Ga0228536, IMG submission 168611) | Enriched culture of PCE-dechlorinating microbial communities from Ithaca, New York, USA - SJ1.S | ecosystem: Engineered > Modeled > Simulated communities (microbial... > Unclassified...
GGAAAATCGCCCGGGAAATCTACGGCGCCGCCGGAGTGACCTACACGGACCAGGCGGAGAAGGACCTCGCCCAGATCCATGAGCTCGGCAAGGACGGCCTTCTGGTCTGCATGGCCAAAACCCAGTATTCACTTTCCGACGATCCGGCCCTCCTCGGCCGTCCCGAAGGCTTCACGGTGACGGTGCGGGAAGTCCGCCTGTCGGCGGGAGCGGGTTTCCTGGTCGCCATCACCGGGTCGGTGATGACCATGCCCGGACTGCCGAAAAAGCCGGCAGCCCTTTCCATCGACATCGACGAAAAGGGCCGCATCACCGGCCTCTTTTAGGGGAGGATGCCATGACCGCCAGGATCCTCGACGGTAAGAAGCTTTCGGCCGAAATACGGGCCTCCGTAAAGGAAGAGACCGCCTTTCTCCGGGAAAAGGGCATCGTTCCCGGTCTCGCGGTGGTTCTCGTGGGGGATGACCCGGCGTCGAAGGTCTATGTCGGGCAGAAGGAAAAGGGGTGCCTGGAGGCGGGGTTCGCGTCCTTCCTCCACAGGCTGCCTGACTCCACCACCCAGGAGGAGCTGCTCGACCTCATCGGCAGGCTGAACGGAGATGCCTCGGTCCACGGAATCCTCGTCCAGCTTCCCCTGCCGCGGCAGATCGATCCCGACACCGTCCTCGCGGCCATCCGGCCGGAAAAGGACGTGGACGGCTTCCACCCCGTGAACGTCGGGCGCCTCGTGGCGGGACTCCCGGCCTGCGAACCCTGCACCCCCAAGGGGATACTCCGCCTTCTCAAAAGCACGGGGATCCCCCTGGCGGGGAAGGAAGCCGTGGTCATAGGGAGAAGCAACATCGTGGGCAAGCCCGTGGCTCTCATGCTCCTGGCGGAGAGCGCCACGGTGACTGTCTGTCACAGCAGGACGAAGGATCTCGCGGAGCATGTCCGAAGGGCGGATATACTCGTCGCGGCCATCGGGAAGCCCCGGTTCGTCACCGCGGACATGGTGAAGGAAGGGGCCGTGGTGGTGGACGTGGGGATCAACAGGCTCGAGGAAGGCCTTGTGGGAGACGTGGATTTCGGTCCCGTCTCGGAGAAGGCGGCGTGGATAACCCCCGTTCCAGGCGGGGTCGGACCCATGACCATCGCCATGCTCCTGGAGAACACCCTGGAGCAGGCAAATAAAGCCTGAAGCGCCTGAAAGAGCGGAAATATGTACTTACGGCCGTCCTCCCGGCGTTTCGCCGGGGGGACGGCGTTTCTCAAAGGCCGTTCTCTGTGGTATAAAGAAACGGAACGCCCCCCTGTCCGGCGCATCTTCGTCCGGGCGGACCAACTCCACGAGGAGGAAGATTGTTCATGACCCTTCTGAAAGACAGGAGCCTTGAGGATTTTTCGGGAGAGCTTGCGGCCACTTCGGCGGCGCCGGGAGGCGGCAGCGCCGCCGCCCTTTCGGGAGCCCTCGGCGCGGCCCTTGTTTCCATGGTGTGCCGGCTCACTCTCGGCAAAAAGGAGTACGAGGAGTACGAGGAGGAGCTGAAGGAGGTTCTTGCCCTCTCCGAAGACCTGAGAAAGAACCTGGTGAACGCTGTGGACGTGGATGCCGCGGCCTACGGCATGGTAATGGAGGCCTTCGCCCTTCCCAAGCAGACCGACGAAGAGAAGGCGGTCCGGAGGGAGGCCATTCAGAAGGCGTTCCGGGAAGCCTGCGAATCGCCGAGAAAAACATCCCTCTGGTGCCTCGATGTGCTTCGGCTCTGTGCCCGCGTGTCGGGGAAGGTGAACGTCAACGCGGCCAGCGATCTCGGCGTGGGGGCCAACCAGGCCCTGGCAGGGCTTGAGGGAGCCGCCATGAACGTGCTGATCAACCTTCCGTCCATCAAGGACGAGGAGTACACGGACCACCTCCGTGAAGAGGTCGAGGAGACCGAGGAGGAAGGGCGGATTCTCAAGGCCGGGGTACTCAGGGAGGTCCTGGCCTATATCGGGGGAGCCGACTGAACCCGGGTCTTCCCTGTGCCCGAAAAAACGCTCCAGGACGATTCCCCTGTCTCCGGCGGAAAGGTCCCTGACCTTTCCGGACACGATTTTCAAGAGGTGCGAAATGAAGACCGTTACGGTTGGCATCATAGGCGCCGGCTTTGCGTCGAAATTTCACTGTCGGTCCTTTTCCAGGGTGGCGGGCATAGATGTCCGTCTGAAGTCCGTCGCGGATGTGGATGCCGGGAAGGCTTCCGCCCTTGCCGGGGAGTTCGGGCTGGAGGAATGCCACGGCGATTACCGGGTCCTCCTGGACGACCCGGAGATTGACGTCATAGACATCTGCACCCCGCCTTTCCTGCACCCGGGCATGACTCTGGAGGCCCTCGCGGCAGGAAAGCACGTTATCTGCGAAAAGCCCCTGACCGGATATTTCGGCGCTCCCGGCGACGGGACGCCCATCGGGGACAAGGTCCCCAGATCGGTTATGTACGAAAAGGTTCTCGAGGATATCCGGACGCTTGAAAAGGCCGCGGCGGAAAGCGACAGGCTCTTCATGTACGCCGAGAATTATGTTTATTCGCCGAATATCCTGAAGGCCGCCGAAATAATCAGGGCCCGGAAGAGCAGGATCCTCTTCATGAAGGGAGAGGAAAGCCTCAAAGGTTCCACGTCCCCGGTGGCCGGGCGGTGGGACAGAACGGGCGGAGGTTCCCTCATCCGGGTGGGGTGCCACCCCATCGGGGGGATCCTCTGGCTCAAGAGGGAAGAGGCCCGGGCGAGGCAAACGTCCATCGGCATTCAGAGCGTCCTGTGCGACACGGCCCGCATGACGCCCTCCCTGAGCGATCATGAGCGGCGCCATATCAGTGTCCGTCCTGAGGACGTGGAGGACTTCGCCTCCCTTGTCCTCACGTTCACCGACGGCACCAGGGCGGTGGTGATAGCGGGAGACACCATGCTGGGCGGCACGAGGAACTACGTGGAGGTCTACGCCAACGACGCGGTGATGCTCTGCATGATCACCCCTTCTGACAATCTCAGCACCTACATGCTTGACGAGGAGGGAATGGACGGAGTCTATATCTCGGAGATGCTTCCGGCAAAGACGGGCTGGCAGAAGCCCTTCGTCGCCGAAGAGCACCTGAGGGGATACGTGGGCCAGTTCCAGGATTTCATGGAGTGCGCCGCCACGGGCAGGAAGCCTCTGTCCGACTTGGAGATCGCCTGTGACGTGGCCAGGGTGATCTACGGGGCCTATCTCTCGGCAGAGCAGGGTAAAAGGGTCGATTTCTGAAGACGTAGGCAGCTCTTCAGTCTCTGAAAAGAAAACGCGGCAGGCACCCCCCCCCGGGGTGCCTGCCGCATATGGCCGCAAGGGTCAGCCCTGTTTCTTCGCCGCGGTCAGCGGAACAAGTTCTGCGCAGGTCCCCGCTTTCAGGACTGCGCTGTCGGCGTGTCCCACCCAGTCCCTGAGCTGCCCGGCCAGGGCGATGATGTGGCCGAGATCGATGCCTGTCTCTATTCCCATCTCGTGGAACATGTGGATCATGTCCTCCGAGGCGATGTTCCCGGAAGCCCCCGGTGCGTAGGGACAGCCCCCGAGGCCGGCGAGAGAGCCGTCGAAGCGAACGACCCCGGCCTGCATTCCCGCGACGATGTTTGCCAGGGCCATGCCCCTGGTGTTGTGGAAGTGGAGAAACCAGCGCACGTCGGGGAACTCCTTCATCATCATCGAAGAGAGGTCGAAGACCTGGCGGGGATTGGCCATGCCGGTGGTATCCGACAGGGAAAGCTCGGTCAGTCCCAGGTCGTGCATCTGGCCGGCGATTTCCCTTATCTGTGACGGCGGCACCTTCCCTTCGAAGGGACAGCCGAAGGCGGTGGACACAGCCCCGGAAACCTCCATTCCGTGTGCCGCTGCGAAGGCGGCGCATTCTTTGAATCCTTCGATGAGCTCCCGGGGCGTCTTGTTCAGGTTCGCCTTCGCGTGGGATTCGCTGGCGGAGACGGTGAGCTTCACCTTGGTGATCCCCGAGGCCATGGCGCGCTCCACTCCCTTGAGGTTTGCCACGAGGGCCCGGTATTCCACCCCTTCGACACGGCGGAATGTCCGGGCCACCTCGTCGGTATCGGCCATCTGCGGGACCGCCTTGGGGTGCACGAAGGAGCCTACCTCCACGATTTTCACCCCTGCATCAGCCACGCCCTCGATGAGGGCGATTTTCCTTTCCACGGCAAGGGTGGAAGGTTCGTTCTGCAGGCCGTCCCTGGGGCCGACCTCGCAGAAGATGACCTTTTCAGGCCACTGTACGGACATGTTGTTCATCCTCCTCGCGAAGCAGAATGGCGCTGCTTTTCAAGCAAACATTACTCAAGAATGGGGTTTCTGTCAAACGGCATTGTATTCCGCCAGACGAAAATACGCGCCGGAGTAACGGGTCGGCGGAGAAAAGGAAAAATCAGCTTGACAAACGGAAGCAGTCTTTTTATTGTATAATCATTTCTTAGAGGCGGATTGAGTTTCCGTCAAACGGAAAATTGGGAGGTTTTCATGAGACCACAGCCGGAAAAGCCCATTGAGGCAAGAGGAAAGGTTCTTGGAGGCCCCAGGCCTCTCGTCTGCGTCCCCCTCGTCGGAAAGACCCGGGGGGAGATCCTGGCTGAAGCGGAAAATATCCCCGCCATAGCCCCCGATATTATCGAGCTCCGGGTTGATGCCTGGGAGTTCGTGGAAGAAACGGCCGCCTCCGTATCCATGGTCCGGGACGTCCGGAACTCTGTGGGGGAGATCCCCGTGATTCTTACCTGCCGGGGCCACTGGGAGGGCGGTTTCAAAAAAGTGTCCGATGAGGCGAAATTCGCCCTCTACCGGGAGGCCGCTGCCGGTGCACTGGTTGATTTTCTCGACGTGGAGCTTGCCTACGGCGACGAAAAGATCAGGAAAACCCTCCGGATGCTTGAACAGACCTCCGTTTCTCTTATCGTCTCATTCCATGATTTTGAAAAAACCCCTTCGAAGGAAGTCCTTTTCTCCACCCTTGCCGCCCAGATCCGGGCGGGGGCCCACGTGGCCAAGCTCGCCGCCATGCCCCGGAGCGAGGAGGATGTCCTCGCCCTTCTTTCCGCCACCCTTATGATCCGCCGGGAATACCCCGACATCCCCCTCATCACCATGTCCATGGGCGGCATCGGCGCAGTGAGCAGGGTGACCGGCGGGCTGTTCGGCTCGGACCTCACCTTCGCGGTGGGCAGCAAAGCGTCGGCCCCCGGCCAGATACCTGTGGCGGCCCTGAAACAGTGCCTGTCCGTTCTCCATCCCCGGGAGAGTTAGACTGCACCGAAAAAAGAATGGAGGCTCGAAAAATGAAAAAAGACCTTGTGGCGTTCCAGCTCGTGAAGTTTCTCGAGGCCCGCGGTGTGGAGAAGATCTTCGGCCTGTGCGGCCACACCGTCATCGGTTTTCTTGACGCGCTCAAAGAAAGCGCCATCCATTTTGTCTCCGTCCGGCATGAGCAGATAGCCGCCCATGCGGCTGACGGCTATTCAAGGGGTAAGGGATGCCGGGTTCCCGGCGTTCTCCTCACCCACCTCGGCCCCGGCCTCGCCAACGCCACCACGGGTGTGGCGGAGGCCTCCCTGAACTCCATCCCCATGGTGGTCATCGCAGGCGACGTCCCGAGCTGCTACTTCGGCCGCCACCCCCACCAGGAGGTGAACCTCCACGCCGACGCCAGCCAGTACGAGATTTTCCGCCCCTTCGTGAAGCGGGCCTGGCGGGTCGACAGGCCCGAGCTTCTTCCCGAGGTTATGGACAAGGCCTTCCGCCTGGCGGTAACAGGCCGTCCCGGCCCGGTGCTCGTGTCCATCCCCATGGACATTTTCTCCATGGAGCTTGACACCCGGTTCTTCGACATGAGGATCGACAACAACCCCCTTCTTCCCAAACCCGGTCTGGATGAAAAGACGGCGGAGGAAATCGCTGTCATGCTGGCCGAAGCGAAGCACCCGATCCTCTATCCCGGCGGCGGCGTCATCTCCTCCGGCGCTTCGGAGGCCCTCACCGCCCTGGCGACCCACCTGGAAATCCCCGTGCTCTACACGCTTATGGGCAAAGGGGCCATTCCGGACGATCACCCCCTTGCCGTGGGCATGACCGGGTTCTGGGGAACCGACTTCAACAATGAGACCGCCATGAAGGCCGACGTGATGATGGCTGTGGGGACCAGGCTTTCCGAGGCCGACTGCAGCTCCTGGTACTTCGGCGAGACCTTCGACATTCCTCCCACCAGGCTCATCCACATCGACATCAACCAGGAGGAAATAGGACGGAACTTCAAGACGGCCATCGGCGCCGTCTGCGACGCGAAAATGGCCCTCGGCGCCATTCTGGCGGCGGCGAAGAGGCTCTATCCTCACGGAGTGAAACGGCCCGAAACGGTGAAGGAAATCGCCGAAACCAAGGCCGCCTATTTCGCGAGCATCGCGGAGGCGCAGAAGTCGGACCAGTTTCCCATGCGCCCCGAGCGGATTCTCGCCGACCTCCGGGAAGTTCTCCCCCGGGACGGTTTCGTCGTCGCAGACGTGGGCTGGAACAAGAACGGCGTGGGGCAGCAGTTCCCCATCTACGAGCCGGGGACCTTCGTCGCTCCCGGGGGGCTGGCCACTATGGGCTACGGTCCTTCCGCCGCCTTGGGCGTGAAGGTAGCCTGCCCCGACAAAAAGGTGGTCGCCCTCATCGGAGACGGCGGCATGGGCGCCAACGTCTCGCCCTTTGCCACGGCCGCGGTGGAGGATATCGCGGTGGTGTGGGTGGTGATGAACAACTGCGCCTTCGGCACCATCGCCGGCCTCGAGAACCAGCATTACCAGCACCAGTTCGGAACTCTCTTCGAGAAGGACGGCAAGCCCTACAGCCCTGACTTCGCCGCCATCGGCGAAGCATACGGGATCAAGGGATATACCGTGAAGAGCGCTTCCGAATTCAGGCCGGTCCTCGAGGAGGCCCTCGCCCTGAACAGGCCCTGCGTCATCGACGTCCGGATGGAGAACGCCCCGGTGATCACGGAAGGATGCTGGAACATCAACGACATCTTCAGGAAGCGGGGAGAGGAAAAGCCCTGGAGAGTTTGGGCCTGGGAAGAGATCGAACCCTGGAGGATGGAAAAGTAGCTCTCCTTTCCGGGAGCTTACAAAGAAAAGGAGATGGAAATGCATGGCGAAAAGGGAATTGACGGCTGAACAGAGGAATGCCCTGGAAAAGATCTTCGAAAGGGCCCGGGCCGCGGAAAAAATAATCGAGAACTACGACCAGGAGCGGGTGGACCGCATGTGCCGCTGTGTGGCCTGGGCCGCCGGCAACCCCAGGGACTTTGACAGGCTCTGCAAGATGGGCGTGGAGGAGAGCGGGGCCGGCGACTGGAGCGGCCGGTTCGGAAAGCGCCACAAGATCCTCGGCGTTCTGAGGGATGCTCTCAGGCAGAAAAGCGTCGGCGTAATCGAGGTTCTCCCCGAGAAGGGGCTTGTCCGGTACGGCAAGCCTGCGGGGGTCATTTCATCCCTGATCCCCATGACCAATCCCGAGCTCACCCCCGTCGTCACGGCCATCTATGCCCTCAAGGCCAGGGACGTGGTGGTCTTCTCGCCTCATCCCAAGACGAAAAAGACCACCTTCGAGGTGGTGGAGAAGATGCGCCAGGGGCTCCGGTCCATCGGCGAGCCCGAAGATTTCCTCCAGTGCATTTCGGAGGTCAACATGGCCGTTGTCGAGGAGCTCATGACCATGGGCGACCTTATCATGGCCACCGGCGGGCCGGCCATGACCAGGGCGGCTCACAGCTCCGGGAAGCCGGCCTACTGCTCGGGAGCCGGTAACGCCACCATGATCTTCGACGAGACCACCGACATCGAGGTGGCCGCCCGGAACACCCGCACCAGCAAGACCTCCGACTTCGGCTCAGGCTGCTCCGCCGACGGAAACCTCATCATCTACGGCGGCATTTACGATACAATGGTGGCCCAGCTCCAGAAGGAAGGGGGCTACCTTGCCACTGACGAGCAGAGGGAGATGCTGAAAAAGGCCATGTGGGACGAAGAGGGGCACCGGATCGTGGACACCGTGGCCGTATCCCCCCAGAAACTCTGCAGGGCTGCGGGCTTCGAGATCCCCGAGGACAGAAAGTTCGTCATGGTGGTCGGGGACGGCATCGGCAAGGAGTACAAATTCTCCGGTGAAAAACTGACGACGCTGCTCGCCCTGTTCCGCTACGAGGGTGATTTTGAAAATGCCCTCAACATGATGGACGAGATCTACAAGGTGGGCGGGCGGGGACATTCCTGCGGCATCTACAGCCATAACGAGGAGCATATCCATGCCCTTGCCCTGAGAGCCCCGGTCACCAGGATCATGGTCCGTCAGCCCCAGTCCAAGGCCAACGCCGGAAGCGCCAACAACGGCATGCCCATGACGTCGAGCATGGGATGCGGAACCTGGGGGGGCAACCAGGTGTCGGAGAACATCGCCCTGAAGCACTATATGAACAGCACATGGGTCGCCAAGCCCATTCTTACCGATGCGCCCTCGGAGGAAGTCCTCTTCGGGGAGTTTTACGATCCGACGAACAAGAGGGAAGTCTGATCCGCCCCAGCCGGGTGCGGATGGAGAAAACCGGTCCGGAAAAACCGGGCCGGAAAACAGACACACAGAGGAGGAAGATGCATGAGAAAAGCGGCAGTATTAGGACTTTCGGTTTTGCTGGTATTTCTTCTCGCTTCGGCGGGAGCGGCGGCGTATCCTGAGAAGAATATCCAGGGACTGATCATGTGGGGCGCCGGGGGCGGCACAGACAACTTCGCCCGGGCCATCACACCCCTGGTGGAGCAGAAACTGGGACAGACCATCATTCTCCAAAACAAAACAGGTGCCTCCGGCGCGGTGGCCACAACCCTCACGGTGAATTCCCCCGCCGACGGCTACACCCTGCTATACGGGGCGGAAAACCCGGCCAATTACCGGGTTCTCGGCCTCTCTCCCCTGAGTTTCCATGACCTGCAGCCCATCGTCATCGCAGTGGAGGGTGCCGTGGTCATCTGCGTCAACCCCGATACACCCTACAACACCATGCAGGAGCTGGTGGAGGCGGCGAAGGGCGAGAAGAAAATCCGCATGGCCACCTCCGGCGTGGGCGGCCTTCCCTACGTGGCCGGAGCCATGATGAAAAACATTCACGGCACGGACTTCAACTACATCCAGTTCGACGGCGACGGCCCCGGCGCCACTGCGGTCATGGGCGGCCATGCCGACGTCATGCCCCTGGCTCTCTCCACGTCGGTGGAGTACATCCGGGCCGGACGGCTTCGCGGCCTCGCGGTACTCACCACGAAAAGGGTTCCCCAGCTTCCCGAAGTTCCGGCCATCACCGAGATCTATCCCGAGTACGCCCAGTACCTTCCCTGGGGACCTTTTTACGGCGTTTTCGTGAAAAAGGGGACTCCCGACGATATCGTGAAGAAGCTCAGCGATGCTTTTACCCAGGCCATGGCGGAAGCCCGGTTTGAAGAGTACGTGAAGAATTCCGGCGGCTTCAGGAACGGCGCCACGGGCGAGGAAGCTGTGCAGTTCCTCGACAAGTTCGAGTCAACGGCGAGCTGGCTCATTTTCAACGCCGGGGGAGCAAAAAAATCTCCCGCCGAGTTCAACATTCCTGAACCGAAAAAATAGTGCCCCGTCGTGTATAATCGGGGATGGACCGGAACTATCGTTTCGGCCCGTCCCCTCTTGTATTGGGGGCCGGAATCGGGCAACCGCAACGGAAGGACGTGAATCACAGAGATGGAAGAATCCAGGGAATTTCTGGCTGAAGGGGCGGCAGGAACCGTGAAGGATCTCTCGAAATATGTCCCGGAGGCGCGGAGAAAACCGGGCGAGCTTGGCATGGCCGTCCTAATGTTTCTCCTCGGCGCTCTCGGCTATTACTTCGCCCTCGATATGACGAGCGGAGAATACTCATCTCCCTCGGTGTTCCCGAAACTCGCCTCCACGGTGATCATGGCGTGCTCCGCCGTGAATTTTTTCAAAGCGGTGCGGAGGGAAAAACCCGAAGCGGCAGCGACGCTGAAAGGGTATCTTCTCCCCATGGACGTGGTGGTCGTCGTGGTTCTGCTTGTGGCGTACTGCGTCGCGCTGCCAAGGCTTCATTTTGTTGCTTCATCCTACGCTTTCATGGTCATCGGCATGGTGTATCTGCAGAGAGGGAAGAACATTGTCCGGGCACTCCTGATATCAGCGGTCTCCCTCGCGGTCCTGGTAGCGGTCTTCCGTTACCTGTTCCTGGTCATACTGCCGTAAGGGGGCTCGGATATGGAACAAAATCTTCAGTATTTCCTCATACCTTTCCTGAGCTGGGAGATGATGGTTCTCATCTGGGTGGGCGTTTTCGCCGGCATCTGGGTCGGCGCCATTCCCGGCCTTTCCGTGACCATGGCGGCGTCCCTGCTGATTTCCTTTACTTTTTCGTGGGATCTGAACAGCGCCCTTGCCCTGATATGCGGGGTGTTCGTCGGCGGCGTCTACGGGGGCTCCATCACGGCCATTCTGCTGAACATCCCCGGTGCGCCCGCGGCAATCGCCACGGGAATCGAGGGGTACCCCCTTGCCCAGAGGGGCGAGGCAGGCAAAGCCATAGGGCTCTGCACCACCGTTTCGGTGTTCGCCAGCTTTGTCGGGATAATCGTCCTCTCCGTGGCGGCGCCTGTGATCGCCAATTTCTCCCTCAAGTTCTCCCCCAGGGACTTTTTCCTGCTGGCGGTGATGGGGATCCTGCTCATCGGCAGCATCGGCGGGGGTGACCCCATAAAGGGGATCACCGCAGGAGCGGTGGGCGTTCTCCTGAGCATGGTGGGCATGGACCCATCCACGGGGGAGCTCCGGTATACCTTCGGCAATATCTACCTCATGGCAGGAATCAGCTTTGTTACGGCCATGATCGGCCTTTTCGGCGTGTCCGAAGCCCTCACCCAGTTCAGGAATGCAGGGAAGAAGTCGCCGAAGCAGAACCTCGACAGGATCATCCCGAGCTGGGCCACCTTCCTGAAGTACCTGCCCCTGTCCATCCGGTCGTCCCTCCTCGGCGTGTTCATCGGCGCCCTTCCCGGGACCGGCGGTGACGTGGCCGCCCTTCTGGCTTACGACCAGGCCAAGCGGACCGTCAGGCATCCCTCCCGTCCCTTCGGCACAGGGGCCTACGAGGGCATAGTGGCCCCCGAGACGGCCAACAAGGGAGCCATAGGCGGCGCCTTCATCCCCATGCTGACCCTGGGAATCCCCGGCGACGCCGTCACGGCCATCATCATAGGCGCCCTCTATATCCACGGGCTAAAGCCGGGCCCCATGCTCATGATCGAGACCCCCCACCTCTTCTGGATGATCGTCAGCTGCCTTTCCATCGCCAGCGTGGCCCTCATGGTCCTGGGCCTCGTGAGCGTCAAGCCCTTCGCGAAGATCATCGAGATCCCCAAGGAAATCATCATGCCGGTGGTGATCATCCTCTCCGTCATCGGAACCTACGCCATCCAGAACAGCGTGGTGGACATCTTCTACATGATCGGCTTCGGCATCATAGGGTATTTCATGAGGCTCTACGGCTATGCCACCGGCCCCATGGTCCTCGGGCTGATCCTGGGTCCCATGCTTGACGCCAACTACAGAAGAGCCATGCAGGGAGCGGAGAACCAGCTTCTGCCCTTCCTCGAAGGCTTCGTCACCAATCCCATCAGCCTCTTCCTGACGCTGGCCATCGTATTTCTGCTCGTGTCCCAGACGTCTTTCTACAGGAGATGGAGAGGACTGGAATAGATTTTTTCCCTGCCGGGGAAGAGAGAAACGAAAAATAAAGGAGGAATGTTTCATGAGAAAACTCGGTTTAGCGCTGCTTGCGGTATGTGTTCTGGCGGGGGCCGCCTTCGGGGCCTATCCTGAAAAGAACATCCAGGGGTACATCATGTGGGGCGCCGGAGGCGCCATGGACAACGTGTCCCGGGCCATCGTCCCCATCGCCCAGGAACATCTCGGAAAGACCATCATCCTGCAGAACCGTACGGGCGCCACGGGAGCCATCGCCACCACCTTCGTGGCCAACCAGCCCGCCGACGGCTACAGCATTCTCTTCGGCGCGGAGAACCCGAACCTCTACAAGGTCACCGGCCTTTCCCAAATCGACTACGACCAGTTCGAGCCCGTCTTCCTCATGATGGCCAACGTGGGCGTGGTGATCGTCTCCAAGGATTCTCCCTATACCTCGTACAGGGAGCTCATCGAAGCCGCCGCTTCCGGCAAGACCATCACCATGGGATCCACAGGGCCCGGAGGGCTGCCCTACGTGGCCACCACCATGATTGAGAAGATCCACGACGTGAAGTTCAACAAGATGCAGTTCGACGGGGAAGGCCCCTGCATCACAGCCCTCATGGGCGGCCATATCGATGCGGTTGCTGTCGGTCTTCTCGCAGCCGCAAACTTCATTCATTCAGGCAATGTGAAGGGCCTCGCCATGATCTCCTCCGAGAGGATAGAGAGCGTCGCTTCGGTGCCTGCAGTAACGGAAGTCTACGAGGAATACAGGCCCTACCTCCCCTGGGGCGCCTTTTTCGGTGCCTTCGTGCGGAAGGAGACCCCCGCCGAGGTTCTCGACGTTCTCCGGTCTGCCTTCACCAAGGCGTTCCAGGATCCCAGGTTCGACGAGTTCGCAAAGACCATGGGCGGCGTGAAGCTCGGCATCACCGGTGACGATGCGAAGAAATACATCAGGCAGAACCAGTCCGTCGCCGCATGGCTCCTGTACGACGCGGGCGGAGCGAAGTTCTCTCCTGAGGAGTTCGGCATCGAAAGACCCCAGGGCAAGTAGCGAACCTTATTTTTGTGAATGCTGTTCCGGCCCGCCCCTCCGTGGGGCGGGTTTTTTTATTCCCATTTCTCGAAAAAAAGCATCCTTTCCGGACCCGGCCGTATTGACAAATTCTTTCCTACTCTTTATTGTGGAGGTGTTTCCTAGGGGCGGATTGCGTTTCCATTCAGCGGAAAGTGCAGCAATTGTGCCGGAACAGCCATCCGCTCTGGGGAGGGCGTCCAGCGCCCGGACACCACTTTCGAGGAAGGGGTTTGATGTTCATGGAGTTTCAGTTTTCCCTTGCGCAGCTCACCGTTCTGAATACGTCTCCCGTGGAGATTGCGTCCATGGCGGCAGACTGCGGATATGATTTCGTGAGCATGAGGCAGATTTACATGGGGCTTCCCGGAGAGCCTGATTTCGACCTGGCGAAGAACAGCACCCTCATGAGGGAGACAAAGAAGGTTTTTGCCGACACAGGCATCAGGCTTCTGGATATCGAACTCGCCAGGGTGTTTGACGGCATGGACGTGAAGAAGTACGAACCCGCCATGGAAACAGCGGCGGAACTCGGGGGAAAGCACGTCATCAGCAGCATCTGGACGCTTGAGAGGGAGTATTACCTCGAAAAGTTTGCCGAGATCTGCGACCTTGCGAAGCAGTACAACCTGACGGTGGATCTCGAATACGTTCCCATCGCCTCGGTGAAGACCCTGGCGGGCACGGTGGATGTCCTCAGGACGGTGAACCGTTCCAACGCCGGGCTCATGGTGGACGTTCACCATTTCCACAGGGCCCAGGACGACGTGGCTGAACTGGCGAAGCTTCCGGCGGAATGGTTTCACTTCGGCCACCTCTGCGACGCTCCCGGCGAGATTCCCGCCGAAAAGGACGAGATGACAAGGATCCTCCGGGAGGAGCGGTCCTACGTGGGCGAAGGAGGAATCGACGTTGCGTCAATCATGAACGCCATGCCCCCCATGCCCTATTCCATCGAGCTTCCCAACCTGAAGAAAGTGGCGGAGTTCGGCTACAAAGAACATGCCCGCCGCTGCCTCGAGACCGCCAGGGCCTATTGTGCCGGGCGGGTCACGGGCAGAAAAGCATAAAAGAAAAGATCCCCTCCGGTCCGGAGGGGATCTTTTCTTATCCTATCTGCTGGGAGATCTCCCGGCACATCCGCTGGATTTCCGGGATGAGAGACAGGGCTGTCTCCTCGGTAAAGCGGGATGCCGGCCCTGCGAGGGAGAAGGAGAAGAGAACCTCCCCCTTCCTGTTGAATATGGGCACCGCGATGGAAAGGATGCCTTCCTCCCGCTCGCCCCAACTCATGGCATAGCCGAGGGTCCTGATTTGGGCCAGGTTTTTTCTCAGCTCCTCCCCGGTGGAGAGAGTAGTGGCCGTAATGGGACGGGCCTTTCCTGCTTCCCTGTCGATGGCTTCCTCGCCCAGAAAGGCCAGGAGTGCTTTCCCTCCCGCACCTGCCCAGAGCGGCGCCCGGTCGCCCACCCTCATGACGCACCTCATGGTGAGCAGGCTTTCCACGTGCTCGTAGCAGACCCGTTCCTCTCCCTCGACGCCGTAGAGGGAGACCGCTTCCTTTGTACCGTCCCGGATGATTTTCATGTACGGGTAGATGATCTGCTGGGGCCTGAAGTTTGCCCTGGCGATGCTCCCGAGAATGTAGAGCTGACTGCCGAGGGAGTAGGTCCTGTCGTCGTGGCGGGTGAGGAGGTCAAGCCTTTCCAGGGTACCCGCCAGCCGAAGGGTCGTCGTGACGGGGAGTCCGATCCTTTCCGCGATTTCGCTGAGCGTGAGCTTGTAGTCGTCCCTCGTGAAGGCCTTGAGAATGTGAAAAGCCCTTTCTACGGACCGCACGGAGTCCTCTTTCATGGAGAAACCGCCCTTTCCTGCTTCGAGTCGTTGTTCCGCTCTTTCCGCTCAGCGGATATTTCAATCATAATGGAACAAACCCCAAAGGGCAATCCGTTCTTCCCGGCAAAACAGCCTAGGTGTTCAGGGAAAGGAGCAGCCTCACGGTTACCCCGGCAATGAGTGCGGAGGCCACCATGATTCCCATGGAGGCCGCCATGCGTTTCCCTCCCAGTTCCCTCCACAGGACGATAAACGTGGCGATGCAGGGGAACGTCATGGAAAGGGTGATGGTGGCCACCACGAGTTGGGCGGGCGAAAGGCCGAGGGTTGCCAGCATTCCCACGGCCACGTCCTTTCTCAGGATTCCGAGCAGGATGGGGCCGGCAGCTTCAGCAGGGAGGCCGAGAAGGCCGGAAAACACCGGGGCGAGAAGGCGGGAGAGAAGAGCGGTGATTCCCGTCGCATCCATGAGGCTGATCAGCAGAATGCCTCCGAGGACCAGGGGAACGGCCTCAAGGAAGAAGCCGCTGATCCGCATCCAGAGTTTGAGCCCCATGGCCTTCAGTGACGGGATCCTGTAGGGGGGGATTTCCACGATGAGCTCCGGGCTGAATCCGGGGAGGAGGGAATGGAGAATTCTCCCCAGGAGAAGCCATGAGACAAGGAGGGTGCCGTAGACCATGGCGACCCATTTCATCCCCATGCTCCCCAGGGCGCCGATGATCATGGCCTGGAGTCCGGCACAGGGAATGGCCACGGAGATCAGGGTTGCCGCGATAAACCGTTCCCGCTGGGAGTCCAGGACCCGCGTGGCGAGAATTCCCGGTACGTTGCAGCCGAATCCCAGGAGAGAGGGGACGATGGCGAACCCGTGGAGACCCATCCTGTGGAGGAGAGCGTCGAAGATGACCGCCAGCCTCGGCAGGTAGCCGAAATCTTCCAGGAAGCTCAGGACGGCGTAGAAGGAGAGGACATAGGGCAATACCATGACCACGGGAACGTACAGCCCCGTGGTGAGCATGCCGAAACTCTGCTCGAAGTCAATATGTCCGTCCACCAGCCTTCCGATGATGATGTCGTGAAGGAAGCCCTCCCCTCCGAAGAGGCCGGAGAGATAATTCACCACCGGAAGCCAGTATCTTTCGAAAAGGGGATCGAGGAGACCGTCGATGAGTCCTTCACCGGCGTACCTGATGGCGGTGAAGCTCGAGGCGATGACCGCGATGCCGATGACGAGTCCCCAGAAGGAGTTCACGGAGGCATCCTCGAGCTTGTCCAGGAAGGTGTGATGGCGGTGGCGCACTTTCTGGACCTGTTCCGTAACCGCCCCGATGGCCGCCCATCGTTCCTCTTTCGTAGAAGGAACCTCCCGTCCCGGAGAGGCTTCGTGCAGGCGGTCGAGAAGGCGGCTGACCCCTTCTCCGGAGACGGCTACGGTGGAGACCACCGGAACCCCCAGAAGATCCTCCAGCAGGAAGGGGTCGATGTCAATCCCCTTGTGCCGGGCTTCGTCCACCATGTTGAGGGCGATGATCACGGGAAGCCGGCGCTCCATGACCTGGAAGGCGAGGAAGAGGTTCCGTTCCAGGGCCGTGGCATCCAGAACCACCACCACGGCATCGCACTCTTCGGCCACCATCCTTTCGGCCACCTCTTCAGCCTCGTTGGTGGGGGTGAGGGTGTAGGCTCCGGGGACGTCGATGACTCTCCATACGTCGTCTCCCCGGCGGAGCCATCCTTCCAGGAAGCCCACCGTGGTTCCCGGGTAGTTCGAGGAAACGGCATGAACACCGGTGATCCTGGTGAAGAGGGCACTTTTCCCCACGTTGGGGTTGCCCACGAGAAGCAGTTTTTTTCCGGCCGTTTCACTCATGGCGCCCGGCAGCTCCGCCGGAAGGAGGGAGGGGAACGACAAGCACGGAGGAAGAAATCTTCCACCCGATGGCGATCTGCCTGCCGTCAAGCTGGAGGGTCACAGGACCGTGAAAGGGCATTCCGGACACTTTCTCCACCACCTTGCCGACCCGGAGGCCCAGGGCTTCAAGACGTTCGGCGCAGCCGTCCTTTGCCGGCATCTCCGCTATGCGGCCGAAGGCGCCGTTGGGAAGATCCCTCAGGGCCACTGCGGGACCTCCCGGATGACGGGGAGGGGTCAATTCGCCGATTCCCTCCTTCGAAGCTGGCCGCAGGCCGCATTGATATCCGTTCCCTTTTCCCGGCGGATCTCGTTTTCGATCCCGAGCTGGGTGAGGACGGCAGCGAAGGCCTTGATCCTTTCGGGAGTGGACCGCTGGTACACGTCCTTCACAGGGTTGTATGGGATGAGGTTCACGTAGACGCCGAGGCCGGACAGGAGGGCCGCCATTTCATAGGCCAGCTCCGTCTCGTCGTTCACCTTCTGGATCATGACGTACTCCAGGGTGATTCTTTCCCCTGTCTTCTGCTGGTATGTCCTGAGGGCGTTCACCAGGGGGCCCAGGGGATATTTCCTGTTCACGGGCATGATCTTGCTCCGGAGCGCGTCGTTGGGCGCATGGAGGGAGACCGAAAGACGGACCGGCAGGGGAAATTCCGCCAGGTCGAGAATCCCCGGCACGATACCGGAGGTGGAGATGGTGATATGCCGGGCCCCCAGATTTCTCATCTTCGGCGAATTCAGGATGGAAATGGCCTTGAAGACCGCCCGGGTGTTCAGGAAGGGCTCTCCCATTCCCATGAAGACCACGTTGCCGATATTGGCCCCGAGGCGTTTTTCCATGGCGAGAAGCTGCCCCGTGATCTCTCCTGCGGTGAGGTCCCGGCGGAAGCCGGACTGTCCGGTGGCGCAGAAGGAGCAGTTCAGCGGGCATCCCACCTGGCTGGAAAGGCAGGCCGTGGTGTGGTTTCCGTGGGTGAGGAGCACCGATTCGATCCGCTCCCCGTCATAGAGCTGCCAGAGGAATTTCCTGGTGCCGTCCTTTGACGTTTCCTCGGTGACGGGTATGGGAGGGAGGATCATCAGGTCGTACACAAGCTTCTCCCTGAGGTCCTTCGAAAGGTTGGTCATTTCGTGGACGTTGAAGACTTTTTTGTCGTAAATCCACTGGCATAGCTGGTCCGCCCGATACTTCGGGAGGCCCCACCTTTTTGTGCTGACATCGATCCATTCTTCATGGGAAAGATCGAGGGCGTGTACCGGTTCGCTCATTGTGTGCCTCCTGGTGGCATTTCGGGAAAAATTCCCCTTGAAATAACAATATATGATGTCATGAAATCCGGGCGTGTGTCAATGGTAAAAGAGCGGCGAGCTCTCAGGAGATGATTTTTTCCCCTTCGTGGAAGTCAAGGATAAACCGGGCGAATTCTTCAGCCCAGTACGGGTCGAACTGAATTCCCCCACACCGGCGGAGTTCCGCCGCCGCCGCCGCGGGAGATCTCGGATCCCTGTACGCCTTGTCTCCGGTCATGGCTTCATAGGCGTCCACCACGGCCATGATCCTCGCCCCTTCCGGAAGGGCGTCTCCGCCTTCGCCTTCCGGGTATCCCGACCCGTTCCACCAGCGGTGGTGCAGCAGAATATCCTCCCGCAGGTCCGCAATGTCCGGGAAGAGCGAAACGAGGTACGCTCCTCTTTCGGGGTGACGCTTCACGACCTCGTATTCCTCTTCCGTGAGGGGGCCCGGCTTGTCGAAGATCTCCCTGGGAATCTCGGTAAAGCCAAGATCATGGTTCCGGGCCAGCTTCACAAGATACGCCCTTTTTTCGGGAGAGAATTCACTGCGTGACGCGGCGAAAATCTCCATGAGAGCGGCGCACGCGGCCATGTGCCTGTCCCTGGAGTCCTTCCTGACGAGGGCAATCCTCTCGGAGAGGTAATCCAGGACGTCCTTCCTGGAAGAAGACCTGTGGGTCTGCTTGAAGACGTACATCCGCTTGTCCGCTTCCTGGACAAGCGTTTCAACCGAAGATTCGTCCCTCGTCCCCGAGGCTATGCCCCAGGCGATGTTGAGGGGGAGGGCTTCTTCGTTCGCCCGGTACTCCCTGATGTTCGAAGCCAGCTTCTCCGGAAAGCGCCTTGCGGCTTCTCCGTTTTCGTCTTCGGGCAGAAGGGCTGCGAATTCGTCCCCGCCGATACGGGCGACAATGTCGCTCTTCCTGGCGCTTTTCCGCAGAACCTCCGCCGCGGCCCTGAGGAGGCCGTCCCCCGCCTTGTGCCCCAGGGTGTCGTTCACCAGCTTGAGCCCGTTCACGTCGCACATCACCACCGTGACGGGGTCGAACCGCCCTGTTCCGAGGCGGGCAAGGGTGTCCTCGAAATAGGACCTGTTGTAGAGCCCGGTCAGTTCGTCGTGGAAGGATCTGAATTCCAGTTCTTCCGTCTTGTTCTTCAGTGAATTTGCCATGAGATTGTAAGCACGTCCCAGTTTATTCATCTCGAGGGGGGCTTTCTCGAGCGCCTGGGGATCGAGGGGGGCGTACTTCCCGTCCCCGGTCCGTTCCACCGCGTCGAGAAGAAGGGTGAGCGATGAGTTCACCTTCCGGTACAGCGTGCCGGAAATGAGGAGGGAGGCTGCCAGGAGGAGGAGTGATGTTCCTCCGAAATAGGCCAGCCCGGCAAGGTAGGGGGCAAGAAATTCCCGGAATTCCATGCGGACTGCCAGCGTCAGTCCGTATTCCGGGAGGCCGGCACTTTTCGCGAGCCACCGTTTCCCGTCACTTCCCCGGTACAGGGCAAGTTTCCCTTTCGGCACCTTCAGCCTTGAGGCCTCCTCCCGGGATATGCCGTAGTTTTCAAGCAGGGAGTCATCGCCGGAGGGATCGAAAAGCATGAAACTGCCGGTGCTTCGGAAAGGGGTGGTTATGAGAGCGGAAAGAAGAGTGTCGAGGGAGATCGATCCGAACACCAGACCCTGAAAACCGTCGTCTCCCGTAAGAGGAACGGAAATGACGACCACCGATCGGCCGGAGCTTCGGCTGGTAATTATTCCCGTGATATGTTCCCGTCCTTCCTTCGCGGCGATAAAGTAGGGCCTGTCGGCTACGGAAATTCCTGTATTGCCCGGTACTTCCCTGTCGCTGTGAACCAGTGGGTAACCTGCAGTATTCACGTAAACAAGGGATGTGAAGTTGGCATTCGACCTGGCGAAAGAGGAGAAGTCACTGTGCATCCCGGGAAGATCCCGGGCGCTCACGGATGAGAGACGGGAAATCGAGCGGACGGCGTTTTTGTGGAAGACGAACCATTTGCGGATGAAATCGGCCTGCATGCCGAGGGCCTGTTCCATGTCCCGGGCTGTATGAAGCCAGGACTCCCGGAAATTGAGTATCCCTATGAGGATGGGGAAAAGGACCATGGCGGCAGCCAGAAGTACCGAAAAGAACCCGAGCATTCCCCTGACGCTCCTGAAGTTGACGGAAAGCATGGAAACCTCCTTATTGGCGGTGGAGCTTCTTGTTGAATAGTACCATAGAATACAGCATTTCCGGTTATGCCGATAAGAATGATAAGAAATATAGACATTAAACTGTAAAAGGGTACACTCTATTCAGTATCTAAAGATGAATCTATCCGTTGACAGAAGGAGGAATCGAAATGAAAAGACTGATTATTGCACTGACGGCGCTTCTCGTGCTCGCCGCGGCGGGGGCCGCCTTCGCGGCCGACGTGGTGCTCACTTCCGTGGGGCAGAGCCCCGACGTCATGATGGTGAGGGTGGTTCTCCGGAAAATGAAAATCGATGCCGACAGCGAGCCTCTGCTCAAGGCCGACGCCCTTGCGGGCCGGAAGGTCCTGGTTGCGGTGGTTGGAGGCAGCTCCAAGGGGCTCGGTGCCGCCGGAATCAACAAGGACCAGGAGGTGGTGCGGGTGAGCTCCCTTCTGAAAGCGGCAAAAGACCAGGGAGTGAAGGTTCTCGTCATGCATATCGGCGGGGAAGGCCGCAGAGGCACCCTGTCCGATGCCTTCATCGAGGCGGCGGCGCCCTGGGGAGACAGGATCATCGTCGTGGACGGAGGCAACAGCGACGGAATCTTCGACAAGCTGACGGAGGGGAAGAACGTGAAAATCCTCACGGCCCCCAACGTGAACGGAACGGACGCTCCTCTCAGGGAAACTCTTTCGGAGTGGGGAATCTCCGCCAGGTAGGCGGACGGTAATCCCGCCATGGACTGGTTCTTTCCTGAAGGATTGTATACACTGGCGATGGTGGGGAGCTTTGTCTTCGGGGCGTTTGCCCTGAAGCTCCCCATTGCCGTCGCCCTGGCAGCAGCCGCGGTCGTGGGAGCCCTCGCCGCAGGGGAAGGATTCCCCGTCCGGCATTTTGTCGAGGGAACCTTCGGATATCTCGATACCATCCTCATCATTGCCACGGCCATGATTTTTATGAAGTCCGTCCAGAAGACGGGGCTCCTTGAGAGCCTGGCCGCCCGGGTCATCCGCACGTTCAGAACAAAGCCCCTCCTTCTCAGCCTCGGACTTATGTTCATCATCATGGTTCCCGGCATGATCACCGGGTCTTCAACCGCCGCCGTCCTCACCACGGGGGCCCTGGTCGCTCCGGTCCTGATCAAGTTAGGCGTTCCAGCCGTAAAGACTGCGGCGGCCATCGCCATGGGAGCCATCTACGGCATGATCGCCCCTCCGGTGAACATTCCCGCCATGATCATCGGCGGCGGCATCGACATGCCCTACGTGGGCTTCGCCCTGCCTCTTCTTGTCTGTACCGTTCCGCTGGCGATCTTTTCCGCCCTTGTCCTTGTCTACCCCCACCTGAAAAAAGGTGCCGGGGATGAAAACGCCCTCGAGGAAGAACTGCAGCGGATGGAGGCAATTCCCCTCACCGTCAGGCTTGTCTTTCCGGTGATTCTTCTCGCCGTCCTTATGACGGGCGAGCAGTTTCTTCCCGGGATCTGGCCGCCCCTCGGCATGCCCGTGAATTTCCTTCTCGCCGCCCTTTCCGCTCTTTTCACCGGCAGACGGCTGAATTTTATCGAAGCCTCCCGGGAAGCCGTTAACGACGCCATCCCTGTGCTCGGAATCCTGATGGGGGTGGGCATGTTCATCCAGATAATGACCCTCACCGGTGTCCAGGGATTCATCGTGGTATCCGTCCTCGCTCTGCCGGCATGGCTCATGTACCTCGGCATGGCCACTTCGATTCCCCTTTTCGGAGCAGTGTCGGCCTTCGGTGCGGCTTCGGTCCTGGGGGTTCCCTTTCTCCTCGCTCTTCTCGGACAGAATGAAATCATGGTCGGCTCGGCGCTCAGCCTTCTTGCGGGCCTCGGCGACCTCATGCCTCCCACGGCCCTGGCGGGTATTTTCGCCGCACAGGTCGTCGGCGAGGAAAACTATTTCAGGGTGCTGAAGTTCTGCATCGTGCCGGCGGTGGTTACCGCCGGGTGGGCCGTCGTGGTGATCCTCAACGCGAACACCGTGATGGGCTACCTGCCATAGGAGGAAACGGACATGACATACGTTTACAGGGCAATCGTCCTCTTCATTCTTCTTCTGGTAGTGATCTGCCAGTTTCGGGAGAAGGACTTCTGGAAACAGGCCACGGCGGCGCTCGTGGTCATTCCGCTGGTCCTTCGCCTGCTGATGATCAAGTAGGGAGGGAAGGAAGATGAAGCTGAAAGGAACACCCTTCACCGCATTGCTCCTTCTCGCCCTGGCCCTCGGCCTCTCGGCCCTTGCCGCGGTGCAGTTCCGGGCCATGTGGGCCGATGATCTCTTCGTCCCCGCCCCGGGCTTCGAGAAGCATCTGCTTTCTGAATGGTTCGGAGGGATCAAGGACACCCCGGCTGATACTCCTGTCTACATCCAGGAAGGAGCGGAATCCGGCGGGACCGTGCTGATCCTCGGAGGTACCCATCCCACGGAGCCGGCGTCCATGATGACGGCAACCCTGTTCCTCGAACGGGCAAAGGTCACGAAGGGGCGCCTGATCGTCATTCCCCAGGCGAACATCATGGGCTTCACCCACAACTCCCCCCAGGAAGCCCATCCCCGGAGCATCTCCTTCACCGCCGCAGACGGGAGCACACGGACGTTCCGCTTCGGATCCCGCCTTACCAACACCGTCCACGAATGGCCCTCCCCCGACATCTACATTCACCCTGCCTCGGGGCAGAAGCTGCCCGGCAAGGAGCGGGGCAACCTCAACAGGTGCTACCCCGGCGTTCCCGACGGATCGCTCACGGAACGCCTCGCCTATGCTCTCACGGAGCTTGTCCGAAAGGAAAAGGCCGATCTTTCCTTCGACCTTCACGAGGCTTCCCCTGAATACCCGGTGGTGAACGCCATCGTGGCCCATGAACGGAGCATGGAGCTTGCCGCCATGGCCGCCATGGATCTGGAAGGAAAGGGGATTCCCATCCGCCTGGAGCCTTCGCCGAAGAACCTGCGGGGGCTGACCCACCGGGAGTGGGGCAACTACACCGAGACTATGCCGATCCTCATGGAAACCGGAAATCCCGTCCAGGGAAGACTCCGGGGAAGGACGGACGAACGGCTCGCCCTCACCGGTATCGACAAGGCCTACGTCAAGGCCTTCGCCCTCGGGAGGCTTTACATCCCCTACGACGGAAAACAGACCATGGAATACAGGGTGGGACGGCATGCCGAATCCATCCTCGCCTTTCTCGACAACCTCGACATCCTTTTCGAGGAGAGAGCGGTGTTTGTCGAGGGAATTCCCAGCCTCGCCGATCTCGAAGAAAAGGGTGTGGGATTTTTCCTGACCCCTGCAAAACAATAAAGATATTTCCTGTACAATAGAAGGCGGGGTGATTCCCGGAGGAGTCACTGAACGGGCAGCGGCAGGCTTATCCTTGCGGAGAACCATGAACACACATTACTAGGGAGGTGTTTACAGTGAGAAAAAGTATCATGGCACTGGTTGTTCTTGCTCTTGTTCTGGCGGCGGGTTCCGCCTTCGCGGCGGACGTGAAGGAGGTTTACTCCAAAAACGGCATGGTGTCCTCGGCCCACGAACTTGCGTCAAAGGCCGGCGTGGAGATTCTGCAGAAGGGCGGCAACGCCATTGATGCGGCCATCGCCACCATGCTCGCCCTCAACGTGGTGGAGCCCAACGCATCCGGCATCGGCGGCGGCGGATTCTCCACCATCCGGTTCGCCAAGACCGGCGAGGTGGTGGAGCTCGACTACCGTGAAGTGGCTCCCCTGTCCGCCACGAAGGACATGTACGCTTCCGAGGCTTCCAAGAAAGCCAAGGAATCGGTCCTCGGCGGCAAGTCGGTGGGCGTCCCCGGTATCGTGAAGGGGATCTTCACCGCCCTTGACAAGTACGGCACCATGTCCTTCGCCGAAGTGGCCGCTCCCGCAATACGGCTGGCAGAGGAAGGCTTCGAGGTTCATCCCATGCAGACCCAGATCATCACCGATGAGTTCGAGAAGCTGAGCAAGTACAGCCCCGACAGCGCCTTCCTTCCCGGCGGCCTTCCCGCTGAGACCGGCTCCGTCCTGAAGCAGCCCGAACTTGCCAAGGCCTTCAGACTTCTGGCAAGCGACGGGCCCGACGCCTTCTACAACGGCCCTATCGGTGAAGCCCTTGTGGCGGCTGTCAACAACAGCGGCGGAAAGATGAGCATGGAGGATCTCAAGGGGTACAAAATGATCGTCCAGAAACCCGTCCACGGAACCTACCGGGGCTACTCCATCTATTCCACTCCCCCGGCATCCAGCGGCGGTACCCATATCGTCCAGCTTCTCAACATCATGGAGAACTTTCCCGTGAAGTCCCTGAAGCACAATTCTCCCGACTACCTCCATCATCTCGCCGAGGCCATGAAGATGGTCTTCGCCGACCGGCAGAAGTACATGGCCGACACGGCCTTCGTCAATGTTCCCCTTGCGGGGCTGGCGAGCAAGGAATACGCGAAGGAACTGGCGGGAAAAATCCGCCGCTATGACGTCATGAAGGATGTTCCCGCAGGCGACCCCTGGCCCTACAATGATGCCGGGAAGAAGGCCTATCTCGGCGGCGGCGGAAACCAGCACATTTCCACCAGCTCCTTCTCCGTCGTGGATGCGGAGGGCAACATCGTCGCTTCCACCAACACGGTGAACTACTTCTTCGGGTCCGGAGTGATCGTCCCCGAGTTCGGCTTCGTTCTGAACAACGAAATGGACGACTTTTCCCAGGATCCCAACAGCGTCAACGCTCCCGAACCCGGGAAGAGACCCCTTTCCTCCATGTCGCCCACCATCGTTCTCGATCCCGAAGGACGTCCCTTCATGACCATCGGGGCGGCCGGAGCCATGCGCATCATCACCGCCGTGAGCCAGATCGTCATGAACGTGGTTGACTTCGGCATGTCCATGGACCAGGCCATCGAACAGCCCCGCATCTTCAATCCCGCCGGGGGCGGCAAGGCCGGCAAGCTCCTTATCGAGGAAGGCATCGACCCCTCCACAGCCGACTACCTGAAGCTCAGGGGGCATGATCTCGAAATCAGGCCCTTCGGCGGATACTTCGGCACGGCCCAGGGCATTCTCTTCGACCACACGAAAAACAGGATGAACGGCGGAGCCGACAGCAGGCGCCTCGGCGTTCCCGTGGGCTACTAGGTCCGGCGCGAAAATCCGGAACCGGAACGGAACTGTGAGAGGCGGGACCGCGGAAGCGGTCCCGCCTCTCCTCTTTTTGAAAGCTCTGGTACAATGGGCGGCGGAGGAGGGGGTTCCATGAACACGAAGCAGCTTGCGTCCATGATCGACCATACCCTGCTGAAACCCGACGCCCGGGTTGATGATATCAGGCGCCTCTGTGAAGAGGCGAAAGAGTACGGATTCGCCTCGGTGTGCGTCAACGGATCATTCGTGGAGACGGCGGTCCGGGAGCTGAAGGGCTCCGGGGTGAAGGTCTGCGCGGTGATCGGCTTCCCCCTGGGCGCCTGTTCGAGCGAAACGAAGGCCTTCGAGGCCCGGGAGGCGGCCGCCCGGGGAGCGGAGGAGCTCGACATGGTCGTTGCCGTGGGGCGCCTCCTCGCCGGTGATGAAGACTATGTCCGGGAGGACATCCGCAACGTGGTGGAAGCCGCCGGGAAAGGCGCCCTCGTCAAGGTCATTCTCGAGACCTGCCTCCTGAACGATGAACAGAAGATTCTCGGCTGCAGGCTGGCGGAGGAGGGGGGAGCCCGCTTCGTGAAGACATCCACGGGATTTTCCTCCGGAGGGGCCACGGCGGACGATATCGCCCTGATGCGGCAAACGGTGGGCGGCCGCCTCGGCGTCAAGGCATCGGGAGGGATCCGCACCCGCCATGATGCCGAAACCATGATCGCCGCCGGGGCGAACCGCATAGGGGCCTCGGCCTCGGTGGCCATCTGTTCGGAAGACCGCTCCTGAGGACCCCTTCGTTCCATGGTTTTCAGCGGCGCTGCTGACCGTATTCCCATTCGGATTCTCGTCACGGGGAGCAGGGGAAAAAGCTCCCTGGTCCGCCTGCTGACGGCTGCCCTCGAGGGGGCCGGTGTTCCCTCCGCGGGAAGGATTACAGGCGTACTTCCCCGGGAGATATCCGGAGGGAAAGAAACGCTTATTCTCCGCTCCGGACCGGGCAGCGTGGAAGAAATGCGGTGGTGGCTCCGTTCCCTGCCCGCTGGGATCAGGGGAGCGGTGCTCGAAAACAGCGCCGTGGACCCGGAGCTTCAGGGCCTCGCATGGCGGTGGATGAAGCCGTCCTGCACGGTACTGACCAATGTCCGTCCGGACCACGAGGAAGTATGGGGCTGCGGAGAGGAGATGGCCGCGGCGGCCCTCTGCGGGGGAATAGGCGGGGGACCCGTCATCCTTCCCAGCTCCGTGGCGGCCGTGCAGACAGTAAGCCGCCTTCTCCGGATGAAGGGGTGCGATCTGCTGCCCTGCCCCGACGGTGCCGGTTTCAGGGAAACCCATCTTTCTCTCGTATCCGGAGCCTGCTCCTTTCTGGGGATTGACAGGCAGAAGGGCCTGGGAGCTGCCCGGGAGCTTCCGCCTGATATAGCCGATTTCCGTTTCTTCCGCGAAGGGAAGGGCATGCTGGCTTCGGCTTTTTCCGCCAACGAGCCCGAATCCACGGAAAGCCTGTTCCGCTTGACCGGATGGGAAAGACAGGAGACCACGGTGCTCTACAACTCGAGAACGGACCGCTTCGCCAGGCTGCGCTCCTTTCTGCCCTGGCTGTCGGCCCATTCCTGGAAAAGCGTGGCCGTCACGGGAAGCCGCCCTCTTTTTCTGCCTTCCGGCGCGGCATTCCTTCCCCTTCGGGATTCCGCCGAGCTGGAGGCTTTCATCGCTGCGGAGGGAAAGGTCTTCGGGTGCGGGAACGTGGCCGGCGTGCCTCTGGAATATCTTCTCGAGCGGAAAGAACGGGCTGAAGGGGAGGAAAAGACCTTTGACTGACGGCGATGTGCTCCTGGTTGCCCTCGGCATAGCCCTGGGGCTGTACCTGTTCCATCGGACCGGGTATTCCCCCGGCGGCATCATCACCCCCGGCTTCCTGGCCATGGAAATGGCCTCCCCCGGGCGGATCGCGGCCGCTTTCGGCTGCGCCCTGGCTGTTGCCGCCCTCCTTTCCCTCCTCGTCAGGGGAACGGGCATGTACGGCCGCCAGAGAACCGGAGCGGCCATGCTTCTCGCCCTCGGCCTGAAAGTGATGCTGGGCGACCTGTTTCCTGCCGCGCCGGTCTGGATCGGGTGGGTCATCCCGGGGCTCATCGGCGCAGACATGCAGCGCCAGGGGATAATCCCCACGGTGGCTGCGGCGATGGCCTCGGCTTTCGCCGCCTCCCTGGCGGCCGCCCTTCTGCTTTCTATTTCAGGTGTGTTGCCATGAAAAACTCTCTTCTTGATGTTCAGCGCGGCTTTTTCCGGAACGCCCGGCTGAGGCTCGTCCTTCTCGCCGTTGTCCTCGGCGCCGCCTGGTATTTCGGTGCCGTCAGCACACTGTCGGGGGACGAGCGGAGGCTCTGGGAGAAAGTCCGGGATGCCCAGGAGTACCTTTTCCGGTGGAGGGAGGACCGGGGTATTTCCCCCGAAGGGGGGACCGACATGGAGAGAACGGGGTTCATCGGCGTGGAATGGAGCCCCCTCACCACCACCCTCGGTCCTCTCGAGGCGAAGCGGACCGCCGCTGATCCTCTCTGGGCGGTGTATGCCCTGCGGCGCTTCCGTGCCCTGGGTATCACGAAGGGCGACCGGGTGACGATCTTATCGTCGTCCTCGTTCCCGGGCCTCGTCTTCTCGATCCTGGCAGCGGCGGAGCACCTGGGCGCGGAGGTTCTGTGGATTCATTCCCTCGGCGCCTCTACCTGGGGGGCCAACAATCCGTCCCTCCCCTGGCCCGTGATGGCATCGGTCCTGCGGCAGGGAGGTTTCCTCTCCCGGAAGGCGAACTGGTATACCCTCGGCGGTAGAGGAGAGATGGGGCTCGATCTCCCCGAGGAGGGAAGAAAAATCCTGGAGGACGCCGCTGCCCGGGAAGGGGTTCCCTTTCTGAAGGCTTCTTCCCTTGCCGGGATGATTGATTCAAAGACCGCCCTGGTTGCCGCTTTCGCACCCCGCCTGGCGGTGAGCGTGGGGGGCGGCGCGGCTTCCTTTGCCGGAAACGATTCGGAGTTCCTCCGGGGAGGGCTTTTTTCTCCCCCGCCGGAGGAGACCGTTCCCTCCGGAGACGGCGTTCTGCAGCGCCTCCTGGCGGAGGGCATTCCCGTGCTCCATTTCCTGAACATGAAGGAAATGGCCTCTGAAGCGGGCATTCCCTATGACGGTGCCCGGGCTCCCCGGTTCGCCTCACTGCGGAGCGGCGCCGTGTCGGCGGCCGGCATGGCATTTTTCTTTCTCTTCCTGCTGTTCCACAGGCGGTGGGACCGATGGAGACAGTGAAGGGCCTTCATCCGGCGAGGCAGCTCGCCGCCGCCCTGTTCTTCCTCCTGCTCTGGACGGCGGCGCAGCAGATATCCACGGCGCCCCTGCTGGCAGCCATCGCCCGCATTCCCGAGACCATGGACAGCGGCGATCTTCTGACGGCCGCATCCTTCGTGGTTCTGCTGAACGGACTTCGGGCCATAGCCCTTTACCTCGGATGGTTCCTTGCGGGAAACGGCCTTGCGGGACTTCACCCTTCCCTCTCTTTCCTCTCCTGGCTGACTCCTGCCGCCGCCATACCCATGACCTATTTCCTTCCTCCCGTCCTCGGCGAGGGAATCCAGCTCCATTTCGGCATCCCCGCCGTTCTCAGCGTGACGAGTGTTCTCGTGCTCCGGTACCTCACCAGGAACATTTCCGACTGGGCCTACAAATCCATTGCTCTTGCCCTTTTCGTGTTTTCCTTCCAGTGGCTTGATATCATCCCTTCCCTTACGGTCTGGGGCGCCGGCTGGGGGGAACTCTCCTCGTCGGTGAAGACCGCCGCGGGGATACTCGAAAGGGAGGGGCTTCTCAACTGGTCGGGAGGTGCCGTCTTCGCCGGACTCTTTCTCTCGGGGGTCCTCACCACCGAGCTCATGGTGACCTACAGTGCCAGGCTCGCCGACATGGCCCTCCTCAGGGACAGGGAGAACAAGATGGCCCGGCTGAGGGAAGAGAGCCTCAGCAACCGGAGTCTCGTGGAAATGCAGCAGCTTGTCCACGACCTGAAACGGCCGCTCACCACCATCCTCGGCCTCGGTGACGTCATCGTTTCCGGCAGGGGAGAGGGAAACGCGGCGAGATACGGAACCGTCATCTGCGAGGCGGCCCGGTCCATGGAGGAGATGGTCTCCGAGATACTCCACGAGGATTTCAGGAGGCAGGTCTCCATAGGCGACCTGGTGGAATACGTCTTTACCCAGATCAGCCCCTTCCCCTGGAGAGAGACTGTGCTGCTGGAGGCGGATCGGCCGGTCCTGAGGGAGATGGTGAAAGTGAACGTGGTGCGCATGTCCAGAGCGGTGGTGAACCTCCTCGACAACGCGCGGAAGGCGAACCTGCAGGCGGGGGGCGGAAAAATCACCCTGTCCGTGTCCCTGGAGGGCGACAGGGTCACCCTCGCCGTGACCGATGAAGGGCCGGGTTTCCCTCCTGACAGGACGTCCGGTTCGGGCTGGAATTCCACGGGGCTCGGCCTCCAATACGTTACAATGGTGGTACACAATCACGGGGGGACCTTCAGTTCCGACAACCTTCCCGGGGGAGGAGCCCGGGCGGCGCTGACCCTCGGAAGGTCCGTAAAAGGAAAGGATGAGCTATGATGCCGCTTCATATCGGGGCAATTGACGACGACCGGTCCATTCTTTATACTCTCGAGGCCATGGCGTCCACGGAAGGGTGGAGAATGCTCACCACGAGCGAGCCGGAGGAGTGCCTCCGGTGGGTGAAGCTCGACGAGGTTGACATCCTCCTGGTGGATTACCACATGCCTGTCATGAACGGACTCCATATCATACGGAAAGCCCGGGAGCTGTCCTCGAAGCTCGTTCTCATAGCCCTTACGGTGGAGGACGGCGGCGAACTGGCCTCCAGGCTAACCCTGGCGGGAGCCGACGATTTCATCTCCAAGCCCATACGCCTCGCCGATTTCACCGCCCGCATCCGGCTGCACGAGAAGCTCTGCGCCCACAGGGAACAGCTGAACTGGGAAGAACGGAAAAAAGGCGTGAGCAAGGACACCATGCGGAAGGTGCTGGAAAAGCTCAAGGAGTTTTCCTCCCCCCGGGACTGCGACGATGTGGCTGCAGCCTGCGGACTTGCCTACGTCACCGCCCACAGGTACCTGGAGTATCTCGCCGACCGGGGGCTCATCGTCAGAAGCGCCGGGGTTCAGGACGGCCGTCCGGGACGGCCGAAAACCTACTACGCCATACCGGGCCCTTCGGGGCTTGCAGAGGAGAAAAAAGAGAATGACTGAATCTGACCGCACGCTGCAGATTCCCCTGGGACGAAAGACCATTCCCTGGAACCCGCCCCGGGACGTGGTGATCCCTCTCCCCCGGGGCGAACGGCCTCAGGCGGGAACTCCCGAAGAGGCCCTTGCCGCCCCCATCGGCTCCCCCCGGCTGTCGTCCCTGGCTTCCGGGGCGGGGCATATCGCCATTGTCCTTCCTGACGCCACCAGGCTGTGGCAGGACGTACCCCGGATGGCCCGCGCCCTCAGGATGGAGATTGGCGATGGAACGCCCGCCGCCGTGACGTGGATCATCGGCGCCGGGCTTCACAGGGCTCCCACGGAGAAGGAGAAGGACCTCCTGCTCGGCGGGGCCTCCCGGCCGGGAGACGCCGTCGTCTGGTCCGACCCGGAGAAGGTCGCCGACACGGGCATGGTCACATCCCGGGGAACTCCCGTGGCAGTTGCACCGGAGGCCCTGGAGGCGGATCTGCTGGTTGTTGCCGGGGGCATAGTCTACCACGATCTCGCCGGGTTCAGCGGCGGAAGAAAGGGGCTTCTGCCCGGCATCAGCGGCAGAGCGTCGGTCCAGAACAACCACGGCCTTTCCCTGAGAGGGGGCATCGAAGGCCTGGAGGTGAACGTGGGCAGGCTCTCGGGAAACGCCACCGCCGAGGACATGGAGGAATACGGCAGACTCCTGGAACAGGGCAGGACCGTTTTCCTGCTCAACGTCGTACCCGACGAGACGGGCAAACCCCGCTGCTATACGGCGGGAAGTCTTGAAGAAGCCTGGAGCAGAGGCGTGGAAATGGCCCGGGCGCTCCAGACGCTCCACATCCCGGAGAAGGCGGCCCTCATGGTGGTGTCCAGCGGCGGGTATCCCTACGATATCGACCTCTACCAGGCCACCAAGGCAGTCACCGCGTCCCTCGGCGCCCTGATGCCCGGCGGGGGGCTCATTCTCTGTGCCGGTCTCGAGGACGGTCTCGGCCCGGGCAGCTTCGCCGCGGACCTTCCCCTGGCCCTTTCCGACCCGCAGGACCTTCTCCGCCGGCTGGAAGAAGAGTTCACCATACCGGGCTTCATCGCCCTCAAGGTCCCCCACGACATGAAAGGACACCCGGCGGCCCTGGTGACGGAGAGGGAAGGAACGCCCTTTCCCGGCGAAACCTTCACCTCCTTCGACGCCGCCCTGGAGTGGATGCTCCCGCGGATTCCCCCCGGTCCCGTGGTCTACGTAAGGTCCGGAAACTGCATCGTCCTCAGGGCGGACAGCGAATAAAAAAAGCCCCCGGCCCGATGAAACGGGCCGGGGGCTTCAATTTCGGGGAATCCTACTTGAACCACTGCTCCTTCATCTTCCCGAGCTCCCCGCTCTTCTCGAGGTCGGCCAGGGCGGCGTTGACCGCCGTGATGAACGCCGTCTCGCTGAGGTTCATGGCGAGGGCTTTCCCGGAGCCCGTGATTTCCTGCTCGAAGGCGATCTTGATCTTCCCGGTGAAATCCTTGTGTTCCACGTAGCTCTTGGCCACGGGAGTGTCCATGAGGGTGGCGTCCACCCTCCCGAGGATGACTTCCCGGACGCAGTCGTCGAACTTCTGGAAAGACTTCACCGTAACGCCGGGGATGGTCTGGGAATAGGTCTCCTGCACGGTGCCGAGCTGGACCGCCACGGTTTTGCCCTTCATGTCGTCGAGAACCTTCATGGATTCATTATCCGCCTTCACGATGAAGGCGCTGATGGAGATTTCGTAGTTCTCCGAGAAGGCGACCTTCTTCGCCCGTTCTTCCGTGGCGCTCATTCCAGCGGCCACGATGTCGATCTTCTTCGCGAGCAGGGAGGGAATGAGGCTGTCGAAGGGCATGTCCACCCACTCGATCTTCTTGCCGATCTTCGCCGCTATGGCTTCCATGAGGTCGATGTCGAAGCCCTTCAGGTTGTTCTTCTCGTCACGGAATTCGTAGGGGGGGTAGGTGCTCTCCGTTCCCACGAGAATCACGTCCTTGGCCATGACATCGGCCCATCCGCCGGTGGCCGCGAGGGCCAGGACCAGAAGCGCGAGCAGCATTTTTTTCATGATGATCTCTCCTCCGTTATTGAACATATGTTTATATCATTCTTCACGAATGATATTCAATGTACAGTCAGGATACACGCCCCGTTTTTTCCTGTCAATACCGACTTTCCCCTTTTCCTGCCGGATTGTATAATGAATCATGACCACAGGAAATATGGACAGGTTCCCCGATGCAGAAAGAGCATACTGCGGGGATGAAAGGGGGAAGACGTCGTGGACCGGAATACCTATCTCGTTTTTTCCGCTGGGGGAAAGCTGTTCGCCCTTCCCTCGGAGGATGTGTTCAGGGTGTCCCCGGCGGCTGAACTCCTCGAGGTGCCCGAGGCTCCCGGCCGTGTCCGGGGAGTGGCCAACCTGGGAGGAGAGCCTGTTCCCGTGGCGGACCTCCGGAAAAAGGCGGGCCTTCCTTTCCGGGAGATGGAACTGAGCGACCGGTTCGTGTTTTTCCGGAACGGAGAAAACCTCTGCGGGGTCCTTGCGGAGTCTGTGGAGGGTGTCATGGCTCTCGTTCCCGAAACCGTTCCCTTTCCCTCTGCCCTGGTGCGGCAGGGCGAACCCGTGCCGGGGACCGTCCGGGTGGCATACCGGGAGGAGTGCGGAGCGATCCTGATACGGTCGCCGGAAAACCTTCTTTCCCTTACCGAAGAGGATCTCCGTTCCCTGGAGCCTGCCCTGTCCGCCCGGAGAGAAGACCGGTGAGATCCTTCTCCTTTTCCGTACCGGACGAAGCCCTGGAGCCTCTCCGCCTCCTAGGAAAAATTGTGGAAGAAAAACTCGGGCTTGTATACTCGGACAAAAGAAGGGCCGATATCTGGCGTTCCCTGACGCGGACCGCGTCAGCCCGGTCGGAATCTCCTCTCGGTGTTCTTCTCGGACTTGCAGGCGCTCCACCCGAAGAGGAGCTGCCCGCGGACTTGGTCGCCGACCTGACTGTGGGAGAGACTTTTTTCTTCAGGGAACGAAAGGCCCTCAGGATGTTCTCCGAGACCGCCCTGCCGGAAATTGCGGCAGGAAAGGGAAACTGCCCCCTCCGGTTCTGGAGTGCCGGGTGCAGCACAGGCGAGGAGCCCTACACCCTCTCCATGCTTCTCCTGAACGCTCTTCCCGGAATGGACCCGGAGCAGCTCTCAGTTCTCGGAACGGACATCAACCCCTTTGCCCTCGAGAAGGCGCGGAAGGGAATTTTTCGCCGGTGGTCCTTCCGGGGAATGGCCCCTGAGGAAATCCGGCTGTTCTTCAACGACCTGGGGGACGGATCCTTTTCCGTGAGGGAGCGGTATAGGAGAACCACGGCCTTTTCCCTTCTCAACCTGGCGGAGCGCCCGTGGCGGCTCTGGCGGGACGGGGGGCCTCCCGACGCGGTGTTCTGCCGCAACGTTCTCATCTATTTTTCCCCGAAGAAGCGGGAGGAGGTCCTGGCCGGGTTCCATTCCCTTCTGCCCGAGGGAGGATGGCTTGCGGTCGCCGCATGCGAGACGGCACCCCTCCAGGCCTCCGGTTTCTCCCCCGTCTCTTCCGGCGGGGTCACCCTGTACAGAAAAAACGGCGGAACCGCCCCTATGTTTTTTCCGGGGCCCTTCCGCTTTTCGGATGTTTCCTCCACCGGCGAAGCGGAGGAGCGCCTCCTGTCCTTCGAAGATTTTTTCTCCGGCGGGGCTGCGGTATCTGAAGAGGAGCTTGCACTGTTCACCGGGAATACCGGAGGGGAGGAAGATCGCGGTCCTGAAGAACCCCCGGCGGAAGATGTCCGCGACAGGCTGGAAAAAGCCCGGAGTCTCGCCGACAGGGGGCTCAGGGAGGATGCCCTTGAAGAGCTCGGGAGGATCATCGGCAGGGACAGAACGGATCCCCTTCCCCTCTACCTTCTGGCTCTCATCCACCAGGAGCTCGGAAATGAGAAGGAGGCCGCCGCCGCTCTCAGGAACACCCTGTTTCTCGCCCCGGGGTTCGTCATGGCCCATTACACCCTGGGCTCCGCAGCTCTGCGGAAGGGCGCGGCAAAGGAGGCGGACAGGCATTTTCGAAACGCCGGGGAGATCCTTCTCCGGCTTCCCGGAGATTCCCCGGTTCCGGAAAGCGGAGGCCTGACAGCGGCCCGCCTTCTTGAAACGGTCAGGGGATTGCGGAGCAGGACACACTGCACGACCGGAGCTGATGAAAAATGAACACCCATCGACAGGAAACCCCTGCGGAGAAAAAGACCAGGATATTCCGGGAAAGGGCGAAAAAACTCGCCGCCGAAAACGCCCCCCGGGATTCCGGAGGCGAAAGCCTCGAACTGCTCGAATTCCTCCTTGGAAAAGAACGGTACGCCGTGGAAACGGCCTTTGTCGGAGAAGTATTCCCCCCTGGAGAAATTACTCCCGTTCCGTGCACTCCCCCTTTTGTTGCGGGAGTGGTCAACCTGAGGGGAAGGATCGTTCCGGTAGTGGACTTGAAGATCCTCTTCGGAATCCGGTCCGCCGGGGAGAAGAGGGGGGCCAGGATTGTGCTGCTCCAGTCAGGCGGGGCTGAAATGGGGCTGCTCACCGACGGCGTGCCCGGTATCGGCATCATCGGAAGGGAAACCGTCCGTCCCCCCCTTTCGGTTCCGTCCGGCCTTCCCGGAGCCTATATGACGGGAATCGCCGGAAATGACCTTGCAGTGCTCGACGGGGGAAAAATCCTCAGGGACAGCGCCCTGACCGTCGATGAAGAAGCATAAATCCCGCGAGGAGGGGTTCATTGTGGCATGGAGAGATATGGGGATACGAAAAAAACTCGCCGTCGGTTTCGGGGCGGTGGTACTCATTGCCGTAATACTCGGCGCAGCGGGGGTGTCCGGCATCTCCCGCCTTTCCGACGACATGGCCTATGTAGGGGAGACGAGACTTCCCGACATCCTGTCCTTTTCCCGGCTGAACTACCTCCGGATGATAATCAGGGCAGAGAGCCTGGAAGGGCTGCGGGCGGAGGACAGTTCCTCCAGGGATACGGATGTGCGGCGTATCCTCGACCGAAGGGCCCGGGCATGGGAGGATATTGACAAGACATGGAAGAACGTTCTCGAGACGAAGCGGCACACGAAAAAGGGAGAGCAGCTTCTTGAGATTCTCAAGGTCCAGTTCGATTCATGGAGGAGACTTCATGCGGAGATGGACAGGATCCTCGAAGAGATCTCCAGGGCCCAGTCAGAGGAGAGGAAAAATCTTCTTTTCGGGGACTACGCCGAGCTCTATGCACGGATACTCCCCGTCTCCGACCAGATGGGCCGGGCCTTTGACGACATCACGGAGCACAACAGGACCGTGACCCTCGACATCATACAGAAGGACCTTGAAAGAGGGGCTCTTCTTGAACGGGTCAGCCTTTTCGCCCTTATCGCGGGAGTGCTGGCCGCCCTCGTGCTGACGGCGGTCATATCGAAGAGCGTCTCCGAACCCCTTGTCAGGGGGGTGGAGCTTCTCTCGCGGATACGGAAAGGGGACCTGACCGGGAGTGTGCCCGAGAGCCTGCGGAACAGGAAGGATGAAGCGGGGATGCTGGCCCGGGCCCTTCATGACGTGATGGAGGACCTCCGGTCACAGATCTCGGAGATCAGGGAAGTGACCTCCTCTCTCGCCGCCTCCGCTGCCCAGATATCCGCTTCGGTTTCGGAAGTGGCCGCCGGCGCCGAGGAGTCCTCCGTGGCGGTAGTGGAGACCACGGCCACCATGGAGGAGGTCAGGACCACGGCCGAGGTTACCACGAAGAAGAGCAGGGAAGTGGCGGAGCATGCCCAGCAGGGGCTTCAGCTCGTGCAGCAGGGGAAGGCGGCCACGGATGCACTTTTTGAAGCGATGAAGAATATCGGCGACCAGATGGGATCCATCGCCGAGACCATTGTCCGTCTCAGTGAACAGAGCCAGGAAGTGGGGGAAATCACCGGCACGGTGGAGGACCTTGCAGAGCAGTCGAACCTCCTGGCCGTGAACGCCGCCGTGGAGGCGGCCAAGGCAGGAGAGCAGGGCAGAGGCTTCTCCGTGGTGGCCCAGGAAATAAAGAGTCTCGCCGAGCAGTCGAAACAGTCCGCCCGGGAGGTCCAGAGAATCCTCCGGGATATCCAGAAGGCCACCGGGGCGGCGGTGATGGCAATCGAGCAGGGATCGAAGGCGGTGGACCGCGGCGCGAAGGAAGCTGCTCCCTCCAGGGAATCGGTTCTTGCCCTTTCCAGGAGGTTTACGGAGTCCGCTCAGTCCGCCGCCCAGATCGCGGCGGCGAACAACGAGCTCCTTTCCGGGATCGGGCAGGTGGCCCAGGCTATGGAAAACATCCGGGAGGCGGGCGAGCAGAACGTGATGGGAATGAAGGAGCTTGAATCTGCTGCGGCGAGCCTGAGGGACATGGGAAGAAGGCTGGCGGCTCTTGTCGAAGGGTACCGGATCTGACCGGGGGGATTTCCCGGAGGAGCGGCATGATGAACCTGACGGAAAAGGAATTTCTCGAGGAGCTCAGAAGAGATTTCATCCTCGAGGCGGAGGAATACCTCCAGACCATTACTGCCGGTCTTCTCGACCTGGAGCGGCCGGATTCGCCGCCCCGGGTCCTGGAGGAGGTCTTTCGGGCCGCCCACAGCCTCAAGGGAGCTGCCCAGGCGGTACGCATGCCTGCAATTTCGGGCCTTTGCCAGGTTCTGGAAAGCGTCTTTTCCGCCATGAAAAAAGGGGTGCTCCATCCGTCAACGGAAGGATTCGACATCCTGCAGCGCTCGGTGGATGTTCTTTCGGCCATGGTTTCCGCCGGAGGAGAGGACGACGGACGGGGGACTGAAGCGAGGAAGGTTCTGGAGACCGTTTTGTCCGATGAAGGCTCCCCGGGTTCGCTTTTTCCGCCGTTTATTCCCCACAGACAGGAAACAGCCGGAATTAGGGCGGAAACAGCCGAAGAGAAGGCTCTTCCTCAAATCCCCCCTCCCGCTTCAGGGGAACAGGGAAGGGAGGGTCCGGAACAGCCGGCGGGAAGAGGCACCCCCCGGGAAACGGTTCGGATAGGAGCCGATAAGCTCGACGGACTGCTCCTTCGGGCAGAGGAGATGATCTCCCTGAACCAGGTGCTGGACGTCCGGCTGGGAGAAATCCGGGAGCTCCGCCATCTTCTTGCTGAGTGGCTGGCTGAATGGCGCAGAACGGAGAATGTCCTGAAGAAGACCGGGGAGGATAAACGGCTTCCGCCCAGGGCGGCGGAGTTTTTCACAGCGGGGCGGAACCGCCTCAGGGAAGCCTGGGAACAGGCCGCCTTCATGGAACGGTCCCTGGCGGACAACGGCAGGACCTCAGGGATCCTGGTGGAAGACCTCCTCGAGGAAGCCCGGTCCGTTCTCATGCTTCCCTTTTCCTCCCTGCTCCAGGGGTTTCCCAAAATCGTGCGAGACCTTGCCCGCGATCTCCTCAAAGACGTTGAATTCTCCGCCGAAGGCGGGGACGTGGAAGTGGACAAGCGGATTCTCGAGGGACTGAAGGATCCCCTGGTCCATCTTGTGCGGAACGCTCTCGACCACGGCATCGAAAGACCGGAGGAACGGAGGGCCGGAGGCAAGCCCGAAAAAGGAAGGCTGTCCATCGCGGTCTCTTCCGTGGAGAGAGGCCGTGTGGAGATCACCCTTTCCGATGACGGAAAGGGAATCGACCCTGAGAGGCTTCGGGCGAGTGCGATGAAATCGGGGCTCCTGGAGGCCGAAGAGGTCCGGGCCCTCACCGACGAAGAAGCTCTCATGCTCATATTCCAGTCCGGCCTCTCCACCAGCCCGATCATCACGGATATCTCCGGCAGGGGCCTCGGTATGGCCATCGTCCGGGAGGGAGTGGAAAGCCTGGGGGGAAAAATCTCCCTTTCTTCCCTGCCGGAAAAGGGGACACGGTTCACCCTCTCCCTTCCGGTGACCCTCGCCACCTTCCGGGGTGTGATCGTGAGAGAATGGGGGCAGCAGTTCGTCATTCCCACGGCCTGTGTCCGGAGGGCTGCCAGGGTGCGGCGTTCCGACATCCGGACGGTGGAAAACAGGGAGACCGTGTCCCTCGACGGCATGCCCCATGCCCTGGTCCGCCTGGGTTCCCTCCTCGGCATGGCCGAGCCGGCCGACAGGACGGAGAAGGATGTTCTGCCTGTGGTGGCCGCAGGGACCGGAGACTCGATCGTCGCTTTCGTGGTGGACGGTGTGCTGAACGAGCAGGAGGTGCTCCTCAAGCCCCTGGGCGGGATCCTCAAGAGGGTAAGGAACGTGGGGGGCGTGACGGTGCTCGGCTCCGGAAAGGTCGTTCCGGTTCTCCACTGCGGCGACCTGGTCAAGTCGGCGCTGAAGGGGACCGTCCGCAGCCTGTCCGCTCAGGGCGAGGCGGGGGAAGCCCCCCCGGCGGTCCTGGTGGCGGAGGACTCCATTACTTCGAGGGCTCTGCTGAAAAACATCCTGACCGCCGCAGGCTATGCCGTGCACACGGCGGCGGACGGCCAGGAAGCCTGGGAAACTCTCTCCCGCGGGGAGATTTCCCTCGTGGTATCCGACGTGGAAATGCCCGGGATGAACGGTTTCGAGCTGACTTCAAAAATCCGTTCGGAAGAGCGGCTGTCCGATCTTCCGGTGATCCTGGTGACCTCGCTGGAATCGGCGGAGGACCGGGAGCGTGGCGTGGTGGCCGGCGCCGACGCATACATTGTTAAAAGCGATTTCGACCAGGGCGCGCTCCTTGACGTTATCCGGCGGCTTCTCTGAGCGGACCCCCTGGAGAGGAGGGGAATTCTATGATCAGGGTCCTCGTGGTGGATGATTCACCCCTCATGTGCAGAGTTCTGGGCAAGATGCTCGAATCCGATCCCGGAATACGGGTCTGGGGAACGGCGGGCAGCGGAGAAGAGGCCCTGGAACTCCTGGAAAAGGGCAGGCCCGATGTGGTCACCATGGACATTCACATGGGAGGCATGGACGGCTTCGAGACAACGAGGCGGATCATGGAATCGGAGCGTCCCCTTCCCGTGGTGATCGTCAGCTCCTGCTGGGATCCCCTCGAGGTGGAGAGAACCTTCGAAGCCATGGCGGCAGGAGCGGTGGCAATTCTCCCCAAGCCGGCGAATATGGCCGAAGACGGCGGAGAATATGAGCAGGAGCTTCTTCGGACAATCCGTGCCGCATCGGAGGCCAGGGTCGGCCGCCTCAGGAAGAGATTCCCTGACTCCGGTGCACCGCTGCCCGCCGCCGGGAAAGGCAGGGTGAAAATCGTTGCCGCGGGCGCTTCCACGGGAGGTCCCCAGGCTCTTTCGGCCTTTCTCTCCGGCCTTCCGGCGGGATTTCCCCGGCCCGTCCTCGTGGTGCAGCACATGGCCCAGGGGTTTACCCGGGGATTGGCTGACTGGCTGGGCAAAATTACCCCCCTGAGGGTGAAGATCGGCGCCCCGGGGGAATCTCTGTCGGGAGGGACCGTCTACATCGCCCCGGAGGGAATGCACATGGTTCTGAACAGGAGCGGGGATTCTCTCCGCTTTTCTGACAATCCGCCCCTGCATATGGTCCGTCCTTCCGTATCGGTGCTTTTCCGTTCGGTGGCGGAGGTTTTCGGCAAAGACTCCGCTGCGCTTCTCTTCTCCGGGATGGGGGCCGACGGAGCGGAAGAACTGAAGCAATTGAGGGATCTGGGGGCAGCCACCTTTGCGCAGGACAGGGAGTCCTCGGTGGTCTGGGGAATGCCGGGAGAGGCCGTCCGGCTGGAAGGGGCGGAGCATGTGGGATCTCCTTCGGTTCTTGCCGCCATCCTGTCGGGCATGATGGCCGGAAACTGCAACAGGACGGAAAAAATGGACAACGGGGAACGGAGATGATGAGTTGGAGATCATGAAAAGGGCAGCAAGCATTCTGATCGTGGAGGACAGCCTGACCCAGGCCAAGCGGCTCGAGCGGCTCCTGGCGGAGAACGGGTACACCGTCCGGGTGGCCCGCAACGGAATCGAGGGCCTGGCTGCCGCGGCGGAGAAAAAACCTTCGGTGGTCATAACCGATGTCATGATGCCGGAGATGGACGGATTCGAAATGTGCCGCTGCATCAAGAATGACGGTGCCCTGAGGGACATTCCCGTGGTGCTGCTCACCTCCCTCTCCGACCCGAAGGATGTCATTCGGGGCCTCCAGTGCGGCGCCGACAACTTTCTCACCAAGCCGTACGAAGGGGACCACCTCCTGCGCCGCCTGGAACACGTTCTCACCAACCTTGAACTCCGGAGGGCCGGCCAGGCCCAGATGACGGTGGAGGTCTTCTTCGCCGGGCAATACCATAAGCTCACCGCGGACAGGATCCAGATCATTGACCTTCTCCTCTCAACCTTCGAGGCGGCGGTGCTCCAGAGCTCCCAGCTGGAAAAGCTGGGAGGAGACTACCGGAACGCCCTTGAGGACGTGAAGCGGGCACAGGCAAACTTCCAGACCCTTATGGAGACCACCGGGGATGCGGTGGTTGTCGTTGAAGGCGGCGGAAAGGTCATCTACGTCAACCCCGCCGCGGAGCTGCTCTTCCACAAGGACTCCGCGGAACTCGTGGGAAAACCCTTCCTTTTCCCCCTGGAAGGGGAGGGCGGGCACCGGGAGATCGTCATCGACCTGCCGAACGGAGAAAGGGTGGTCGGAGATATGCGGACGGCCACCTCGAACTGGGACGGGGAGCTTGTGCGCTTCGCCACCATCCGGGACGTCACCGAGATGGTCCGGCTCAGAGAACTCCTTGAGAAGGAAGCGGTCACAGACACCCTGACGGGGCTTTATAACAGGAGAGGGTTCCTCTCCTTCGCGGAAAAGGCGCTGCAGCTTGCCGCAAGGATGGGCTTCAGGGCGACCTTCCTTTTCGCCGATCTGGACGGCTTCAAGAACGTGAACGACACCCTCGGTCACGAGGAGGGGGATGAAGTCCTCCGGGAAACGGCCTCCATTTTCCGGGAAACATTCCGTGTATCGGACATCCCGGGAAGGATAGGCGGGGACGAGTTCGCCGTTCTCATGCTCCACGACGGGGAGGACCAGCCGGGCAACGCTGTGGAGAGGCTCGAAGAAGCCATCAGGCGGGCCAACGGTCGAAGGACCAGGGAGTACAGCCTGTCCATGAGCCTGGGCCTGAGCGAATGGAACCCGGGCCGTCCCGTCTCCCTGGGAGAGCTTATGGCCGATGCTGACCGGAGAATGTACGAAAACAAGATGGCCAGGAAGGGGAATGTGTGCGGGGAATGATGATTTTTTTCTTTTTGTGTTGACGTTCCTTCCCCCACTGGATATAATGTCCGAAACAAAAAAAGCACAGGCGATGATGCAGGATGCCCGAAGTAATGAATCTGCCGCCAGAGAGGGAAGTCCACAGGCTGAAAGGCTTCCCGGGCAGGAACGGAGGGACGAAAGACTGCGGAGCCGGGGCTGAAACGGTTCGAATGAACCGGAAGTACGCCTCCGGGGGGCTCCCGTCACAGGGCCGAGAGCGGGGCGCTGTAGCATGCGCCCAAGCAGGGTGGTACCGCGAGATCAACGACTCGTCCCTTCAGGGGGGCGGGTCGTTTTTTTATTATTCCCCCGGTTTTTCGAACAGAAAGAGGTGCAGGCGGAGTGGGGCAGCAGAACGTGAATGAGAGCGGGCATTTCCTTTTCGGAGGATGGGACGTGACGGAACTGGCGGAGCGGTTCGGTACGCCTCTGTACGTTCTGTCAGAGGAGGCGGTTCGTGCCAGGTGCAGGGCGGTGAGGGAATCCTTCATGGACCGGTGGGAGAATTCCCTGGCGGTGTACGCGGGGAAGGCCTTTCTTCCCATGGCCATGTGCAGGATCATTGCTTCGGAAGGCCTGGGGCTCGACGTGGTCTCGGGAGGAGAGCTCCACACGGCGAAATCCGCCGGCTTCCCCATGGAGAAGGTGTTTTTCCACGGCAACAGCAAGACGGCGGAGGAACTCCGCTTTGCCCTCGATGCGGGAGTGGGGCGCATCGTCGTGGACGGTACCTCCGAGCTCGACGCCCTTGAAGAGATCGCCCGGAACGGGGGGAAGAGAGCGGACATCCTCTTCCGTGTCACCCCGGGAGTGGACGCCCACACCCACAAATATATCCTTACGGGCCACACGGGCTCCAAGTTCGGCTTTCCCCTCCTGGGGAACTCCCTCAGGACGGCAGTCAGGAGAGCCATGAACTCGGACTGCCTTTCCCTCAGGGGCTTCCATTTCCACATCGGGTCCCAGATTTTCGAGAATACGTCCCACGTGATGGCCGTAGGCATCGTAGTGAAGACCATTGCCGAATTCTCCAGGGACCTCGGGTTCACCACCATGGAACTCAACATGGGCGGAGGGTACGGCGTGGAATTCGATCCCGAGGGGAAGACTCCTCCCATTTCATCCTTCACCGACGCCATGATGGAGGCGCTGGCTGCGGGGTGTGCGGCTGAGGGGATCCCCGTTCCCCGGGTGATCATCGAGCCGGGGCGGTGGGTTGTCTCCGAGGCGGGGGTTACCCTGTACACCGTCCAGACGGTGAAGACCATTGACGGGATGGTGACCTACGCCGGTGTGGACGGGGGCATGACGGACAATCCGAGGCCCGCCCTGTACGGAGCGAAGTACTGGGCTGTTGCCGCGGGCAAGATGGACAGGGAGCCCACGGAGACGGTAACGGTGGCCGGAAAATGCTGCGAGTCCGGGGACGTGCTCATCGAGGGGCTGAAGGTCCCTCCCCTGGAGCGGGGCGACCTGCTCGCCGTGCTGAACACGGGGGCTTACACCTTCTCCATGGCGAGCAATTACAACAGGATTCCGCGGCCTGCCGCCGTGCTGGTGAGCCCGGGAAGGGCGGACGTGATAGCCGAGCGGCAGACCTACGACGATGTGCTCCGGTGGGACAGGATTCCGGAGCATCTTCGGTGAACGAAACACCATATCCGGAGGTGGGGCCAGGGAAAAACGACGGAGCCGGAAGGATTCCCGCCCCTGTGGGGCGGAGAAGCGGATTGGGAACGAACGCCAAATACCAGGGAGGTTGAGAAGAGAAATGAGAAAGATCCTTATGATGACAGCGGCAGTTTTGATCCTTGTCTTTGCCGGAGCCGCCTTCGCGGATGACGTGATCCGCATCGGCCATACCGTGTCCCTCACCGGCGGCGCTTCCATGTGGGGGCAGTCCGAGGCCCGGGCGCTGGACATGCTCGTGAAGAAGATCAACGATGCGGGCGGCGTCCTCGGAAAGAAGATCGAGTTTGTCCGCTACGACAACCGGAATGACGGGGTCGAAGCGGTCAACGTGGCCCGCCGGCTTGTCTCCGACGGTGTCGTGGCCGTCATCGGCCCCGCCCAGAGCGGCAACTCCATCGCTTCCGCCCCCGTGTTCGAAAGGGCGAGCATCCCCATGGTGGTCACCACCGCCACCAACCCCTACGTGACCATCGACCAGAGGTCCGGCAAGGTCCGCCCCTTCGCCTTCCGCCCCTGCTTCATCGACCCCTTCCAGGGAACGGTGGCGGCCCGGTTTGCCGTGACCGACCTCGGAGCGAAGAAGGGCGCCATTCTCTATGACGTGGGATCGGACTACGGCCAGTGGCTCGCGAAGTACTTCGAAGAGGCATTCACGGAGAAGGGCGGCACCATCGTGGCGAAGGAAGCCTTCAGGACCGACGAACTCGACTACAGGGCCCAGCTCGGCAAGATGAAGGATCTGGCCCCTGACGTCATCTTCATCCCCACCAGCCAGAAGGAAGCCGCCATGGCCGCCAAGCAGGCCAGGGACCTCGGCATCGGCGCCGTGCTCCTCGGAACGGACAACTGGGGCAGCCCCGACCTCATCGAGCTCGGCGGAAGCGCCATTGACGGCGGGTATTTCGTGAACCTCGCGGACCTGGCCGACCCCGATATTCAGGATTTCGTGGCCGAATACAAGGCCGCCTTCGGCGAGGAACCCGTGCTCCCGAACCCCGTCATGGCCCAGGATGCCCTCATCATGATCGTGGAAGGCCTGAAGAAGGCCGGAACCACCGACGGCGCCAAGCTCGCCGACGCCCTCGCAAACCTGAAGGACATCAAGGTTACCAGCGGTCCGCTCACCATCAACCCCGAGGATCACAACCCCCTCGACAAGCCGGCGGTGATCCAGCAGGTGGACGTGGCCAACAAGACCTTCAAGTTCGTGAAGAAGTATTTTTCCGTCGAATAGACGGGGCTGTGCATCACCGGGGGCGCCCTTCGCCCGGGCGCTCCCCGGCTTTTTTTCTGAATTCCGTCCGGGACCGGGATAGCCGGAGGAGAGGCGACCTTTCCCAATACGCTCAAAGGATGTGTGGGCCGGATTGTTCCTTCAGACACTGATAACGGGCCTCTCCATAGGAGGCATCTACTCCCTGATGGCGGTGGGCTACTCCCTCGTCTTCAGCGTGCTTAATTTCAGCAATTTCGCCCACGGCGCGGTCATCATGCTCGGCGCCTACGTGGGGCTTGCCCTGGCGACGAAGCTCAGCCTGGGATTCGGTCTCGTTCTCGCGGGAAGCATCGCGGGAGCGGGGATCATCGCCGTTCTCAACGAACGGCTCGCCTATTCGAGCCTCCGCAGGCGGAAGGCTCCCTCCCTGTACCTCATGATCAGCGCCATGGGGTGTGCCGTGTTCCTCGAGAACATGGTCTACGCCACCATCGGCTCCAGGTTTTACGCCTTTCCCGAGTTCTTTGCCCGCCAGGTGATCACCGTCGGCGGAAGCAGCGTCAGCCTTCTTGACGTGGGGGCCTTCCTCTTCGCCCTTGCGGCCATCCTGGGACTTCACCTTTTCATAACCCGCACCCGCACCGGAATAGCCATCCGGGCAGGTGTCTCCGACATGACCATGTGCTCCCTCATGGGAGTTGACCTGGACAGGCTCATCGCCATCGTCTTCCTTCTCGCCGGCGGCTTCGCCGGAGTGGCGGGAGTCTTCCTGGGAATAAAGTATCTTGTGTATCCCACCATGGGATGGGTCACCAACAAGGCCTACATCGCCGCCGTCATCGGCGGCCTGGGCAGCCTGCCCGGGGCCCTCGCCGGGGGGCTTCTTCTCGGCGTCGTGGAGACCTTCGTCTCCTCCTACGTTTCGAGCGTGATGCGGGATGTATTCAGTTTCACGCTCCTGATCGCCTTCCTCGTCTGGAGACCCAACGGTCTCTGGGGGCAGGACAGCGAGGAAAAGGTGTAGCCATGGACTATATTCTTTCCATTGTGATTCTCGCGGGCATCAACATGATCGCCGTGCTCGGCCTCTCCATCTTCACCGGGTTCACGGGTCTCTTCTCCCTTGGGCACGCCGCCTTCGTGGCAGTGGGCGCCTACACTTCGGCGATCCTTACATACTACTACTACGTTCCCTTCTACCTCGCCCTCGCGGCGGGGGCCGCGGCGGCAGGGATCGTCAGCCTGGTCATCGGCGTGCCCACCCTCCGGGCGAAGCTCAGGAGCGACTACTTCGCCATCGCCATCCTCGGCTTCGGCGAAGCCCTGCGGGTCATCCTCGAAAATCTCGAGATCACCAACGGCGCAAGAGGTCTTCCGGGCATCGACGGGTTCACCACCCTGCCCTTGGTCATGGTCTGCCTCGCCGGAGGAGTGCTCGTGGCGAGAAACTTCCTCCGCTCCCGGTGGGGAGCCGCCTGCATCGCCATACGGGAAGATCCCGTGGCTGCCGAAATGGCAGGAGTACGGCTTTTCCGCACCAGGCTCCTTTCCCTGGTGGTGAGCGCGGTGTACTGCGGCCTCTCGGGAGGACTGCTTGCCCACTTCCTCTCCTTCATCCAGCCGGTCATGTTCACCCTGGTCCAGTCCACCCAGCTGCTCGCGGCGGTCATCGCCGGCGGCATGGGCAGCATCTCCGGGCCCCTCATCGCTTCCTTCGTCTTCATCGGCCTCCCCGAAGCGCTCAGGGTGGCCCAGATGTGGCGCCTGGTGGCCTACGGGCTTCTTCTTGTGCTCATTATGGTCTATCGGCCCCAGGGGCTCATGGGATACTCCGAGCTCTCCAGGTTCTTCCGGAAAAACAGGAATACTGAAGGGAGGTCCCGGTCATGACAGCGGCCGGGAGACCTCTCCTCGAGGTGACGGGGCTCACGAAAACCTTCGGGGGCATCCGGGCGGTGGACCGGTTTTCCTTCGGTGTCAGGGAAGGTTCCGTCACGGGAATCATCGGCCCCAACGGTGCGGGGAAGACCACGGTGTTCAATCTTGTCACGGGCATCTACCGTCCCACGGAGGGGACCATTCTCTTCGAAGGGGAGGAGATGGGAGGGCTCCGTCCCGATGCCATCGTCAGAAAAGGCATCGCCAGAACGTTCCAGAACATCCGGCTCTTCAACAGGCGAACCTGCCTTGAGAATGTCCTCACCCCCCTCCTCCAGAGAGAGCCGTGCAGTTTCCTCGGCGCCCTCCTGGGGACTCCGGGAACACGGCGCATGGAAAGGGAGCTCCACGACAGGGCCATGGGCCTCCTGGCGTCCCTGGGGCTCGAACGGTACGCGGACTGGCAGGCGAACACCCTGCCCTACGGGCTGCAGCGTAAGCTGGAAATCGCCCGGGCTCTCGCCACGGAGCCGAAGCTCCTGCTTCTGGACGAACCGGCGGCGGGAATGAATCCCGAGGAGACCCGGAGTCTCGCCGTACTCGTCTCCGAGGTCCGGGAGAAATTCAGCGTAACCATCCTGCTCATAGAGCACCATATGGACCTGGTGATGAACATCTGCTCACCCATCGTGGTGATGAACTTCGGTGCCCTCCTCGCTGCGGGAACGCCGGACGAGGTCCGGGCGAACCCCGACGTGGTGGCGGCGTACCTCGGGAAAGGAAAGAAGAGCCATGACCGTACTGCGGGTTGACAGCCTCCACGTCCATTACGGCACCATCCATGCCGTCCAGGGGATCTCCTTCTCCCTCGAGGAGCGGGAGATCGTGTCCATCGTAGGCTCCAACGGGGCCGGAAAATCCACCGTCATGTGGACCCTTGCGGGTGTGGCGGAACGGTCCGGAGGTACCGTGGACCTTTTCGGCAAGCCTCTTCCTTCGAAGCCCCACGAGGTGGTTGCCCGGGGGCTGGCCCTCGTGCCGGAAAGGCGACGTCTCTTCTCTGCCCTCACCGTGGAGGAAAACCTGGTCATGGGTGCGTACCGCAGAAAGAAGGACGAAGGAATTGCCGAGGACCTGGAACGGTGCTTTCGCCTCTTTCCTATCCTGAAGCAGCGTCTGAAGCAGCGTTCCGGCACCCTTTCGGGGGGGGAGCAGCAGATGCTGGCCATCTCCCGGGCCCTCATGGGGAGCCCCAGGATCCTCCTTCTGGACGAGCCTTCCCTCGGCCTGGCACCAATCGTGGTGGACACCCTCATGGAGACCATTCTGCAGATCCGGGATGCGGGGATGACGGTGCTGCTCGTGGAGCAGAACGCCACCCAGGCGCTGGAAATCAGCGACAGGGGGTACATCCTCGAAGCGGGGCGGTTCATCAAGAGCGGCAGCGGTCCGGAACTCGCCGGAGATCCGGAGATCATCAGGGCCTACCTCGGGGGCTGAACGAAAGCTGAACGTAAAAAAACGCCGCCGGGGATCACTCCCGGCGGCGCAGTCTATTCCTGAAATCCTCCGGCCCCTTCCCGAAAAGGGCCGAAAATCCTTCTCCATCCCCTTTTTCCCTTGTCCGGAATTTTTTCAGCAGTTCTTCGAAACGGCGGACCTCTCCTTCAGAACAGCCCCAGGCCCGTGCTCTTTCCGCCGGGGAAGGGCGCCGTTTCAGGAAGGGTGCGAGGTATCCCATGGGCTCCGCCTGTATGGCTATTCCCAGTTCGTGCTCCAGCTCGGTGATCCGGAGGAGCCGCAGGTACATATCCTCAGGCAGGTCGGAAAATCCGTAGAGGAGGGGGGTGGAAAAGGAAGAAAACCCTCTTTCCGCGAAAGCGGTGACTGCCTGTTCGTATATGTCCCGCTCCCCCGAAAAGTCCCAGGCGATCCTGATGGGATCCAGGGGAAGGGAGGCGAGGATGTCGGCCCGCCGGTTTCCCTCCGGGCCTGCAAAGAGGGCAGGCTCGAATCCCTGGGAGAAGTCTGCGGTTGTGCCCCTTCCCTTCACAAAGCCTTCGGCGGCCATATCCCCGGCAATTTTTTCCAGGAAAGGGGACATGGCCACGTTGTTGTCCAGGAGCACCAGCCCGTTTCTCTCCCCCAGGGACTGCCTGCAGTTGTCGAGCTGTTCCTTCAGCGGAAGGTACTCCACGCACCGGGGGTCCACTTCCCGGACGGAGCAGAAGGCGCATTTTCCCGAGCAGCCCCTCGTGGCCGACGCGATCCATGCATGCTCCAGCACCGGGTAGTCTTTCGGGGAAGTAAGAAGGGAGTAGTCCGGCAGCAGGGTGTCGATGTCGCCCCCTTGGAGGCCGATTTTTTCCGCCGAGTCAACGATTCCCGGGACGGGGCGGCACGGGGCGGCTGCACCGAGGTCCCTGCCAAGAAGAGACGCCAGGGGGCCGCCGGCGAAAAGGTCCCGCCGGGGGTCCGCCACGGAACCTCCGTAGAACCTGAGAGTACGCACCACGGTGTTCCACTGGAAAGTAAAGAGGCTCGCCGTGTAGATCCTGTCCCAGGTTTTCTCAGCCGCCGGGGCCGACAGCCCCCGGACGAAGGTGACGGCGTCCCCCCGCTCCCGGTGGAACCGTCCGATCTTCAGAAGGCCCACGGGGGGGTAGGATGCCCGGTAGGGCGGATCGACGAGCAGGACGTTCATAGGCGCGGTCAGTTCCCCGTCAGAGTGTCCCTTACGGAGGACAGGCTGCCCATGATCCTCTCCGCCACGTCAGGCCGGTTCATGGTGTAGAGGTGGATTCCTTCCGCCCCCCAGGAGAGCAGGTCGATGATCTGCTCCGTGGCGTAGGCGATGCCCGCCTCGGCCAGGGCGGTGGGGGAGTGCTCGTACCGGGACATGATCCTGGCGAACTTCGGCGGTATGGACGCGCCGCAGAGGGACACGATCCTGCCGATCTGCCTGGTGTTGAGCACGGGCATGATCCCTGCGAGGACCGGAACCGCGATTCCGGCGGCCCGCACGTTCTCCATGAAACGGAAAAACGTTTCATTGTCGAAGAAGAGCTGGGTGATGAGGAAATCCGCACCGGCGTCGGTTTTCTCCCTGAGGTGCCGGAGATCCTCCTCCGGGGAGGCGCATTCCGGGTGCCCCTCAGGGTAGGCCGCCGCCCCGATGGAAAAGTCCCTGAAATGGCCTTTCCTGACGTGCCGGATCAGGTCGGCGGCGTAGCGGAAGGGGCTGTCCGCCCTTTCCTCGCCCGGTCTCGGGTCGCCCCGGAGGGCGAGGATATTGCTGACTCCTTCCTGCTCCAGTTTTTCCATGACCCCCTCGATCTCGGAAGGGGCGGAACCCATGCATGTCAGGTGCGCCAGTGAGGTGAGCCCCCACCGGTTCTGCACGGCGGAGGCGATCTCGCCGGTCCTTTCCCTGCTGCTCCCGCCGGCGCCGTAAGTGACGCTGATGAAATCGGGGGACAGTTTCCTGAGGGCGGCGATGGTGTCGAAGATGGTTTCCAGGGGCGTCTCCGGCTTCGGGGGGAAAATCTCGAAGGAGACGGCCGGGCGGGTCCGCCCGAGGATATCCCGGATAAACATGTCCTTCATTCCTCCTTTCCGTTCTGTCCGCCGAGGAGAGACTCCACGAGGCGGACCGTGCTCACCGCATCGGGGGCGAAACCGTGGGCCCCGATGGAATCGGCGAAGGAAGCGCTCACGGATGCCCCGCCCACCAGGACGAAGACCCGGGGGAGGCGGTGCCGGATTTCCGAAACAGCCGAAGCCATGGTCCTCATGGTGGACGTCATGAGGGCGGACAGCCCGATGACGTCGTACCGCCCCTTTTCCGCCTCCTCCAGAAGGACGGAGCAGGGAACGTCCTTCCCGAGGTCGGTCACCAGGTAGCCGTGGCTTCTGAGGATGGTGCCCACCACGTTCTTTCCCAGGTCGTGCAGGTCTCCCTCCACGGTGGCGAGGAGTATCCGCCCCCGTGGCTCGCCCCCGGAGGCCGCGAGAAGCTCCATGGCCCTGTCGCAGACCGACCGGGCCGCCTCTGCCGAGGAGATGAGCTGGGGAAGGAAAAACTCCCCCCGGTCGTATTTTTCGCCCACCGCCTCGAGAGCAGGGATGACCCCATCGTTCACCACGGAAAGAGGCGAGGCTCCCCCGTCGAGGATCAGGCACGCCAGGCTGCCGGCCCGGAGGCTGTCTCCTTCGAGAATGGCGGAACCAAGGTCCCGGTAGGGGCCTTCAGGAAGGAGGGCGGCCTCCTTTTGTTCCGGTGACCGGGGAGTGTCCGCCGTCGGCCCCGGGGACGGGCGGGAAGAGAGAAAGCCCGGGGCTCCCGCGATAAAGCGGCTTCCCCTGGGATCTCTCCCGGAAAGCAGTTCTGAAGCGGCGAGGGCCTCCATCATCCACGGGTCCAGGGGGTTCATGATCGCCGAATCGAGGCCTGCTGAAACGGCCATGGCGAGGAAGGTCCTGTTCAGGAGGGCCCGGGCCGGCATGCCGTGGGAAATATTGCTCACTCCGAGCATGGAGGTTATTCCCTCGTCCCGGAGAAAGGCGAGCACCTCCAGCGTAGCCGCGGGGGCGTTCATGTCGGCCCCTGCGGCGAGGGTCAGGCCGTCCACGATGAGGGCGTTCCGGGGAAAGCCGGTGGAGTCCGCCGCGGAGAGGATGTTCCTGATGACGGCGATCCGCTCTTCCGCTTTTTCGGGAAGGCCGTTCGCGTCAATGGGGAGGACCGCTGCGGCCGCCCCGTGGAGCTTCGCCAGGGCAAGTCCCGGGTACAGGGAATCATCCCTGGCCGTGAAGGAATTTATCAGGGGTATGCCCGTGACGGCGCACAGGCCGGATTCGAGCACTGAACGGGAGTCGCTGTCTATGGAGAGGGGAAGGTCCGACGACTGTTCCGCGGCGGCGACGGCGGCCTTCATGGCCGCTTCCTGGTCGATGGCGGGAAGGCCCACGTTGACGTCGAGCACCATCGCTCCGGCCGAGGTCTGGTTCCGTGCTTCCTCCCGGAGCGTTCCCCATTCACCCCTGGCGATTTCGTCCCGGAGGGGGGATTTCCGGGAGACGTTGATCCGCTCCCCGACCACGAGGAAGGGGTGTCCCTTCCCGGCGAGGACGAGCCTGCTCCTGCTCGTCAGAGGAGTGCCCGGGGCGGGGGTGCTCCGGACGGGAAGAAGGTCTCCGAGGGCGCCCTTCAGGGCGGCCACATGCTCCGGAGTGGTCCCGCAGCATCCTCCGACCACAGCGGCCCCGGCCCCGGCCAGTTTCTGCCCCAGAGCGGCGAAGCGCTCCGGGGATATGCAGTCGCCGTCTCCGGGAAGGCCGGCGTTGGCGTAGACGAACACGGGCAGCCCTGCATGGGAGGCCAGTTCCCTGACCACGGGGATATAGGCTTCCGGGCCCACTCCGCAGTTGGCTCCCGCTCCCGAAGCCCCGGCAAGGCAGGCCCACCGGGCTGCCACTTCCGGGGGAGTCCCCGTGACGGTCCGCCCCAGGCGGTCGAAGGTGAAGCTCACCACGAAGGCCATGCCGGGAGCGGCGTCCTTCACCGCCAGCACGGCGGCCTTCGCTTCCCTGAGATCGAGCATGGTCTCGATGAGGAAGAAATCCGCCCCTCCTTCGGCCAGCCCTTCCGCCTGGACCCGAAAGGCATTCCGGGCTTCTTCGAAGGTCAGTTTCCCGAAGGGAGCGAGCAGTTCCCCCAGCGGCCCCATGGAGCCTGCGACAAGCCCCCCGGACCCGGCCGCGGAGCGGGCAAGGGCAGCCGCCCGGGCGTTGATTTCCTTCGCCCGGCCGGCAAGTCCCCGTGCCGCGAGCTTGACGGGGCTGCCGCCGAAGGTGTTGGTTTCGAGAATGTCCGCCCCGGCGGACCGGTAGGACGCATGGATGGATTCCACGATTTCCGGACTGCCGAGGTTCATTTCCTCCGGCAGGGCAGGGGGATTCCAGCCCTTTTCCGCGAGCAGGGTTCCCATGCCTCCGTCGAGGATGAGTATCCTTTTCCCGTTTTCCATATACCGGAGCAGTTCCCTGGGGTTCATGACATTTCCTCCTTCAGACCCGTGTAAATACATCAATATAGCAGAAAACGGCGGTTGTATCATGGAGTAAAATTTGGTAGCGTAGAATAAAGTAGCGGGCAAGTCTTATTTACTATCATCCGGGGGAGATAACCGTGATTCCATTTACGAAAATGCAGGGCAACGGCAACGATTTCATTGTGCTTGACAACATGTCGGGGCAGTATACGGCGGAATTCCTGTCGAAGGCGGCTGTTGCTTTCTGCAGAAGGCGCCAGTCCCTCGGCGCCGACGGCGTGCTTGTCGCGGAAACCTCTTCGGACGCGGACTTTACCATGCGCCTTTTCAATGCCGACGGCAGCGAAGGGGAAATGTGCGGTAACGGTGCCCGGTGCATCGCCCGGTATGCCTTCGAAAAGAACATCGCCGGAAGAACGCAGCGTTTTTCAACCCTTGCGGGCATTATGGAGGCCGAAGTGGATTCTCCCTTCGTCGATCTCCGGATGGGAACTGTCTCCCTGAACGGAGGGTGGTTCAACCGGCCTCTCACCGTGGCCGGAGAGACGTTTCCGGCCTCTTTTCTCCGGGTGGGCGTTCCCCATGTCGTCCTGTTCTGTGAAGCTGAACCGCCCAGGGAGCGCATGGTCCAGGTGGGAAGGGAGCTTCGCCACGACAGGAACCTCTTCCCCGACGGCGCGAACGTGAATTTCGTCTTCGGGGACGGTGAGGCGACCATACGGTCCGTCACCTATGAGAGAGGAGTGGAGGATCTCACCGATTCATGCGGGACAGGCTCCACCGCGTCCGCAATCTGCCGGCTGCTCCGGAACGGCCGTCCGTCCCGTCCCGGCGCCGTAGTGGACGTGATCAACCCCGGAGGGGTGAACACGGTGACCCTCTCCTTCGGACAGGATGGAATGACTGTGGAAGCATCCCTGAAAGGGCGGACCGTCATCGTGGCCGAAGGCTTTCTAACGGAGGAATCAGAATAAAATAATGTTATAATCGGAATGGAAAACATCGTGCGAAGAAATTTCGCACTCGGCCGCCCTTCCGGGCGGGAGAAAAGGAGGTCCTGATGCCATGGGAAAGAAAAAGATGATAGGGCTGTTTCTGGTGGTCGGCCTGGCGGGGCTTGCGCTCATAGGAGCCAGCGTGGATTTCGCCGGGGACCTCGTGGTCCGGGAAGCGGGAAAGGCAGTGAAGGACATGCTCGGCGCCGACCTGACCGTGGACGGCATATCCGGCAACCCCATAAAGGGGTTCACCACCGGGAAGATCGGTCTCGTGAAGGATGGGAAGCCCCTTTTTTCCGCGGGCTTTCTCGAGGTGAAGCTGAATCTGATGTCACTGCTCACGAAGTCCCCGAAGCTGAGCGTGGTTTCCGTGGGCGGAGTAACCACGGATGCCGACGCCCTGGCGGAGCAGATTTCCCGGCTCAGCTTCGAGGGCGGCGGCGGCGGGGAGATTCCGGTGGAGACGGTCCGCCTCGTGGACAGCACCGTGACATCGAAATGGGCCAGGGCGGACATCACCAGCCTCGGACTCTCGTTCTCCGGCAAGGATATCGATGCTGATCTCGACCTTGCGGTCAACGGCGTTCCCGTCAAGGGAAAGACGGCCGTCCTGGTGGACGGGAGCACCGTGGACGTGAAATCCATGGCGCTGAACGTGGGGAAAGGATCCGTGTCCGCCTCGGGCAGGGTGTCTCCAAGTCTTGCCGTGAGCGGCGTCCTGAAGGAGCTTGACCTGAAGGAGCTCATCGCCTTCTGGCCCGTGGTTCCCGCTGACGGATTCGACGGCAGGGTGTCCCTCAGCTTCAGGGGCGAGGGAGAATGGAATGCGCCGTCCCTCGGAGGCGATGTGGATTACAGCGGGAAATCCGTTCTCGGCTATCCCGTGGACAGCGTCCGGGCCAAGTGGGCTCTCGGCGCCGACAGGCTTTCCGTGACGGACCTTGACGCCCGCGTTCTTGCCATGCCCCTTTCCGGAGGCATGAGCCTTGGGTTCGCCCCCGGCAAGCCCCCGGTGCTTGACCTTGATCTCGCGGGGACGTCCATCAGGCTTGCGGAGCTGAAGAAGCTCTATCCGGACATGGGCGACCTTTCCGGTGAAATCGACAAGTTTACGGTGAAGCTCTCCGGTGCCGCGGATGCACTGAACGGCACTGTGGAGTTCAGCGCCCCCTCCCTCGGCGCCTTCGGCTACAGCGTCACCAACTCGGCAGCCCAGGTGAAGATCAATCCCAAGGCGGCAACGCTGAGCGCGAAGAGCAATTTTGAAGGGGCGCCCATTACGGCACAGGGAACGGTCACAGACTACATGACCTCCCCGAAGCTGAACATTTCGGGAAATCTCCGGTCCTTCAACCTGGCGAAGGCGGCAGCCCTTGTTCCTGAACTGAAAGACCTGGCCCTTGCCGGAACGATGAACGTCGACGTGACTGTCAAGGGTACAGCGGCCGTTCCCGAGATCACGGGAAAAGCGTGGAGCGACAAGCTCACTGCCATGAAAGAGACGGTGGAGACGCCGGCGGTTTCTTTCGCCCTCAAGGGAAAAACGGTGAACATCACCGGGGCTTCGGCCAAGTGGAGAGGCTCCTCCCTTTCAGGCTCCGGAACGGTCGGTGCCGACGGGAAGCTGAATCTCAAGGCCTCTCTTGAGAATCTCCAGCCCGGCGCCATAGCACCTTTCTACCCGGATATCGCCCAGTACAAAATCAAGGGAGCTGTCACGGCGGGAGCGACGGTGACGGGGACGACAGCAGCCCCGAAGATCGACCTCTCCCTCACCTCCGGCTCGCTGGGCCTTCTTGACATGGCCACCTTCAAGAACCTGAAGGTCGGCACCACCCTTGCGGGAGACCTGAAGGCCATTGAAAAGGCCGATCTTGACCTCGACATCGCGGCCGGCAGCGCCGCCGTCCAGGGAGTCACCCTCTCCGATCTTGCGGTGAAACTGAAGAAAACGGGGCAGAAAATCGCCGTCACCTCCGCCTCGGTGAAAAGCGGCAAGGGCTCCATTACCGGCTCCGGAAGCGTCACCCTCGGGGCGAAGCCGGGCGAGGACGGAACCCTCGATCTTGCAGCGAAGATCGCCGGAGCGGATCTCGGCTTCCTTGCGGGAGCCGGAGGTCTTGATCTGCCCATCGGAGGAGCGGTGGACGGCACGGTCACGGTCAAGGGTCCCTTTTCCAATCCGGCCGTGACGGTCAAGGCATCCTCGCCGAAGGTCACTCTTTCGGGAATGGCTGCCACCGACGTTGCCCTTGGGCTCAGCGGCAATACGAAGGAAATGAAGATAGAGGAATTCAGTTCGAAGTTCGGGGGAGGCACTCTCGGAGCGACGGGAAACGTCAAGCTTGGAGCGGCCCCTGACGTGACGGTGGACATTTCCGGGAAGGATCTCGACCTGGCGGCCCTCACAGCAGGGATGCCGGATGCCAAGGAACTCCGCATCGGCGGCAGGGTGAACGCCTCCTTCAAGGGCCGGTTCGCCGGCGCTTCCGGCAAAGGGGAAGGATCCATCACATCCCAGTCCCTGACGGTCATGGGCCTCAAGGCCACGGCGCTGAACTATCCCCTGGTCCTGGAGGGGAACACCCTGTCTGGGAAAGGCGCCGGCGCTTCCTTCTACGGAGGGAAAGTGTCCGGCAGCGGCACTCTCGACATGGCGACCATGAAGTTCTCCCACAGCGCCGAACTCAGCGGTGTGGACGTCAACGCAGTTCTCCAGGACTTCACCGGAGGACTCGGCGGAAAAATCACCGGTCTTGCCCAGGGCTCGGCCAATGTCTCCGGGACCCTGGCCCCCAAGTTCGCCCTGTCGGGCAAGGGGAACGCAAGGATCGGAGAAGGAGCGGTTTCCGGCTTCAAAGGCCTGGATATCGTGACGAAGCTTCACGGCGTCAGCGGCATCAGGTATACGGAGGTCACCGCTCCCTTCCGTCTCGAGACGGGGCGTATCATTCTCGAAAAGGGAACGAAGGCGACGGCGCCCCAGAACGACCCCCTCTACAGGTTCCTTACGGCCGAGGGACCCGTCGGCCCCAAGGGAGCCCTCAAACTCCAGGTGGCGGGGAACGTGAACATCCAGATCATCAACGCCCTCGCCGGCGGAGCCCTGGGAGGCCTGACGGCGGGGTCCCTGGAGGATGCCCTGAAGGGGGTTCTCGGGGGTGCCCAGAAAGGAATGGAAAAGGCGGACTTCCGGGACATTTCCCTCTCTGTTGGAGGTACCGTGGAGAAGCCTTCCGTTTCAAACCTGAAGGTGGCTCCGGGCGCCCAGCAGCCTGCGGCACCGGCGGCTGCCCCTGAACAGAAGCCGGCGGAGCAGCCCCAGGCACCGAAAACGCCCCAGCAGGCCATCATAGAGCAGATCATAAAGCCCGCACCGGCGCCGGCTCCTGCACCGACCCCTGCACCTGCCCCCGCACCGGCCCCCGCGCCGAAGCCCGAGGAGCCGAAAAAACCTGAGGACATCCTCAAGGAAAAACTTCTCGAATCCATCTTCAAGAAATAGACTGACGGGGGAGGCGAAAGCCTCCCCTTTCCGTCTCCGGGCGGAAAAATGTCCGGATCATTTCAGCAGGTGAGGACAAACGGATATAATACGAAAAAAAACGGTTCCCTTTCCGGAACCCGGTGAAAAAGGCGGAATGAGATCATGAACCTTTCCCAGGTTTTCATATCAGTCATTATTCTCGTGACCATGTTTTTCTTTTTATGGGGAAAGTTCCGCCATGACGTGGTGGCTCTGGGAGCCCTTCTCGCCGGAGTCTTTTCCGGCCTCATACCGGGGGATGATGCCTTCGCGGGCTTCGGCCACCCCGCAGTGATTACCGTCATCGCCGTCCTTATCCTGAGCCGGGGACTTCAGACCACGGGAGCTGTGGATGTCCTCGCCAGGAAAATTCTTCCCGCTGAGGCGGGGCCGGGACTGAGCATTCTCGCCCTGACAGGGCTTGCCGCGCTGCTGTCGGGCTTCATGAACAACGTGGGAGCCCTTGCCCTTCTCATGCCTGCGGCTCTTCAGACCGCGGAGAAGCAGGAGCTTCCCCCCGGGAAAATCCTCATGCCCCTTGCTTTCGGATCCATCCTCGGCGGGACGGCCACCCTCATCGGAACGCCGCCGAATCTTATCATTTCCGGCTTCCGTGACCGGGCAGGCCTCGGCGCATTTTCCATGTTCGACTTCACGCCCGTGGGGGCCGTCGTGGCGATCTTCGGTGTCCTCTTCGTGGGGCTCCTGGGATGGCGCCTTGTCCCGAAGCGGGAGCGCACGGAAGGGTCCGGCTTCGAGACGGGAGCCTATCTCAGCGAAGTCCGCATTCCTGAAGGCAGTTCTTCGGCAGGCAAACGGCTGAGAGAAGTGGAGGCCATGCTGGATGATGCCGACGCCCAGATCGTGGGCATGGTCCGGGGGGATGTCCACGTGGTGGCGCCGAAACCGGGATATGCTCTCAGGGAAGGGGACATCCTGGTGATCGAGGCGGATCCTGAATCGCTCGCTTCCGTCCTTTCGTCGGCCGGTCTCAGGCTCGAGGAGGATGTCAGCCCGGGAGAAGAGGAAAAGAAGGCAGAGGAGAGGCGGAGACAGAGTTTTGAGATGTACCGGTTCAGCCCGGAGCGGCCGGGGAGCGGGAACAAGGAGCGGGAGGAAGAAGGGGAAGAGCGGGAGGAGTCCGACGAAATGCTGGTCCGTGAACTCGTGGCCCTGCCCGGTTCGCCCCTGTCGGGCCTCTCGGCTACAGACCTTCGCCTCCGTACACGGTACGGCATCAACCTGCTGGCCCTGTCCCGCAAAGGCGCCCGGTCTGTGAACCGGCTCCGGACGACTGCAATCCGTCCGGGAGACGTGCTCCTGGTACAGGGGCCTCCCGAGGCGCTTTCCGCCTTTGCTTCCGAATACGACTGTCTTCCCCTCGCTTCGAGGGACATCAGGGTTCCCAAGAAAGGGGAAGCCCTTGCCGCTTCCCTCGTCATGGGAGCGTCCGTTCTTTTTGCAGCCTTAGGCATCCTTCCCGCCGCAGTCTCCTTCTCCGCGGGAGCTCTCGCCTTTGTCCTGCTCCGGATCGTACCCCTGGGGTCCGTGTATGCGGCTGTGGACTGGCCGGTGGTCGTCCTCCTGGGCGCCATGCTTCCCCTGGCGGGAGCCATGGCGGATACGGGAACCGCCGACCTTATTGCGAACTTCCTTCTCGCTTCGGTGGCCCGGGGGAACCCCGTGGTCGGGCTTGCGGCCATCCTCGCGGGAACCATGATCCTGACCGACTTCATGAACAACGCCGCAACGGCGGCAGTCATGGGCCCCATTGCGGTCAGCGCCGCGGCGGGCCTGGGCGTGAACCCCGACGCCTTCCTCATGGCGGTCGCAATCGGCGCTTCCTGTGCCTTCCTGACACCGATAGGACACCAGAACAACACCCTCATCCTCGGGCCCGGAGGCTTTTCCTTCGGCGATTACTGGAAGATGGGACTGCCCACGGACCTGCTCGTCATCGCCGTTTCCGTTCCCATGCTCCTGCTGGTCTGGCCCCTGTAAGACCGCGGATGTGCCGTTCATTCCAAAGACGGGGGGGGGAGGCGAAAGCCTCCCCCGGATTATTAGCGGTTCTCAGCTGAAACTCGACCAGTCGAAGCCTTCCTTGGGGTTTTCGATGGATTTGCGGAGCTGCATCTTCGGCATGCCCACCACGATGATGCCCGATCCGGGGTCCACGGTGTATCGTTCCCGGTCATGCTCCTCGTCGTACCCCATCACCGTGTTGGGGGGGATGATGTTGTGGCTGTCGATGATCACCCGCCGCAGCCTGCAGTTCTCGCCCACTACGACTCCTTCGCCGATGATGGATTCCTCCACCGAGGAGCCGGGCAGAATGACGCAGTTCCGGGAAAGGACCGATGATTCCACGGTGGAGCCGAGCACTCTGCTGCCTTCCGCCGAGAGGGTGCTCTGCACGTTGCAGGTGTAGCCTTTCACCGGGCAGACGTAGGACGGGGGATCGGCGTAGGAGACGGTCCGGATTGGCCACTGGGGATTGTAGAAGGTCATTTCCGAATCGTGCTGCAGCAGGTCCATGTGGGCGTCCCAGTAGGCCCGGATGGTTCCCACGTCCTTCCAGTAGGGCTTGTCCTCCCTCCAGAAAGACTTTTCCTTTCCAGGAAGAACGTTTGTGGAGAAGTCATAGGCAAAGACCCTGGATGTCCCGACGAGCTTCGGGATGATGTCCCTTCCGAAGTCGTGGCTCGTGGGCAGCTTGGCGTCTTCTATGAGGGATTCCTCGAGGATCTCCCGTTCGAAGATGTAGTTGCCCATGGAAACATAGGTGAAGCCCGGGTTGCCCGGGATCTCCGGCGGGTTCTCCGGCTTTTCAACGAACCCCACGATCCGTCCGGTCTCGTCGGTGTCAATGCAGCCGAATGCGGACGCCTCCGACCTGGGAACCACGTTGGCCGCCACGGTGATGTCGGCTCCCCTGTTGATGTGGTAGGCCAGCATCTGGTCTACGTCCATCTTGTAAATGTGGTCCGCCGCGAAGATGGCCACCCGGTCGGCATCATAGAGAGTCACCAGGTGGAGGTTCTGGTAGACGGCGTCCGCCGTTCCCTGGAACCAGTGCTCTCCCCTCCACATCTGGGCGGGAACGAGGGTGATGAAGAAATCGCGGCCCCGGAGGGCGCCGCCGAACTGCCAGCCCCGTTCGATATGTTCGTTCAGGGACTGGCTTTTGAACTGGACGAGAACATAAATAGAAAAAATGCCGCTGTTGACAAGGTTGGAGAGCGCAAAATCAACGATCCTGTATTTCGCCGCGAAATGGACCGCGGGCTTCGCCCTGTACTTGGTCAGAGGCATGAGCCTTTCGCCTTTGCCTCCCGCCAGGACGATGCCCAGTGTGCGGCCGTACTTGCCTACCTGCATGGAGCATACCCCCTTCGGCTGTTGTGGGATTCTCGGTTCGGAGATTCTTTTCTTCCGCGCCGGGCTTCCGTCACGAAAGAAGGGATTCGTACAGTTTCCGGTAGAGGGGAGCGGAGCGGCTCCAGGAAAAGTCGGCGTTCATTCCCCTCAGGACCAGCTTTTTCATCGCCCCGTTGTCCCGGTAAACCTCAAGGGCCCTGGAAAGGGCTTCCTGGAGGTCCTCTGGAGTGTAGCCGGAGAAGAGGAAGCCGTTCCCCTCCGGAGTGCCGTGTTCAAAAACGGTGTCCCCCAGGCCGCCCACGGCCCGGACGATGGGTACCGTGCCGTACCGGAGGGAGATGAGCTGGGACAGGCCGCAGGGTTCAAAACGGGACGGCATGAGAAAAAAGTCTCCTCCACCGTAGACGAGATGGGCGAGGGGTTCGTCATACCCCCTGAAGGCGAACACCGAATCGGGAAAACGGGCGGCCGCATCCGCGGCGGCGGCTTCATATTCCGGCTGGCCCGTGCCGACGAGAAAGAGGCGGCAGTTCATTCCGGCAAGCTTATCCAGGAGAGGCAGAAGGATGGAAAAGCCCTTCTGTTCCACCATTCTTCCCACGGAAACCAGCAGGGGGCGTCCGTCGTCCTTCCAGTCCGCTCTTTCAAGCAGCTTTTTTTTGCAGGCGGCTTTCCCCGACAGGTCAGCGGGGGAATACCGTTCCGGAAGGAGGGGATCCGTCCGGGGGTCCCAGTACCGGTCGTCAAGACCGTTCAGTATTCCGGTGACCTTGCCGGAAAGGCTCTTCAGCAGCCCTCCCAGCCCCTCTCCGCCGGCTTCAGTCCGTATTTCCTCCGCATAGCCGGGACTGACCGTGGTAATGGCATCGCAGGCCACCAGGGCGCCTTTCATCAGGTTCGCCATGCCGAAGTATTCCATCCCTTCCACCCGGGCCGCTTCGTTCCGTATGCCCCAGTCTCCCAGGGATTCAAGGGGAAGAAGCCCCTGGTGGGCCAGGTTGTGGATGGTGAAGACGGTTTTGCAGGCATCACCGGAAGCTCCGAAGTGAATATGCCACTTCAGGGCCGCCGGAAGGGGAGCCGTCCCCCAGTCGTGACAGTGAACGATATCCGGATGCCACAGCGTCGCCGCGGGAAGGTCCAGGGCGGCGAGGGAGAGAAAAAGAAAGGGGAAGACCGTTTCGGGAGTAAGGTCCGCCGGATAGACGGATTTTCCGAAAAGCGACGGTTCTTCCAGCAGATAGGCCACCATGCCGGAACCAGAGCATTTCCAGACCGTTCCCCGGTGAATCTTCCACCGGATGACCGCCTCCGCCTTCCGGGAGAGTTTCGTGAGGGAAAAGCCCAGTTCTCTCGCCCTGTCGAGCACGCCCTCCCAGGCCGGGGTGAGCAGGCGGCAGTCAATCCCGCTCTCCCTCAGCGCTGCCGGAAGGGACCCGGCCACGTCGCCGAGACCTCCCACCTTGCTGAACGGCACCGCTTCCGGGCTGACGTGAAGAACCTTCGGTTTTCCGGCACCCTGCCCGGCGCTCATGAGCCTCACATCCCCCGGAAACTGATGTTGTACGCCTTTTCGCAGTACTCCCGCACAACCCTGTGGGTGTTGAAAAAGCTGCCGTTGAGAGCGATGGTCCGCTGCATCATCCAGATCCATTTTTCCCGGTTGTTGTAGTATGTGGGGATTATTTTCTTCTCAAGCTTGTCGTAAAGGTCGATGGCATCGAGAGATTCATCGTAGTGCATCATGTCCGACTCGCTGGGTTCGGGGCCCACGGACCAGCCCGTCACGTCCTCTAGCCATCCTTCGATCCACCATCCGTCGAGGACCGAGAAGTTCATCACGCCGTTCAGGGTGCACTTCATGCCGCTTGTTCCCGAGGCTTCCCTGGGACGGAGAGGGGTATTCAGCCACAGGTCCACTCCCTGGGTGATGAGGGCCCCCTTGTCCATGTCGTAGTTCTCCAGGAAGACGATGGGGATCATTTCGTCCACCTTCTGGGACGCGGTGAGCAGTCTCTGGAGGACGGACTTTCCTCCGTCGTCCCTTGGGTGGGCCTTGCCGGCGAAAACGAGCTGGATTTTCCCCGCACCCACCTCCATGAGCCGCCTGATATTGGAAAGCAGCAGGTCGGCCCTCTTGTACTGGGCCGCTCTCCGGGCAAAGCCTATGGTGAGCACGTCGGGGTCGAGCTGGCGGCCGGTCTGCTCCATGACGCCCGCCATGAGGCGCATCTTGGATGCCTGGTGTGCGGTCCAGATATCCTCGGGAGGAATCTTCACGGCCTGGACGAGCCTTCCGGGGTCCCGTTCCCATCCGGGGATATGGGCGTTGAAGAGCCGCCTCATGCCGCTGCTGACCCACGTCCCGGGATGGACGCCGTTGGTCACCCAGTCGATTTCCGGCATGTTGAACATGTTCCGGCTCACTTCGGCGTGCTTCTTGGATACGGCGTTCACGTACCGGCTGAAGCGTATGCCCAGTTCGGTCATGGAAACGCCGTCGGCGTTGGGAAGCATCCGCTTCAGGTTGGAAAGGGCCTCCTGGGAGATGACCTTGTCCACCAGGTCGAAGCGGAAGAAATCATGGCCGGCGGGAACCGGGGTGTGGGTGGTAAAGATCACCTGGTCCCGGATCTTCTCGAGGTCGTAGTACCCCTGCTCTCTCATGAGCTCCAGGGTGAGGAACCCCGCATGGCCCTCGTTCATGTGGAACGTCTCGATGTTCTTGTAGCCCAGGTCCCGGAGCATACGCAGGCCCCCCACCCCCAGGACCATCTCCTGGCAGAGCCGGTAGAGCTGGTCTCCGCCGTACAGGTGCCAGGTGAGCTTCCGGTCGTCGGGGTGGTTGTTGTCGAAGTCCGTGTCCAGAAAGTAGACCGGGAGAGGGTAACCCGTGGCTCCTATGATCTCGTACTGCCACACCCGCACGTGGACTTCCCGGTTCTGCAGGGTCAGGGAGACCTGGTTCGGAAGAAGGGTCAGCTCCTGGACCGGCTGCCAGAGCACCGGTTTTTCCGTCTGCCATCCGTCGGTATTGAAGGACTGTACGAAATATCCCTTCCGGTAGAGAAGGGTGAGCCCCACCATGGGGACGCCCAGATCCGCCGCACTCTTCAGGATGTCGCCTGCCAGGATGCCCAGGCCTCCCGAGTATGTGGGAAGAGATTCTTTTATTCCTATTTCCATGGAAAGGTAGGCCACCGGCCGAAATGCGGGGTCGCTTTCCATGAGTTTCCGTATGGAGCTGCCCAGTTCTCTCTGATGCATGGATGTCATGATGAGAATGATTCCTCCCCTCTCTTTACTGTTTCAATATTACCAGAAAGTTCCCCCTTCTTGGAGAGGGAGAGCTATTTTCTTCCGTAGATGGCCGCAAGGTTCGCCATCCTCCCGGAGAGCTCCCCGGAGAGGTGTTCCTGCCGGGCCTTCCATTCCCAGTTCCCCGAAGGAACCGACGGCGTGTTCATTCTTCCTTCGGAACCGAGGCCCAGGTAGTCCTGGAGCGGTACCACCGCCCGTTCCGCCACGGAGGAAAGGACGAGCCGGATGACCGCGTCCGCGGCGCTCTCTCCGTCCGCGGAACGGCCGGTGTACTTCCGGAATGTCCGGCGTTCGTCCTCGGAGGCGTCTTCGGAATACCATCCTTCGATGGTATTGTTGTCGTGGGTTCCCGTGTAGGCCGTCAATTCCCGCCGGTAGTTGTGGGGGATATGGGGGTTGTCCCTCATTCCGCCGCCGAAGGCGAAAAGGGCCACCGCCATTCCGGGAAAACCCATGGACTCCATGGCTTCCGTGACGTCGGGGGTGATGACCCCCAGGTTTTCCGCCAGGAAGGGCGGGGAAGGAAGTTCCTTCCTTACAGCATTGAAAAAGTCCGCCGAGGGGACCGGCCTCCAGGTTCCCCTTTCGGCGGTTTTGTCTCCGAAAGGGATGGCCCAGTAGGCGAGAAGGCCCCTGAAATGGTCGATTCTCACCGTATCGAACAGGGAGAGGGAATGACGGAGTCTCCGGATCCACCAGGAGAAACCGTTCTTTTTCAGCGTGTCCCAGTTGTAGAGGGGGTTGCCCCAGAGCTGCCCCGTTTCGCTGAAATAATCGGGCGGCACTCCCGCCACTTCCGTGGGCAGAAGATCCCCGCCCAGGCAGAAAAAGGACTGGCGGGACCATACGTCGGCGCTGTCGTAGTTCACGTAGATGGGAAGATCGCCGATAAGCTCCACCCCTGCCTCCCGGCATTTCGCCCTGAGGCTCTTCATCTGGGAGAAGAAAATGTACTGGACGAACCGCAGATAATCCAGCTCCCCCCTGAGATCCCCGGCGGCTTCCCGCAGGGCCGTTTCGTCCCTTCCCCGGATCTTTTCCGGCCAGCCGTTCCAGGGAGTACCTTTGTAGATTCCCTTGAGGGCAGTAAAGAGAACGTAGTCTTCGAGCCAGTGCTCCTGTTCCCTGAGGAAGGCCCCGTATTCCTCGCCGGGGGAAAAACGGGAAAAAGCGATCCGGAGGATTTCCTCCCTGAACGCCCTTGCCGGGCCGTAGTCTATGCGGTCTTCCGGAAAGGCTGGATGGCCGGAGAGTTCGTCCCGGAGGAGCAGACCCCTTGTGACAAGATCATCCGGGGATATGCACAGGGGGGTGCCCGCGAAAGCCGACGGTGAGCTGTACGGTGAATTGCCGAGGGCACCGTCCGTCACGGTGAGGGGAAGAACCTGCCAGATGGTCTGACCGGAACGGGAAAGGAAATCAACGAAATCATGGGCCGGCTTTCCCAGGTCTCCCGCTCCGAAACCGCCGGGAAGGGACGGAACGGGCAGAAGGATGCCGCATGCTCTGTTCAGTAAAAACACCTCCGTATGTAGTGGCCGCTGTCAGTGCCATTCTACACCAGGAAGGGGGGATCTTCGCCGTTCCCGGCCGGGAGGGAGGCGATCGTGATATATAATTGACAGGAAACGCAATGGGAGAGGAGTGTCCCGATGGTCCGTTCAGTGTGCATTCACGGTCATTTTTACCAGCCCCCCAGGGAGAACCCCTGGCTCGGGGAGATCGAGATACAGGAATCGGCGGCTCCCTGGCACGACTGGAACGAACGGGTCGCGGCCGAGTGCTACGGTCCGAACGGGGCCGCGAGAATCCTCGACGATGAAGGATGGATCAGGAGCATCGTCAACAATTATTCCCGCATCAGTTTCAACTTCGGACCGACCCTTCTTTCCTGGATGGAGAGAAAACGCCCCGACATCTACGAGGCGGTCCTGCGGGCCGACGGGCTGGGAGCGGCGAGATTCTCCGGCCACGGGCCTGCTGTCGCCCAGGTTTACAACCACATGATCCTTCCCCTGGCGAACCGGAGGGACAAGGAAACCCAGGTCATCTGGGGAATGGAGGATTTCCGGGCCCGCTTCGGCAGGGACCCCGAGGGCATGTGGCTCGCCGAGACCGCCGTTGATACAGAGACCCTGGAAGTCCTGGCCGAAAACGGCATTGCCTTCACCATTCTCGCCCCCCGCCAGGCAGCAGCCGTAAGGCCGGCGGGTGAAGCAGGCTGGACCGACGTGACGGGAGAACGGGTGGATGTCTTTCACCCGTACCGGTGCTCTCTCCCGTCGGGAAAATCCATGGTCCTGTTTTTCTACCACGGCGGCATCGCCCAGCAGGTGGCCTTCGGTGAAACGCTACGGAACGGAAACGCCTTCGCTTCCATGCTGCTGGATGCCATTCTGGCCTCTTCTGCCGAATCTCCCCTCCTCTCCGTGGCCACCGACGGCGAGACCTTCGGCCACCATCACAAATACGGCGATATGGCTCTCGCGTACTGCCTCGACCGGCTCGAAAGGAGCGGCCGCGTGAACCTCACCATCTACGGTGAATACCTGGAAAAGCATCCCCCGGCAGACGAGGTCAGAATAGTGGAAAACTCGTCCTGGAGCTGCGCTCACGGCGTTGAGCGGTGGAGGAGCGACTGCGGCTGTTCCGCCCATTCCAGGCCGGGTTGGAGCCAGGGATGGAGAAAACCCCTGAGAGAAGCTCTGGACGGCCTTCGGGACACACTTTCCCCTCTTTTCGGTGAAGAAGGGGCATCCGTCCTTCCCGACCCTTACGGGGCAAGGAACAGGTATGTATCCGTCCTGCCCGGAAGAAAAAGCGGCAATGTCCGGGAATTCCTCGAGGGAGAGGCCGGACGGCCGCTTTCGGGGGAAGAGCTTGCCAGGTCGGTTTCCCTGCTGGAGATGGAGCGGAACCTCATGCTCATGTACACAAGCTGCGGCTGGTTCTTCGACGAGCTTTCCGGAATAGAAACGCTTCAGGTGATGGCCTACGCCGCGAGGGCCCTCGAACTGGGGGAGCGGCTTTTTCCCGGCCGGGATTTCCGGGCCTTCTTCACGAGAAAGCTTGCCGAGGCCAGGAGCAACATCGCCGAGTTCCGGGACGGCCGGAGGATTTTCGATATCTTCGTCGAACCCCTTCGGGCGGATCTGCTTCGGGCAGGAGCTCATTTTGTCGTTTCCTGTCTTTTTGTCCCGGGGGAACAAAAAGCCTGTTCCCCTGAACGGTGTGCCTTTTCCTCCTACCGTATTTCCGGCTGTTCCCTCGAGCGGAAGGAAAGCGGGAACAACCGCTACGCCCTCGGGTACCTCAGGATCATGTCCGAGGCCACCTTCGAGGAAGATGACCTCTTCGTGGCGGCACTCTACCGGGGAGGAAGGGATGTCCTCTGCGGGGTGGCCCGGAAAACCGCAGGGGCGGACGGAAACGGAGTACGGGAAAGAATAGAGGCCGCCCTGAGAGACGAGGACGAACAGGCCATGGTCGATTTCTTCGGCCATAATGTCTATTCTCTCAGGCACCTTTTCAAGGACGAGCAGCGGAGGATCCTTACCCTCATCATCTCCGAGGACGTGGCCGCCGTTACGGACATGCTCCGGAAGACGGTCAGGGATTATTCTGAAGTTCTTTCCTTCCTTGCCGCCCTCTCCATGCCCTCGCCGGACGCCTTCCGGAGCGCCGCTGAAGTGGTGCTTAACGACGACCTGCGGAAAGCCCTGGAAAGCCTTCCCCTGGACCTTGTTTTCCTGGAGCGGAGGGTGACGGACGCCGAAACCTGGGGGATCTCTCTTGACCTGGAGAGCCTGCGTCACACCGCAGCCCGCCGCCTCGAGGAATTCCTGGACAGGCTCGGGGATGCACCGGGGGACCGGGCCGTTCTCGGGGAACTCCATGCCCTGCTCGCCTTTCTGGAAAAGCGGAAGTGGGAAGTGAATCTCTGGGAAGTGCAGAACCGGTTCGCGAAGATACTGAGCGGAATCCGTGAATTCTCTCCGGGAACATCCGAAACTTTTGCAGGAGTGGCGGCCATGCTCAGAGTAAGGTCTGAGAGCGGCGATTCCGATTTTTTCCCTCCTTCTCCATCCGGGAGAAACAGCGGGAAATAGCGGGACGCGGGGAAGGCTTTTGCAGGCCGCTTCGTCCGTCGGTGAGGAGCTGCCCCTAAATCCGCAGCTTCTCCTGGCAGAGGGAGTGTCGCCGGCGGCCCAAGCGAGCACCGGTGACGCTCCCCGCTGCCTGCGGATTTAGGCTGCCTCCGTTGTCTGGACTGAAAGGGAAAAGTGTGGAAGAATGGAACCGATTTCTCCGCCCGTCCCGGCGGAAGAAGAATCCCATATCGTTCTGAAGGAGGTAGTGAAGATGAAGTTCGGAAGGTTTGCGGTGCTTTTTGCGGTTGCGGTGTTCTGCCTGGCGGTTCCCTTCGGGGCCGAGGCTGCCCGGGAGGTTAAAATGTCCTACAACGGCCCGGCGGACGCGGAAAACAACGCGGTGCACCTTTTCGCGGAGAATTTCGCCAAACTGGTGGCCGAGGGGACCGGGGGCGAAGTAGTCGTGAAACTCTTCCCGGACAGCCAGCTCGGGAACGAGGAAGAGAGGATGGAGCTGCTTTCGAAGCAGGGAATGAACCAGCCCATCATCAACGTGGCTTCCTTTGCCGGTGTTGCGCCGGTCTTCCCGGAAATCTACGCTTCCGCCGTTCCCTTCATGTTCAACAGCTACAAGGCTGCCCACTTCTTCTTCGATGGAAGCCGGTACTGGAAGAAGGCGCAGGAAGAGTTCCACAAGCGCACGGGCGCCTATCTCCTCGAAGCCGTGGAGGAGGGAGGCTTCCTCGCCTTTACGAACAACAAGAAGGAAATCCGTTCTCCCGAAGACTTCAAGGGACTGAAATTCCGCGGCATGGACGAAGGACAGGTCATCCTGTACAAATCCTTCGGCGCCAGCGGAACCCCAATCCCGTGGACCGAACTCTACATGGCCCTCAAGACGGGCGTGGTGGACGGCCAGATGAATCCCGCCATGTACATCAAGATGGGAAGCCTTCATGAAGTGCAGAAATACCTCACCCTGGCCAACATCCAGTATTCCGACCAGTTCCTGGTGATAAACGGCGATTTCCTCGATTCTCTCACGCCGGAGCACAAGGCGGCCGTCATCGAGGCCGGCAAGAAGGCAAACGCCCTGAACCGCGAGGCCATGGCCGATCAGGATAAAAAGGATATCGACTTCCTCGTGGAAAAGGGAATGATTGCCTATGCTCCCACGAACGAAGAGATGGACGCGTTCCGCGCCGCCGGCCAGCCGGCCTACGTGGAATGGCTGAAGTCCAGGGCTGGTGAGGAATGGCTCAACCTCGCCCTCGAGTGCGCGAAGAACGCGAACGAGAAGGCGAAATAGCGTCGCCATGACACCCGCCCGTCACCCTGAGCAGAACGGGAGCGGTCTCGCCGGCTGGACCCGCAGGCTTGAGCGGATCAGCGCATGGACTGCCTGTTTCCTCCTGCTGGTCAATGTCGGCGATATTCTCCTCGGCATTTTCTGCCGATATGTGCTGAAAAGTTCCATCATCTGGACCGAAGAAGTGGCCCGCTTCTCTCTCGTATGGATGGTGATGATGGGCGCTCTGGGTGCGGCGGTGAAGGGGGACCACATGGTCATCGACTTTGTGGTTCCCCGCTTTCCCGCTGTCCTGAGGAGAATTGTGGAATGGGGGCGCTTCCTGCTCGCAGCGGGAATCCTCTCCCTCATGATCTGGCTTGGATGGGTCAACGCCGTCCAGATGTGGCACATGAAAACCATGGCGCTGAACATTCCCAAGACCATACCCCTTCTCTCCATACCCGTGGGCCTGGCCCTACTTCTTGCGGGAACTGTCCTGATGCATCTGCAGACCATCGGAAGGAGGGGATGAAATGGGTCTGTCCATGCTTTTCGCCTTTCTGATTCTCATGGTACTCGGCGTTCCCCTCTATCTTTCGCTGCTCTCCACGTCCCTCTTCGGCATCGTGATGCTGGGGGATCTGTCCCTTCTCAGGGTCATGGGCCAGCAGTTTTTCGGAGGGATGGATGTCTTCTCCCTGATGGCCATTCCGTTTTTCATCCTTGCGGGCATCCTGATGAACCGCTCCGGCCTTACCGACCGCCTTCTTGACTTCAGCAGGCTCCTTGTGGGCTCTGTCAGGGGCGGCCTCGGCTATGTCAACGTGGTGGGGGGGATCATCCTCGCGGGAGTCAACGGCTCCGCCGCGGCGGACGCCTCGGCTCTCGGCTCCATTCTCATTCCCGCCATGGTGAAGGACGGCTTCTCCCCTCCCTACGCGGCCGGGCTCACTGCGGGAAGCGCTCTCATCGGTCCCATCATTCCGCCGAGCATCTTCATGATCATCTACGCCACCATGACCAACACCTCCATCGGGGGACTGTTCGCCGCCGGTATTCTTCCGGGGATTGTCCTCGGAGGGGCCTTCATGGCCATGAACTATGTCTATTCCCACAGGTATCAGGTCCCCGTGGCGGACTTTGCCGAAGTCCGGAAGCGGAAAAAGGAGATCCTCATCCGTTCCCTGGCGGCCCTTTTCGCCCCCGTGATCATCGTCGGGGGAATCGTCACCGGGATCGTTACTCCCACAGAGTCGGGGGCTCTGGCGGTGGCTTACTGCCTTCTGGCCGGGCTTTTCTACACCAGGCAGCTCACCATGAGGGCACTGGCGGAATCTTTTTATGAAACGGTGAGGCTTTCCAGCTCCATCTTTCTCATCATGGGAGCCGCCACAGTCATCGGGTGGCTCCTCAAGTGGGAGCAGGTTCCCCAGAGATTCGCGTCTCTCATCCTCCAGGCGGGACTGCTGGACAAGCCGTGGCTTCTCATGATAGTGCTGAGCGCGATCATCTTCCCCGTCGGCATGTTCATGGAAGAGGTTTCCACCCTTGCCCTTCTCACCCCCATCTTCGCACCCATAGCCCTGAAGGCGGGGATCGACCCCTTCCATTTCGGTGTCGTCATGACCCTCAACGTTACCATAGCCCTTATAACGCCTCCCATGGGAGCGTGCAACTACATTGTCGCCGCCGTGGGAAGGGTGAAGCTGGCGGACGTGTTCGTCCACATCTGGCCCTTCATCGGCGTGGCCCTTCTTGTGCTGCTGGTCATCATTTCGTTCCCGCCGCTGACCACGCTGCTTCCGCGGCTGCTGAATCTCTGAGGGAAGGAGCAGGAGAATGAACCACCCCTATCAGGATATTCCGATTTGCCTTCCGGATTCATTTTCATGGGACGCTTCCCGGCGGATACCCGTGGAGGAGTGCGGTGAACCCCTCGTTTCAGCGGGCTATCTTCCGGAAAAGATCATCGTGAGCCCCCAGTATTATATTCACGGCATCGAGGGCTCCATTCCCGAATGTTTCGTCCGACGCTCGGTGCTCGTGCGTCTCAGCAGGGCGGCTGACCTGCTGCCCCAGGGGTGCCGCTTCGTCCTGCTCGATTCCTGGAGACCCCGGATGGTCCAGACCTCCCTTTTCCAGAAATTCAGGTCGGAACTGAGGGAAAAGATGCCCCTGCTCGACGACCAGGAAATCACGTCGCTGGCCTCCCAGTTCGTGGCTCTGCCTTCCGTATCCCCGGCCCATCCCTCTCCTCATGTCACGGGAGGAGCCGTGGACCTCACCATTGTGGATGAAACAGGGCTGTGTCTCCCCATGGGGGCGGATTTTGATGAAACTACGGAAAGGTCGGCTACGGATTATTTCGAGAAAAAACTGGCGGCGAAGGAGCGATTGACCGCTTCGGAAGAGGAAGCCCTTTTCAACAGGAGGATGCTCTATGCCGTCATGACCAGGGCCGGTTTCACGAATTACCCGGACGAATGGTGGCATTACGATTACGGTAACCAGAACTGGGCGCTGCTCAGGGGAGAAAAAACGGCCCCTTACGGCACCGCTGAACCGCAGTTTCGCTGGAAGTCTTCCTAACGGTTTTTTTTAAATATGGCGATGATATCTGCCGGAGGCACGGGCCTCCGGCCTTTTTATTGCCTGCCCTGTCCCGTGCCACTGTCCGTGCGGCAGGACAGGAGTGAAAAGGGTGGAAAAAAATCAAAATAGGGAGTATATTGCAAAATAAATGCTGTCATGCCTGCATATCTGATTCTGAAAGGGGAGGAAGATCATGAGGGGAAAGTTTGTGCTCAGGGATGACTCCGTCTACAAGATGCCGGTCCATTTCGGGGGGGATCCCTTCACCCCGGTAAGAACGGTCTATGGAGACATGACGGGGATTACCGTCATGTTTGAAACAGACCCGGAAGCCCTCCTGTCCATTCTCCCGGAGGATTTTGAACTCCTGGCGCCGATGGTGAACGTGCAGTTCGCCAATGCGCGGGAAGTGGACTGGATGACGGGCGGCGAGTACAGGCTCATCCAGGCGTCTTCTCCCGTCCGGTATGTCGGAAATGCCGAGGGACTGGAGGGTGAGTATGTCTTCGTCATCTGGGAGAACAAGGCGTGCCCCATCCTGGGGGGACGGGAAGAGGACGGCATGCCGAAAGTCTACGCCGACATCGCTTCTGAGCGCCATTACGGAGACGAGTGGTTCACTGCCGCGAGCTACGAGTCCCATACATTCCTCTCCCTCGAATTCTCGCGGAAGGAAGAACTGGGGGAAACCGAAATAGGGCAGCTCAACGCCCGGTCGAAGGTAAACTACTTCGGGTGGAGGTATCTGCCCAACCTGGGAAAGGGAGGGGCTTCCCTGAGCCACGCCACTCTCTACCCACAGGAAATGACCGTGAAGAAAGGCTGGAAAGGGGAGGGGCGGCTGCTCTGGACTCCCCCCGACTGGTGGAAACATCCTCTGCAGGCGCGGATCATCAGTACCCTTGCCTCCCTTCCCGTGCGGAAAATGGCCGGAGGGGCCATGTTCAAGGGAGTCGCCAGGCTGAACGTGGGCGATTCGAGAAGACTGCCGTAAGAAAGGGGAGAGGAGTCATGAACGGATACTTTGAAAACAAGGTAGCTGCTGTTACCGGGGCCGCTTCCGGCCTGGGCCTCGGCATTACGGAGAGTCTTCTTGCAAGAGGCGCCCGGGCGGTGTTCATGGGCGACCTCAAGGAGGAAAACCTCACCCGCGAGTCGCGCAGGCTGAGTTCGGAATATCCAGGGAAAGTCTTTCCCGTGCTGACGGATGTCACAAAGCCTGACGAAGTCAAAAAACTTGTGAGCGATGCGAAGGACTTCGACGGCCATCTCGATTTTGTCTTCAACAACGCAGGCATGGGAATGACCCTTCCCACGGAGCAGATTACTTTCGAGATCTGGAAATTCGTGGTGGACCTCAACCTCATGGGAGTGGTATACGGTACGTACAGCGCCATTCCCCTCATGCGGGAGCAGGGCTTCGGCCATATCGTCAACACCGGCTCCATCACCGGGCGGGTCCCCGTTCCCTACCAGGCGGTGTATGCCGCCACCAAGAGCGCCGTCATATCCATGACGGAAAGTCTCCAGTACGAGCTGGAAAATGAAGGCCTCCGGTTCAGCGTTTTCTGCCCCGCCAATGTCCGGACGGCGATCTTCGGCGAAATGACCCCTCCCCCCGACTCCATAAGCGTGGAGGAGGCGGTGGAATACATTTTCGCCGAAATGGAGAAACACTCTGTGGTGATCGTTCTTCCCCAGTCGGCCCGGGATTTTGACGCCCTTTACAGGACGAAGAAGGACATGTTCGACGAGTTTGCCCGGAAGCTTGCCGATGAGCGGAGGGAGAACTACAGGACGAAGGGCACCTATTTTTGAGATTTGCCGCTGCGATCCCGCGGAAAGGCAGTCTGCAGCGTTAAAAGAAGAGGGGGAGCCTTCCCGAGGCTCCCCCTTCCAGTTCCTTCAAGGGGACCTACCGGAAAAAGGATGCGAGTATTCCGGCGAGCAGAAGGGCAGGAAGCATGTTGACCGCCTTGACCCGTTTGATCTCCAGTATGGAGAGGCCGATGCCGAGAAGAAGGAGGCCGCCCACGGCGCTCACTTCGTCGATGACGGGCTGGGTCATAACTGTCTGCACCGTTCCCGCGAGAAAGGTCATCCCTCCCTGGTAGAGCAGCACGGGAATGGCCGAGAACACGATCCCGGGGCCCATGGAGGCGGCCATGGCAGCAGACGCCATGCCGTCCATGAGCGACTTGGTGACGAAGAGCCTCGGAAACTCCCCCATGCCTTCCTCGATGGCTCCCAGAATGGCCATGGAGCCCACGCAGAAAAGAAGGGAGGAAGCCACGAAGGCTTCGGTGAACTTTTCGTTCTCGGAGCGGATTTTTGCCTTCGTCCATTCGCCCAGCCGGTTCAGTCCCTTCTCGAGGTCCAGGTATTCTCCGAGCAGGGAACCTCCCACGATGCTGAAGGCCATGACAAGAAAACTCTGGGTGCGCTGTGCCATAAAAACGCCGAGAAACAGGGTCAGCAGGCCCAGTCCCTGGAAGGTGATGGCTACGAATCTCTGGGGAAGGCGGGAGTGAAGGGCAAGTCCCGCGAGGGAGCCGATCACGATGGCAAGGGCGTTCAGAACGCTCCCCGAGGCCGGGACATGGGAAAAAAAGAAATCCACGATAATAGAATCCTCCTGTACTTTTCAGCAGATGGGGAAAAAGGGAGTCAGTCCCTTTCCTCCCGGAAAAATGGTGTTCCCAGGGATGCCGGGGCTCCGAAAACGATGCCCTTTCCCTTTTTTATGGAAATGAAGAGCAGCACGCCGATGGTCATGAGATAGGGAAGCATCATCAGCACGGGGGTGGGGATGGTGGTTCCCGCGGTCTGGAGCCGCAGCTGGAAGGCTTCCACTCCTCCGAAGAGATAGGCGCCGAGGGCTGCCCGTGCAGGATTCCAGATGGCGAAAATGACGAGAGCTACTGCGATCCAGCCCCGTCCGGCGGTCATCAGTTCCCCCCACATCTTCGTATAGGCCAGGGACATGTAGGCGCCTCCCACGGCCACAATGCCTGCCCCCGCCAGGGTGTAGAAGTACCGGGTTTTCGTCACCGAAATGCCCATGGCGTCCGCTGCCCTGGGGTTGTCTCCCACTGCCCTGAGGTAGAGTCCGGGCCGGGTGGAGGAATAGAACCAGCAGAAAAAGATCACCAGACCGTAGGAGCAATAGGTCAGGGCGTCATGGGAGAAGAACACGGGGCCGATCACCGGAATGTCGGCGAGGAGAGGAACGCTGATCCGGGGAAGCCCGGGAATGGTGAAGCCGACGAAGTTTCTTCCGAGCAGGGAGCTTGCCCCCGTGCCGAACATGGTCAGGGCGAGGCCGCTGACCACCTGGTTGCCCTTCAGGGAAACGCAGATGAAGGCATGAACAAGGCCCATGAGCGTGCCCACGAGAAAGGCAGCCGCCACGCCGAGCCATGCGCTGCCCGTGGAATAAGCAACGGAAAAACCGGTGTAGGCGCCCATGAGCATGATGCCTTCAAGGCCGAGGTTGAGGATCCCGCCCTTTTCCGTGAGAATCTCCCCCAGGGTGGCGTAGAGAATTGGAGTTCCGCTCCTGACTGCGGCGGTCAGGATGGGGATGATCATTTCCATGTTATGCCCCCTCCTTGTGGGGAGTATCTTTCGCAGGGATGATCCTCAGGGTGTATTTCCGGAAGAATTCCCCGCCGAGGACGAAGAACAGGATCAGGCCCTGGAGCACCATGACGCTCGAGAGGGGGAGCCTCATGACGATCTGGAGCGTTTCGCCCCCCACGAGCAGGATCCCCATGAGGAAGGACACGAAAATGATGGCGATGGGGTGGAGCCGGGCGAGCCATGCCACTATGATGGCGGTGAAGCCGTACCCGCCCGAGAAGCCGTGCTGAAGCCTTCCCTGGAGTCCCGAAAGCTCGCACATCCCAGCGATTCCCGCTATGGCCCCTGAGATGAACATGACGAGGACCACGTTCTTCAGGTAACTCATTCCGGCGAATCCCGCCGCTTTCGGGTTTTCCCCCATGACCCTGATTTCATACCCCCATCGGGTGAACCTCAGAATGACCCAGAAAAGGAGGGGAAGAAGGAGCGCCAGGACGAGCCCACCGTGAATGCGGGTGCCCCAGAAGACGGGCAGTCTGGCTGAATCGGGGAAGGGAGGCGTCATGGGGAAACCCAGGCTCGATGGATCTCTCCAGGGGCCGAAGACGAAATAGTTGAGGAAGTTCATGGCCACGTAGTTGAGCATCAGGGTGGTGATGATCTCGTTCACGTTCCATTTTGCCCTGAAATATCCCGCTATGGCCGCCCAGAGACCGCCTGCAACCGCTGCGGCAAGAAACATGAGCAGGAGCATGACGGTCCTGTTGTCGCTATAGAAGAACCGGACCATGGCCGTGGCGGCTATGGCGCCCATGAAGATCTGCCCTTCGGCGCCGATGTTCCAGATGAGCATGGTGAAGGAGAGCATAACAGCGATGCCCGCCATGATCAGCGGAATGGCCTTTACCACCGTTTCGCTGAGGCCATAGCCGTCTCCCAGGGCCGAGGTGAGAATGGCCCGGTACGCCTGGAGGGGGGAGACTCCCATGAAATGGAGGAACACTCCCCCCGAAATGATCGCCGCAGCAAGGGAGAAAAAGGGGATGGCGACGGAAAGTTTCCAAGTCGAAGTCAGCCGGGGTTCGATCTTGATTCTCACCGGACGGTCCCTCCTTCGCACTTTTCCAGTTTCGCAAGGGGTGTACCCGCCATCATCAGGCCGATGATCTCCACCGGCACCGAGGAAGGGGAATCAAGAATTCCCATGATTTCGCCCTTGCACATCACCGCAAGCCTGTCGCTCAGGGCGATAAGTTCCTCCAGGTCCTCGGACACGAGAAGGACTGCTCCTCCCCGTTCCCGGTGGAGAAGAAGCTGATCCCTGACGAACTTGGTGGCAGCCACGTCGAGTCCCCAGGTGGGATGGACCGCAAGCAGGGCGGCGGGGGAATCGCTCAGTTCCCTTCCCAGCATGAGTTTCTGCAGGTTTCCCCCGGAGAGGTTGCGGACCGGTGTTTCCATGGACGGGGTACTCACGTTGAACCTGGAGACAAGCTCCCGGGCGAAGGCAAACACTTCCTTCCAGTTCAGGAAGAGTCCCCGGGACACCGGGCGGTTCCAGTACCGCTTCAGAATGGAATTTTCGCTCACGTTCATGTTTGGAACAAGGCCCGTTCCCTTCCTGTCGGCGGGAACGTAATGGACGCCCTGGCTTATGAAATCCTTCGGCAGGGCGTTGGTCATCTCCCGGCTGTTGACCCGAATGGTTCCCGATTCGACTTTCCGCAGGCCCACGAGCGTTTCGCACAATTCCTGCTGTCCGTTTCCGGCCACTCCCGCTATGCCGAGAATTTCCCGCTGGCGTACCATGAATGTGGCATGATTTACGGCTGGAAAACCCCTGTCGCCGAGGGCACAGACGGAGGCGCATTCAAGGACCGGGTCGCCGGGGGCGAGCGGGGGTTTGCTTATGGAGTAGATCATTTTCTGTCCCACCATCATCTCGGCGAGCTGCTCCTTGGACGTGGCTGAGGTTTCCACCGTGCCGACGAGTTTTCCCTTCCTGAGGATGGTCACCCTCTGCGACAGGCCCATGACCTCGTCCATCTTGTGGGAGATGAACACGACACCGTGGCCCTCGGAGGTCATCTGCCGCACGGTCTCGAAGAGGTGCTCCGCCTCCTGGGGGGTGAGCACCGCCGTGGGCTCGTCGAGGATGAGGATGTTCGCCTGCCGGAAGAGCATCTGGAGAATTGCCACCCGCTGCTGCTCCCCTATGGAGAGCTGCCAGATGCTTGCGTCGGGGTCCACCCTGAGGCCGTATTTCGACGAGAGGGAGGAGATTTTGTCCCGTATGTCGTTCTTGGGCAGGATGCAGGGGAGCCCGTCAAGGCCGAGGATCATGTTTTCCCATACCGTCTGGCTTGGAATGAGCATGAAGTGCTGGTGAACCATGCCGATCCCTGCTTTGCGGGCGTCCCCGGGGGATGAGAAGGCCAACTCCTTTCCTTCGATGAAGAGAGAGCCGCTGTCCGGACGGTACAAGCCGTAGAGAATATTCATGAGCGTGGATTTCCCCGCGCCGTTTTCTCCGAGAAGAGCGTGGACTTCTCCGGGGCGCACGTCGAAATCCACGTCGTGGTTTGCCGTTACGCCGGCGAACCGCTTCGTGATCTTTTCCATGCGCACCAGCGGCTTGCGTTGATTCATCCCATTTCCTCCTTGTGTTCGGAATTGCGGAGGGCGAAAAAAAGGGCGCGGAAATTCGCGCCCTCGAGAATCTCCCTGCTATTATCATACAAAAGATCGGCCTATTTGGGTATATCTCCCTTCACGCCCTCGACGAACCAGTTCATGGAGAGCATTTCGGCATCAGTCATGGCGGTTCCCCCGGGAACCTTCACAACGCCGCCCTGGTCCTTCACCGGGCCGTGGAACACGTCCCAGCCGCCGGCCAGGATCTTGGCCTTCTCGTCTTCCACGAGCTTCTTTACGGAGTCCGGCACATCCTTGCCGAAGGGTGCCAGGTCGACCATGCCTTCCTTCAGTCCGATCCAGACCTGCTCGGACTTCCATGTTCCTTCCACGACCTGCCGGATGGTGTCCCTGTAGACGATGCCCCAGTTCCAGATGGGTGCGGTGAGGTGTTTCGTGGGAGCGTAGTTGCTCATGTCGTTGTTGTATCCAACCACGTAGATTCCGGCTTCTTCGGCGGCCTGAGGTGCTGCACCCGTATCGGCATGCATGCCCAGAACGTCCGCCCCTGCGTCAATGAGGGCCTTTGCGGCTTCCTTTTCCTTGCCGGGATCGAGCCAGGAGAAGATCCAGATGACCCGGACTTCCGCGTTGGGGTTGGCCTTCCTCACGCCGAGGGTGAAGGCGTTGATGCCGCGGATGACTTCGGGGATGGGGTAGGCTGCCACGTAGCCGATGACGTTCTTCTTCGTCATGCTCCCCGCCACGAGCCCGGAGAGATACCGCGCCTGGTACATCCTTCCGAAGTAGGTTCCGACGTTCTCGGCAACCTTGTATCCGGAGCAGTGCATGAAAATGATCTCGGGGTACTTCTTTGCCACTTCAAGGACGAAATCCATGTGGCCGAAAGAGTTGGCGAACACCACCTTCGATCCGTTCCGCACAAGGGTCTCCATGACCCTCGCTGCATCGGGGCCTTCCGGAACTGATTCCACGTAGGTTGATTTCAGGCCGGGGAACGCCTCTTCCATGAAGAGCCTTCCCTTGTCGTGCATGAAGGTGTATCCGCCGTCGCCGATGGGGCCTATGTAGATGAAACCGGGATTGATTTTTTCCACCGGGACCGGCGGAAAGGCGGCAAATGCCGCGCTGCAGAAAATGAAACCGACCGCGAGAGCGAGAAGCACAGAAAATCTCTTCACGTTTTCTACCTCCCTGTTAAAAATGTGGGCCCTCTGCCCAACGCTATTATACATTGCCGCGGTTGATTTAGGAATCCGGGTCCCAGCGTTTCATGAAGACCGGCAAAAGCAGCCGGACAACGGAAAAACGGGCTTTTTCCCCCGGAAAAGAGGGCCTGCCGCACCATCTTTCTTTCCCTTCCTGCCATGCTACAATAATAGCTCATAATTTTTCGGCGACGAGGAGGAATGTTCGGCGTGTCCAGCGAACGGTATCACAAGACATACCCCATTTCATGGGAGCAGATCCACAGGGACTGCAAGGCCCTTGCCTGGCGCCTGGTGGGTCTGGCCAAATGGGAGAGAATCATAGGCATTGCCAGGGGAGGGCTCGTCCCCGCCGCTATCATCGCCAGGGAACTGAATATCCGGCTGGTGGACACGGTCTGCGTGTCAAGCTACACTATCCGGAACCAGGGAGAGATTTCCGTTCTCAAGGAAATCCGGGGGGACGGGGAAGGATGGCTCATCATCGACGACCTGGTGGACACTGGAAAAACGGCCAGGGTCGTCCGGGAAATGCTGCCGAAGGCCCACTTCGCCGCCGTGTACGCCAAGCCGGAAGGGCGCCCCTTCGTGGACACGTTCATCACGGAAGTCAGCCAGGACACCTGGATACTCTTCCCGTGGGACGCGGAAACCTCCTACGCCAAGCCCATCGCCGAACAGCAGTAAAAAGGGGGGACGTTTCGTCCCCCCTTTCCGGCAGTTCTTTTTGGATCGGCTTTCTCAGGCGAGAAGGTCGATGTTCTGGCCTATGCCCATGCTCTGCATAAGCTGGGAGAGCATGTCCTTCTGAAGGTCGGTGACCTGTTTCATTACGGAGTACTGAACGGCAAGCTGTACGTCCTGTGCCGCGGAGCTCCGGGACGCAGCGGAAATACCTTCCATGCAGTTCCACCTCCCGCTTTCCTTTCGCCTGATTATATCACACCGGAGCGCCCCGGAAAAAAAGAGGTATAATCAGGAACATCCAATCATTTCTTCGGGAAGGCGGGGTCCGTGTGCATTATTTCAACTACGCTTTTTTCCTTCTTCTCTGGGGGTGGATCCTCTCCGGAGGATACGTACGCTACGTAGTTCCCCTCATAGGCTCCGTTTTCACCACCCTCGATTCCATGGAAGGAAGCGGGCAGGTAATTCCCAGGGCTCTCGCCTTTCTGGTGAAGATCGTCCTTACCGTCGCCCAGACCTATGTGCTCGGCATCTGGTCGGCCTACTGCGTGCTCCGCACCATGGTGTTCCTTCTCGAACCCGGAACGAACGGGTGGCTGTATTATATTTCCGCCTTCGTCATCTGCGAAGGAATCCTGGGGATCGTGGCGAAAAGGGAGCCCTACAGGGGGCTTCTCTCCGTATTTCATTCCGCCATGGCCATGGGCTTTTTCGTCATATTCGCCCTGAATCCCTATTTCCTCGCCTCCGTCTATCCCTGGCTTCCGCCCCTGGTGAAGTTCCCCATAGGCTGAGCCGTTCCGGGGTGCGTCACGCCTTCCGGGTGCCTGCGGGATCTCCCTTGGGGGGAACGATGCAGACGAATTCGAGGGGCGAGTCGCCCGTATTGGTGAAGTTGTGCTCCACGCCGGACGGAACATGGGCCCAGCAGCCGCCTTCCAGCCGGTAGGTCTCGCCGTCGATCCTGGCGTCGCAGGAGCCCCCCATAATAAGCACGTAGTGAGGCCAGTCGTGGGTGTGGAAGGGGGTCTGGGCTCCCTTTTCAACGGTGAAAAAGCGGGCTACGTAATCGTCCCAGAATTTCCCCGGCGCGAAGACGATCCGCCGCTCTATTCCCGCAGGCTGGACCGCATCGTGAGCCTGCGGGATGTCTTTCAGTCTGCCGGCGTGGCATTTGGAACAGGTCATGAAGTTCACGCTCCCTGGATAAATTGGATTTATTCCCTTCTCCCGGTGGGGAAGGGAACCACCGGAATGGTACCATGGGGGGGTGTCCCTGTCCAGAAAGACGGATGGCAAAAGAGCGTCGCCGGAACGGAGAAAAGACTTGCAATTCTCACCCCATTGTCTATAATGCTTTATCACAATGGAACGTCAGTTTCATATATTCTGTATCGGGAATGGGAGGAAAGCAGTTATGAAAAGAATCGCAGCGGTTTTATCGGTAGTTTTTCTTCTTCTGGTTCTTGCGGCTTCGTCCGCGCCGGCGGCCGACATCAAGCTGGCCCACGTGGTGAACGAAAACGACGCGTTCCATGTCTGCGCCCTCAAGTTCAAGGAGCTTGTAGAGGCCGGCAGCAAGGGTGAGCTGACGGTCACCATCTACCCCAACGCGAAGCTGGGCGACGAGAGAAACCTTCTCGAAAGCATGCGTATGGGCGTGGTGGACTCGGCGATCATCACCGGCGGGCCCATCATCAACTTCATGCCCAGGTTCGGCGTGTTTGACCTTCCTTTCCTTTTCACCACTCCGGAGCAGGCCTACAAGGTTCTGGACGGAGAAATCGGCAGGGGAATGCTCGCCGATATGGAAGCTCTCGGCTGGAAGGGCCTCGCCTACGGAGAGAGGGGCTTCCGCAACCTCACCAACAGCAAGAAGCCGGTCAACGTTCCTGAAGACATGAAGGGCCTGAAGATCAGGCTCATGCAGAACCCCGTGTACGTGGACTCCTTCAAGGCCCTCGGGGCGAACGCCGTTCCCATGGCCTGGACCGAGGCCCTCACCGCCCTCCAGCAGGGGACCATCGACGGACAGGAGAACCCCCTGAACGTCATCGTGGCCTTCAACCTCTTCGAGTCCCAGAAGCACCTTGCCCTGACGCGGCATGCCTATGCGCCCAACGTGATCATGATGAGCATGCGCACCTGGAACAAGCTTTCTCCCGAGCACCAGAAGCTCGTCCAGGAATCCGCCCAGGCGGCAGCGGAGCATAACAGGGCCTACGACAACGAAAAAGAAGCCGAATGGCTCCAGTTCCTCAAGGACAAGGGCATGGAAGTCACCGAGCCTGATCTCTCCCTGTTCAGGGAAGCGGTCAAGCCCGTGTACGAAAAATACGAAGAGCAGTTCGGCAAAGACCTTGTCGAGGCCATCCTTGCCGTGAAGTAGGCAGCGGCAGGAATGGAACGGAATAGCAGCGATGCAAGAGGCGAGACGAAGCGCTCGCCTCTTCTCCAATTAAGCGATGCAGTGAATGCGGTCAGCGAGGTCGTCCTCTTCGGAATGATTCTCGCCATGATTGCCGTGACCACCCTCCAGATAGTCTGCCGCATCTTTTTCGACGCCCTCATCTGGTCCGAGGAGCTCACCACCTATCTACTCGTCGCGTCATCCCTTCTCGGCGCGGCCGTGGGCTTCAAAAGAGGGTCCCATATTGCCGTGACCTTTCTGGTCAATAAACTCCCTGAATTCCTCAGAAAAGCCGTCTCCTTTTTCGTCCAGTGCCTGGGCGTGTTTTTCTTTGCGGTCGTCGCCTTCTACGGCGCCGAACTCATGAAAAGCGAGGCCATGCAGACCACCCCTGCCATGGGAATCTCCATGACGTGGGTCTACATCATGTATCCCGTGATCGGGGGCATCATCCTGCTGCATCTTATCGCCGGATTCGGCGATATCCTGGGGAGGCGCTGACCATGGGACTTGTTCTTGCAGGCAGCTTCATAGTCTTCATGGTGCTGGGTGTTCCGGTAGGGCTCGCCATAGGGGCCGCAGGCCTCCTCGTCGTGTTGCTGAGCGGTTTCCCCCTGGCCATGATTCCCCAGACCATGTTCTCGGGCAACGAATCCTTCGCCCTGGTGGCCGTTCCCTTTTTTGTCCTTGCCGGGGATATCCTTGCCAAGGGAGGCATTTCCGAGCGTATCGTCGCCTTCGCCGAAGCCACCCTCGGCAGGTTCCGGGGAGGGCTCTCCATCGTCTCCACGGTGGCATCCATGTTCATCGCCGCCATCTCGGGGTCCGGGGCAGCCACCACGGCCGCCGTGGGCTCCGCCCTGCTTCCCCAGCTCAAGAAAAAGGGGTACGACGTGGACTTTTCAGCAGCACTCATTGCCGCGTCGGGAACCATCGGCGTGGTTATTCCCCCGAGCGTCCCCATGGTGCTCTATGCCGTCATCGCTGGAATATCGGTGGCCAAACTCTTCATGGCTGGCTTTGTGCCCGGTTTCCTCATGGGGATGGGCCTTATCGCGTACTCCATGTACGTCGCCAGAAAGAGGGGGTATCCTGCGGCGGAGGCCACCACTGGCAGACAGAAATGGAAGCTCTTTCTGGAAGCATCCTGGGGACTCCTCACTCCCGTGATCATCCTCGGCGGCATCTTTTCGGGCTTTTTCACCCCGTCGGAGGCGGCGGCCATCGCGGTTGACTATTCCCTGATAGTGGCCTTTTTCATCTACAGATCCATGGACTTCAAAAAGTTCTACAGGCTCGTGGTGGGAGCCGGCGTTACGTCATCCCTCATCATGTTCATCATCGCCACCTCGAAGCTTTTCGGGTGGGGGCTGGCCTTCTACGAAATTCCCGAGGCCGTGGCCCGCGTGTTCCTCGGATTCGCCGGGGGCAACACGATCCTCATTTACCTGATGATCACCGTGATCATCCTCCTGGCCGGCATGTTCATGGAGACCGCCTCGGCGCTCATCATCCTGACACCCATCTTCCTTCCCACGGTCATCCAGGTGGGCGGCAACCTTGTCCATTTCGGCGTCCTCATCTCCATCGGCCTTGCCATCGGCATGGCCACTCCGCCCGTGGCCATAGACATTTATGTCGCCAGCGCCATCACCGGCCTTCCCATCGAGCAGATCAGCAAACCCATCGTTCCCATGGTGGCGGTGCTAATAGGGGTCCTGATCCTGGTGACCTACGTTCCGTCCATCATCCTGTCCCTCCCGCTGCTCGTCTGGGGACCGGCCGGAATCTGAAAAGACAATTTCCTAACCAACAGGAGGTAATGCATCATGCGGAGCGACAAAGCGAAAACGGGTCCGGAAAGGGCTCCTCACCGGTCCCTGCTGAAGGCTTCGGGATATACCGACTGGGAGATCAGCCGTCCCTGGGTCGGTGTGGTCAATCCTTACAATGCCATCATCCCCGGCCACGTCCACCTGAACAGGATCACCGAGGGCGTGAAGGCTGCCGTATACGCCTTCGGAGGGTTCCCTCTCGAGTTTCCCGTGATCGGCGTCTGTGACGGCATCGCCATGAACCACGAGGGGATGAAGTTTTCCCTCCCGAGCAGGGAACTCATCATGGATTCCATCGAGATCATGGTCAGGGCCCACGCCCTGGATGCCCTTGTCCTTGTCACGAACTGCGACAAGATCATTCCCGGCATGGCCATGGCGGCCTTTTCACTGAACATCCCCACGGTCATGATCAGCGGAGGCCCCATGCTCGCCGGAGTCAGCGGCGGGAAAGACGTGGACCTCAGCAACATCTTCGAGGCTGTCGGAAAGAGGGTCGCCGGCCTGATGACCGACGACGAACTTCGGGCCATTGAGGATACCACCTGCCCCACCTGCGGCTCCTGTGCGGGGATGTTCACCGCCAACACCATGAACTGCATGATCGAGGCACTGGGGCTCGCCCTTCCCGGCAACGGGACCATACCGGCGGTCTATTCCGCCAGGGACCGGCTCGCCAAGGAAGCCGGGCGGCACATCATGATGCTTGTCGAGAAGGATATCCGGCCGAAGGACATCGTCACCGCTAAATCCTTCGCCAACGCCGTGGCCGTGGACATGGCGCTCGGCGGCTCCACAAACACCGCCCTCCACCTTCCGGCCCTGGCCCATGCGGCGGGGATACCGCTCAGCCTTGACCAATTCGAGGAAGCGAGCAGGAAAACGCCCCATATCTGCAGCATGAGCCCGGGGGGAAACCACCACATCCAGGATCTTTTCGCGGCCGGAGGAGTGCAGGCCGTCATGGCCCGCCTTCTCGAGGGAGGGCTGATCGACGGAACGCCTCTCACCGCCACCGGTCGGACCGTAGAGGAAAACCTTCGGGGAGTCCGGGTTCTTGACGACAATGTCATCCGGCCCCTGGAGAACCCCTATCATGCCCAGGGGGGGCTGGCCATCCTGAAGGGCAACCTCGCTCCCGAAGGAAGCGTGGTGAAACAGTCCGCCGTGGACCCCTCCATGCTGAAGCACTCCGGCCCTGCCCGGGTATTCGACAGCGAGGAAGCGGCAAGCGAGGCCATTCTTGCACGGAAGATCAACGACGGCGACGTGGTGGTCATAAGGTACGAGGGACCCAAGGGAGGCCCCGGAATGCGGGAGATGCTCGGGCCCACCTCGTCCCTGGCGGGGATGGGAATGGACAAGACCGTGGCGCTCATCACCGACGGGCGCTTTTCGGGGGCGTCGAGGGGCGCATCCATCGGCCACGTCTCTCCGGAAGCGGCCGCCGGCGGAAACATCGCCCTCGTGCAGGAAGGCGATACCATCGAAATCGATATTCCCTCCCGGTCGCTGCACCTCGCGGTGCCGGACGAAGAGCTGGAGAAGAGACGGGCTGCCTGGAAACCCGCTGAAAGCGTTACGGACAGCCTGTTCCTCGAAAGGTACCGGAGTGTTGTCACTTCGGGCTCCAGGGGGGCCGTATTCGGCAAGTAGAGTGTCATCCGCAAAGGGGCCCTGATCCCGGGCCCCTTTTTTTAACGGGGAGGGAGCGTTGTGGGAGAAAGGGAGAGAACGGAAGCCCGCATACTCGACGCAGTGGGGACCATCCTTTCGGGAAAGGGGTACGGCCATCTCGGAGTGAACGAGGTCGCCCGCCAGGCCGGCGTGGACAAGGTGCTCATCTACCGTTACTTCGGTGGCATGCCCCAGCTTATGAGGGCTTTTTTTTCCCGGAGAAAGTACTGGCCTTCCACGTCGGAAATTCTCGAGACCGGCGGTGAAGCCGGGGCAGACCCCGCGACACGGGCCTACGCCATCCTGAGAGGATACCTGAGGGAACTGAAGAAATCGGATGCGGCCAGGCAGATACTCCGGGGAGAGATCGCCGGGCGGGAGGATGTCTCCGCCTGGACCTCGGATGACCGCTACCGGCAGGGGATGGAACTGCTCGACCTTCTGCGGGACCACAGCGGCGATGCTGAAGGGGTGACCGAAATGGCCGCTCTTCTCACCGCCGGCTTCACCTTTCTTCTCCTGAGACGGGATGTTTCGCGGCGTTACCTCGGCCTCGACCTGTCAAGGGAGGAGACCTGGGAGCGGCTGGAAAAAACGATCCACCTGCTGGTGGAGCTTTTTTATGAAAAAAGAAAAGCCCCGCCCGGTGACGAGCGGGGCTGAGGAACAGCAGGCGCCTTCCGGAACTACCTTGATTGAAGCGCCTCCACGAGGGCTTTGCCGAAAGCGGGGAGGTCAGACGGGGTTCTGCTCGTCACCAGCTTTCCGGAGACCACCACCGGCTCGTCCACCCACTCCGCCCCCGCGAGGACCATGTCGTCCCGGATGCTCTTGTAGGAAGTGGCCCTGGCGCCCCTGAGGATGCCGGCAGAAACGAGAACGCTCCCCCCGTGGCAGATGGCCGCCACGACACCGCCCGAAGCGCTGACCTCCCGGACAAAGTCCACTACGGACCTGTGAGTGCGGAGACGGTCCGGAGCCCAGCCGCCGGGTACAACCACGCCTGCCACGTCCGAGGGGGAAAGGTCCGCGGGAGACGCGGCCGCCTCGATGGAGGTTCCGAGTTTGCCTGTGTACACTTTTCCGGCGGCGGGCCCCACGGCGATCGGTTCAAAACCGGCCTCGGCTATGCGGTAAAAAGGATACCAGAATTCAAGATCATGAACGTTCTCTTCAACGAGAACAGCGACTTTTTTCGACACTGAAATCTCTCCTTTCGTTGTTTAAGGGTTCTTCCAAAGAACCGCCTGAAGCAAGTCTAGCATAGAATGACAAAATATAAACCCGGAGGGGTATATCATGACGATACGGGAAAACCAGGTTATCAAAACGATACTTGGACGGCGGAGCATCAGGAAATTCACAGCGGATCCGGTTTCTCCCGAGATCCGGGACCTCCTCGTCGAATGCGGCTTTGCCGCGCCGTCGGCCCACAACCGCCGGCCATGCGTCTTCATCGTCATCGAGGACAGGAAGGTTCTGGACGACCTTGCCGAGGCTCACGACTCGGGAAAAATGCTCCGTCAGGCTCCCCTGGCCATAGCCGTCTGTGCCGAAACTGCCGGGTATCCCGAGGGCGACCGGGCCTGGGTGGAGGACTGCGCCGCCGCCCTGGAGAACATTCTTCTCGCTGCCAGGGCGCTCGGGCTGGAGGGAGTCTGGCTCAAGGTCATGGACAGGCACCCCAGGAACGAAAAAATCCGCCCGATCCTCGCCGTGCCCGATTCGGTGGAAATCGTCGGCATCGCGGCACTCGGCTTCGGTGCGGAACAGAAACCGCCCTACGAAGGATTCGACGCGGGAAAAGTCCGTTTCAACCGCTGGTGAACCTCCGGCCGGTCTCGACGGAAAATACCTGATCTGCCGCTGTGAACATGGTAAAATAAAAGGGTTGTGCCGAGATCCTGCTTATTCTGACGGCGGATCGGCTTTGGAGGTTGAAGAAGACAGATGGAAGAAAAAAAGGGTGAACTGCTTTTCGGCAAGGTGATCTCTCTTCCCCTTGTGGAGGAGATCAAGCACAGCTACCTCGACTACGCCATGAGCGTCATCGTGGGAAGGGCGCTGCCCGACGTCCGTGACGGCCTCAAACCTGTCCAGCGGCGTATCCTGTACGCCATGATGGAGCTGGGCCTCCGGTCGGGCTCTTCCTACAAGAAGTCGGCCAGGGTCGTAGGCGAAACCATGGGTAAATATCACCCCCATGGCGACTCCGCCATTTACGAGACCATGGTCCGCATGGCCCAGGATTTCAGCATGAGGTACCCGCTGGTGAACGGCCAGGGAAACTTCGGCTCCATCGACGGGGATCCTGCGGCCGCCATGAGGTACACCGAGGCGAAGCTCTATGAAATGGGAGAGCTTATGCTCGCCGACATAGAAGAAGACACGGTGGAGTGGGGCCCCAATTTCGACGAGTCCCTCAAGGAGCCCCTCTATCTTCCCTCCCTCGTCCCCAACCTTCTCGTGAACGGAAGCTCGGGAATCGCGGTGGGAATGGCCACGAACATTCCTCCCCATAACCTTTCGGAAGTGATCGACGCCCTCGAGTATATGATCGACTCCGAAGGAAACTGGGAATTCGGCGAAATCTACGCCCGCCTTCCGGGACCGGACTTCCCGACGGGAGGCATTATTCTCGGCCGGGACGGCATCATCGACGCCTACAGGACGGGACGGGGAAAGGTCATCCTTCGTGGAAAGACCGTCGTAGAGGACGGGAAGCGGGGCAAAACATCCGTGGTCATCACGGAGATACCCTTCATGGTGAACAAGACGTCCCTTATAGAGACCATCGCATCCTGCGTCCAGGAAAAGCATATTGACGGCGTGGCCGACATCAGGGACGAGTCGGACCGTGACGGACTCCGGATCGTTCTCGAACTCCAGCGGGACGGCGACGCGGAACTTGTTCTCCGGCAGCTCTACAGGAGAACCCAGCTCCAGACAACCTTCGGCGTGATCAACCTCGCCCTTGTGAACAACCACCCCGTGGAGCTCCCCGTCACGGACATGCTCTCCCATTTCCTGGAGCACAGGAGAGACGTGGTCCGGAGGAGAACCCAGTTCAGGCTCGACAAGGCCCTCGCCAGGGCCCACATCGTGGAAGGGCTCGTGAAGGCCCTGGACATGATCGACAGGGTCATCGCCATTATCCGCGGGGCCCAGACGGTACAGGAGGCACGGGACGGCCTCGTCTCCCACCTCGGTTTTACCGAGACCCAGGCCCAGGCCATCCTGGACATGCGGCTCCAGCGGCTCACCGGGCTCGAGCGGGAGAAGCTCGAGTCGGAACTTGCAGCCCTCTTCGCCGATATCGAGCGCTACCGGACCATTCTCGGCAACCGCTCCGCCCTCGACGGGGTCATCAGGGAAGAACTCTCCGAGCTGAAGCGGAAATTCGGCGGGCCCCGGAGGACGGAAATCATGGACAACTACGAGGAAGTGTCCATGGAAGACCTTATCCCCGAGAATGATATCGTGGTCATCCTCTCCAAGGACGGGTATCTCCGCCGGAAGGCCCTCGAGGAGTACTCCACCCAGGCCAGGGGAGGCAAGGGCAAAAAGGGAAGCGGGCTCCAGGACGAAGACGAGATCGCCCTCGTGGCGGTCACCAACACCCACAAGGACATCTACCTCTTCACCTCCTCAGGGCGGGCCCTCGCAATCCGGGGGCACATGATCCCGGAATCCCGGACGGGGAAGGGAAAGCTCATCGGCAAGCTCGTTCCTCTTGATGCGGGAGAACAGGTGGTCTCCATGTACGGCAGAAGTCTCGAGGGAAAGAGCTTTATTTTCTTTGCCACGAAGAAGGGCATCTCCAAGCGGCTTCCCCTTTCCGAAATCGCCAGGCTCAACCGCGCCGGAAAGAGGGTTCTGACCCTGGACGAAGGTGACGAGATCGCCCAGGTTCGGCTGACCACGGGGAAGGACGAGCTTCTCTTCATGACGGCCAACGGCCAGGGACTCCGCGTCACCGAGGAAGAATTCCGTCCCATGGGCCGGACCGCCCGGGGCGTGAAGGGAATCCGTCTTGACGAAGGAGATTACGTCATCAGCTGCGAAGTGGTCACCTCCGAGCGCCTTGCCCTCGTGATAAGCGAACGGGGCGTCGCCAAGAGGACAAGCTTTGAGGAATTCACCGTTCACCACCGGGGCGGCCGGGGCGTCAAGGCCATGAACCTGGGAAGGAAGACCGGTCCGCTCGTCGGAAGCTGGGCGGTGGCCGAGGAGGACGAAATCATGGTCATCACCTCCAGGGGAAGGATGATCCGGGTCGCCGTGGCAGAGATCCCGAGGCTGAGCAGGACTGCCATGGGAACTATTACAGTGCGGCTCGACGAAGGCGATTCCGTGGCGGACGTGAGCGTGGTCTGCGGCGATGAATGCGTGGAGGAGAGCAGGCCGTGAAAATAGCCCGGGACGGATATCCGCTGATAGCGTTTGTCGCCTTCATGCTGCTCGGGAGCCTGTATTTCGTCCCCATGGTGGGGCTGTTCCTTGCCCCCCTCCTCGGGCTGGTGGTCTGGTTTTTCCGGGATCCTGAAAGGGTTCCCGACGGGCCCGGATTTCTTTCCCCCGCCGACGGGAAAGTGGTGGAGGTGGTTGAAACGGAGCATCCCTTCACGGGCAGGGCGGTGAAGGTTGGAATTTTCATGAATCCTCTCAGTGTTCACGTCAACCGCGTTCCCTGTGAAGGAACGGTGGAATGGATGGAGTACATTCCCGGGAGGAAGTGGATGGCCTTTGAACCCAAGGCATCGGAACTCAACGAGAGAATGTGCGTGGGACTTGCCACCGGTCATGGGCCGGTGATGCTCGTCCAGGTCGCGGGATTCCTTGCCCGCCGCATCGTCTGCAGGCTCCGGAAGGGCGACAGGCTCGCCCGGGGCGAACGGTTCGGCATGATAAAGATGGGGTCGAAAGTCGACGTCTACCTTCCTGCCGGAGTGCAGCTGAAGACAGCGGTGGGAAAAAAAGTTTTCGCAGGCAGAACCGTTCTGGGAGGGATGGCCGGTGAAAAATCGTAGAAAGCGGGGGGAGCCTCCCTTTCCGGAAGATCGCTCCGAACATGGTGGCCAGCGGACTGGTCCGGTTCGACCGGGAAAAATGGCTTTCACGGGATAACGGAGACGGCGAGACGGCGGAAAAGAAAGCCTGAGACCGCTCAGCACATGACAACAGAATACCGGGGGGAGCTGCTGCGGGCTGAGAGGAAGGCTGATTGGGCCTTCGACCCCTTACCTGATCCGGGTAATGCCGGCGTAGGGAGTGCCGTCACCGGAACGAGCTTCAGGGAGGACGGAAAAATGACAGGAGCCCCGCGGACTGAAGGGGCTCCTGTCTTATTTGGAGGTGGAATCATGGAAATCTACAGGGGAATCACAGTCTCCATCGCCGGGAGCGATTCCGGCGGAGGAGCGGGAATACAGGCAGACCTGAAAACCTGCGCCGCCCTTCGGGTGTTCGGCATGACGGTCATCACGGCCCTGACGGCCCAGAACAGCCGGGAGGTCAGCGCGGTCTGGAATGTCCCGCGGGAGATGATCCGGGCACAGATGGACGCCCTTTGGTCCGATTTCCCCGTCGGGGCGGCCAAGACGGGGATGCTGGCCCTTCCGGAAACAATTCTGGAAGTGGCGGAAGGCATACGGCGGTGGAAAGTCGGCAATCTCGTGGTAGACCCGGTGATGATCGCCCAGAGCGGGGCATCCCTCATAGCCGACGAGGCGGTGGAGGTTCTGCGGACGGAGCTTCTTCCCCTGGCGCTCCTGGTGACGCCCAATATCCCCGAGGCGGAACGTCTTTCCGGCATGACCATAGAATCGGTGGAGGACATGGAGAAGGCGGCGGAAGCCATCGGCCGGAAAGGCCCCGGCGCGGTTCTGGTGAAGGGAGGCCACAGGATGCAGGCCGACTCCGTCACGGACGTATTCTATTGCAGGGGGCGGCTGGAGAGGTTCACCGACTCCCGCATCCATACGGAGAATACCCACGGAACGGGATGCACCCTGAGCGCAGCCATAGCGGCGGAGCTGGCTTCGGGTTCCTCCCTCGAGGAAGCGGTCCGGCGGGGAAGGCAGTATCTCCGCCTTGCCCTGAAATCAGGCTTTCGTCCCGGTACTGGGTGGGGGCCTCTCGGTCATGCGGTGACCCCTCCGTGGACGGAGAAATAGGACTCGCAGCCCTTTCCCCCCGATCGTGGGCAGAGGTCCTGGCTCGAGTGCGTCGGCTGCGCCCTCTGGTCTATACCATCACCAGCTTCGTGTCGGCATCCTTCCAGGCGGACGGGACCCTTGCCGCCGGAGGCTCCCCGGTGATGTCCAGATGTCCCCGGGAGGCGGCGGAGCTGGCGGCTTCAGCGGACTCCCTCGTGATCAACACGGGAACTCCCGACGGGAGCGCCCTTCTGGCAATGAAGCGGGCTATGAAGGCGGGGAAAAATATCGTCTTCGACTCCGTAGGCTACGGAGCGACAACCTTCAGGACGGCGGCAGTCGACATGCTGCTTTCAGCCGTCAGCCCCTCCGTAATAAAGGGGAACTACGGAGAAATACGGCTTCTCGCAGGCGAGCCCGGGGAGGTGAGGGGTGTGGATTCCGGAAGCGAATCCGCCCCTCCCGTACCGGCCATGCGGGCACTCGCCGGGCGGACCGGGGCCCTCATCTGCGCCACGGGCCCGGTGGATGTCCTTGCCGACGAAACGTCGGCCCTGTTTTTTCCCGGGGGGAGTCCTCTCATGGCGAAAATCTCGGGAGGGGGCTGCCTTCTCGGATCCCTCATGGGTGTGCTCATCTCCCGGGGGCCTGCTCCCGCGGCAGCTTCAGCCGCCATTGTCATGCTCCGGCTTGCCGCGGAACGGGCTGAAGAAAGGGCGATGGGACCGGGCTCATTCCGGGCGGCGCTGCTGGACGAGCTTGCATCCCTTTCGCCGGAAGATCTGATGTCCCAGGGGCGGCGCCTGTGCGCGCCGCCGGAAGGAGGAAGCGGAGCATGAATCTCAGAGAGGCTTTGAAGCTGTATGTGATCCCCGACAGCAGGATCGGGGCTCCCCGTTCCATCGAAGAGCAGGCGGAGCTTGCCCTTGACGGCGGAGCCACCATGATCCAGCTCAGGGACAAGAAAATGAGCGGCCGGGAACTGTACGAAACCGCCTGCAGGCTTTCCGCCCTCTGCAGAAGCAGGGGAGCGGCCTTCGTGGTGAACGACCGGTTCGACATTGCCCTTGCCGCAGGAGCCCACGGCGTGCACCTTGGGCAGGAAGATCTTCCGGTGTCGGTCGTCAGGAGGATCGTGCCTGCAGGGTTTCTCGTCGGGGCGACGGCTCACTCCACGGAAGAGGGGCGGCTGGCCGAGGAACAGGGGGCGGATTATGTGGGAATCGGCGCCGCCTTTCCCACGGGTACGAAAACAGTCGCTTCCGTGATCGGCGTAGGAGGCGTCAGGGCGATCCGTGAAGCCCTTTCCCTTCCCTCGGTGGCCATCGGCGGGATCAGCGAGGAAAACGCAGCCGAAGTCCTCTCTGCCGGAGTGGATGGAATAGCCGTAGTGTCATCCGTCGTGGGAAGGCCGGATATTGCCGGAGCAGCCCGGCGGCTGGCGGAGAAGGTGTTCAGCGGAAAACCCTGAACATGAGCAGGAGGGTAAGCAGAACAGCCCCGCTGCCCGCGAGCAGAAGAAGCACAGATGGTGGAATGGGAGGTCCGTTCTCCCCGTCGCTTTCCGCTTTCGGTTCGGGGGAAACCGGCGCCGTTTCTCCGGAGGGAGATTCCGGCCGGGCCCTGCGGAGCCTGGTATTTCCCTCGAGGGTCACCACTCCGTTGAACTCGTCGGAAAGGCGGGTGAGTACGGTGAAATTACCTTGGCGGTCCCTGTGGACGGAAAGCACTTCAGCTCTCACCGCGCCGTCGAAGCCGGGTTCGGCGGTGCGCAGTCTTTCCCGGAGGGGCGACTCCTCGGAAGGGAGAATGACGACAATACAATCCCCCTTTTCCAGCGCTGCCACTGGTACGCCTTTTACGGGATCGATACTTGGAGTGCAGGGGATAAGGAAGCTGATGCCTCCTCCGGTTTCATCCTGCTCTGCCGCGGCCGTGTCTCCGGCGAGGAACCCCGGTCCCAGCAGATCCGCAATTTCGGAGGAATTTTTCCTTTCCGTTTTGATGTACGCCGTTGCCCTGTAGCCGAGTCGGGCTGCCATCTCCTCCCTGATCCGCTCCTCCAGGGTCCGGTTCCCCCCCTCGCCCTTGTCAAGGCCCTCTCTCACCGCCTCGGGAGTGAGCACTTCCCCGAGAATTCCTTCGAGAGATGAACGAAGGGTCGCCGGGAGCTTTTTTCCCGTTTCGTCCCGGCGGCCCGACAGTTTTTCCGTATGGGCGATGAAGGGGCGGATTTCCGATTCCACGGAGACGGCGGTCTCGTCTTCCTCTCCCGTGCCGGCAAAACCTATGCCCGAGGTACACACCCCGGCCGGGGAAAGAATTTCGTAGAAAAAAGCCGTAATTTTTTCCGTCTTTGATCTCCTGATGGAAAGAAAGCACTTCAGAATATTCAACGGTATGATTTGCTGAGCAGCAGTCACCTGGAAAATCTCCTCTTCACGGTCCGTAGTACCAGAATTATAAAGGAGTTTATTCTCCCGGTGAAGAGTAGTTCCCGCCGGTTTATTTCTCTCCTGCGAAAAACGGGGAGAGAGATGTCCTCCCCAGGGCGTGGACCAGTCCCATGCCCAGGAGCGCACCGGGAACGCTGCTGGCAAGAAAGGCCCCCATCAGCACAGACATGCCTGCGGCCTTCCCGACGGCCGGGCCGAGGATCCAGGCGGAAATCGCCGCCCCGGCAAATCCTGTCCCGAGAGGTTCGGCCAGGGCTGCCCATGGTTTCCCGAAATACCTGAAGGCCAGGCCGGCCGCTATGGCGCCGGGGATGCTCCCCGGGAAGGCGAAGAGGGTGCCGGTTCCCGTCATGTTCCGAACGAGGCTGGTAACGAAGGCGGCTCCTGCGGCCCACCACGGGCCCAGCGCGGCCCCTGCGAGGACGTTCACCGTGTGCTGGAAGGGGTAGCACCGGGTGGGTCCCATGGGGAAAGAAACCCCTGAAAGAAGCAGTCCCGAAGCAACAAGCAGCCCGGCGAAGGTCAGCTTTCGGATCCGTGCTTTTCCGTTACCTTTCAGCCACGATTTCATGAACGTTCACTTCCTTTTCAATCATTCCCCACTGAAGGGCAAACTCAGCGAAGGTTTTCCAGCGGACGGCGTCGAGCCTGGTGTCCGGTCCGAACCAGGGCCTTGTTTTTTCAAAAGCCTTCCTTTCCATCTCCCTTGGAGCTTCCGGAACAGCCTCGAAATAGAGGGCCAGGGCCTCCTCCGGATGGGCTTTAGTGAAAGCGAGAGCTTCCTCCACTGCATCGAGGAACCGCCGTATCGTTTCCCCTTTCCTGTTCCAGATCATTGTCCCGGCCACGAACACCAGTTCGTCATAGGATGGGATGCCGAATTTTTCAAGCTCGAAGAAAGAAGCAGTGTACCCTTCCATCTCCATGGCCACAGGCTCGTAGTTCTTGAAGGGCCCCATAACGGCATCGACCCTGCCTGCCGCCAGGGACTGAAGAATGACGAATCCCACGTTTACGGGCGTGAAACTCCTGATTTCGTTGACGGCAGCGAAGGCATCGAGAAGGTGGTCCATCATGCCGGGAACGGTATAGCCTATGGTCTTTCCCTCGAGGTCGGCAGGTGAGGAGATTCCCTTCCCGTCAAGAAAGAGAAGAGTGGAGAGAGGACTTCCCACAAGGCGCCCCACGGCCTTCAGCGGTATTCCCCCTGAGGCCGCGATGATCGCCTGGGGCTGGTACGAAAGAGCGATGTCCACATGACCTGCGGCGGCGAGCTTCAGGGGATCGGCGCTGTCGGAGGGACTCTGAATCTCCACCGAAAGCCCGTGCTTCAGGAAGATGCCTCCCTGGCGGGCGACGAAGAGGGGAACATGGTCCACGTTGGGAAACCAGTCGAGCATCAGGCTGAGCTTTTCTTCTCCCCCGGCGGGGGATCCGAGGAGCAGCAGGACAAGGAGCATCAGGACGGAGCGGTTTCGTTTCATGACATTTCCTCCAAAGATAGGGATTGTAACGGTGCGGGGCCCCGTCACCGTTTCTTTTCCGTCCACCGGACGGTTTTTTTCTCGAGGAAGCAGACGGCTCCCCACAGCGAAAGGCTGACGGCCGAGAGGACGACGATGGAAGCAAAGACGAGATCAACCCTGAGCCGGGCATTCGCCTGCATCATAAGAAATCCGAGCCCGTCCAGGCTTCCCACCCATTCACCGATGACCGCCCCGATGGCCGCCACCGAGACGGCGACCCGAAGGCCGGCGAAGAAATAAGGGAGAGCCCAGGGCCAGTAGAGATGGCGCAGGGTTGTCAGGAAGCCGGCTCCCATGACGGAAAAAAGGGTTTTCAGTTCCGGGTCGCAGCTCTTGAATCCCTGGAGCAGGGTCACCGTGACCGGAAAAAAGATGATCACCGCAGCCATGGCCACCTTGCTTCCCATGCCGTAACCGAACCAGACCACCAGAAGAGGAGCGGCAGCGAAGACCGGGATCGCCTGGGAGGCGATCAGCAGAGGAGAAAGGGCCTTTTCGAGAGCGGGAGAGAAGAACATGGCGATGGAGAGGGGCACGCCCGCCGCCAGTGAGAGAAGGATCCCGAGAAGAATTTCCAGGGTTGTGGTCAGCCCGTGCCGGAGGAGGAGCGGGGCCTCTGTCACGAGAACGAGCGCCACCCGTGAAGGCGCGGGCAGAAGAAAGGGCGGAAGGGCGAACAGGCGGCAGAAGCTTTCCCAGGCAGCCAGGAAAGCGATGAAAAAAAACAGGGGAAGAGCCGCCTGTCTCATCGTGAACCCTCCCGGAGGAGGTCCAGTATGCTCCGCTTCATTCCGGAGAAAGAGGGGGAATCTTCTCTCGATTCCTTTGTTCCCTCCGGCCGCAGAACCTCCAGTATTCTCATCGGAGGGGGGGAGAGCAGCAGGATGCTGTCGGCGAGCAAAAGGGCCTCTTCCACATCGTGGGTCACCATGAGGATCGTCCTGCCGAAGCGGGACTGCAAAAGCAGAAGCAGTCCCCGGAGGGTCCGCCTGGTAATGGCGTCGAGGGCTGAAAGGGGTTCGTCCATGAGGGCGACCGGGGCGTCGAACAGAATTGTCCGTGCCAGGGCGCACCGCTGGGCCATTCCTCCGGAAACCTGGCCGGGAAAAAAATCCTCCCGGCCGGAGAGGCCCAGCAGGGAAAAGAGATCCTCCGTCCTGCGGCGATCCTCTTCCGTGGGCGTGCGCTTCACGGTCACGGGCAGAAGGGCGTTTTCCGCCAGGGTCTTCCAGGGGAGAAGAAGATCTTTCTGGGTCATGTAGGCCGCCGCGCCTCTCAGGTCGGGTATCTCCCGTCCGTCAATGGCAAGGCAGCCGCCGTCCCTGGGAAGGACTCCCATGAGCAGGTCGAAGAAGGTGCTCTTTCCGCAGCCTGAAGGCCCCAGGAGCACGGTGAAGCTTCCCCTTTCCGCGGAAAGGGAGAAATCCGAAAAAACGGGGCGGCCGTCGAAACTCTTGGAAAAGGATCTGATTTCAAGCATAAAAAAACTCCCGGCTGGGAATGCCGGGAGCGGAAGTATTCATGCATTTGCTTATTTGCAACACACGCACTTCCCTTCGCCGGCATGACCCGGATCAGGTTCCAGGGGTCGGAGCCTAAAAGCCCCCTCTCAGCCGGTTCACGCCGACTCCCCCAGTTGCTGTCACGGGTACGATACTCTCTTCGGGGGGATTTGTCAATTTCCCCGGCATTGCTCAAAATGGGGGGGCAAGTTGAAAACGGCGGCGGAAACGGGGATAATTTATCCATAAACGACGAAGGAGGCCGGAAAGATGGATTATGTCACGGCAAAAGCCCCTGGAAGTTTCGGCGACAGGGAGGTTCTTCTGCATTTCTTCCGGGCGGGAACTGATCCGGACACACCGGTGGTTCTGCTTCTGCACGGGGTTCACGGCTGGGCTTCCCCCATGGAGGGGAACAAGTACGGTTTCCTGGCCAGGGAACTCGCGTCCCATGGAATTTCCGCCTGCATCGCCGAAAGCTCCCGGCTGAGAAGGGACAGGGAAACCTTCGGCGACGACAGGACTTCCTGGGCCACAGCCTCTTTCCGGGGAAAAACCTTCTCTATGGAAGTCTTCGACGCGTGCTCCGCTTTCGAATGCCTCTGCCGAACATTTTCTGTTCCATCACCAGTCCTCTGGGGGTTTTCCCTGGGGGGGCTGATTTCGGTCCTCATCACAGGGAACAAAACGGCAGGTTATATGGCCGGAGCCGGGCTGACTCCTCCCCGGGAAGGAAAGGCGGCCGGCCTCATCATTTCCGGCAGCGGCGACGAAATACGTCCGGAGGCCTCCGGCAGGCTCTCCCTGCCTATCCTTGACAGTCTCGGCGGCAAAACGGAGCTCCTCCGGGCCGCATCGGAGGCGTCTCCCGAATTTGCCCTCTTTTTTTACGGAAGCGGGGACGAAAGTTTCAGCGAAGAGTCCTCCCGGCGGATTTTCGACAGGCTTCCCCTCCCGGAAACCAGAAAGGAGTTCCGAATCATTTCGGGGGCGGATCATTCCTTCCGGAAAAAAAACGGGGTTCCCTCCCGGGAACCCCTCGAGGAGATGCTTCTTATCTCCAGGGCAGCCCTGGATCGATATTTGCGAGGGAAAGGATCCACGGCCCGAACAGAAGGGTGAGCACCCCTCCCAGGGCCAGGAAGGGAACCAGCGGCACGGCGTCTTTTCTTCCCAGTTTCCCTGCGGCAAGAAGGGCGAGGGAGAACACTCCGCCTGCCATGAAGCCGAGGTACAGTGTCAGCAGGGTGAATTTCCATCCCAGAAGTACCCCCGTTCCCGCCGTCAGAGTGGCATCGCCCCAGCCCATGCCTCCTCTGGAAAGAAGAATGATGAGAGCGATAACGGCAAAGCCTGCCGCTGCCCCGAGAAAGCCGTCGAGAAGGGAGCCTCCCCCGGGCAGAAGCCTGAGGACAACACCGCAGATTCCCATGACCAGGGGAAAAATATCGAAAACATAGCCTTCCTCCAGGTCGGTAAGGGCGTTGAGAAACAGGCCGAACGCCGCCGCCAGGGAAAGAAGCAGGGAAACGGAAAGACCCCAGCGCCAGGCAAGCAGGCCTCCCATGGCGGCACCGCAGATTTCCGCCCCCGCGTACCGGAAGGCGATTCTGCCGCCGCAATAGCGGCAGCGGCCGCGGAGAAGCACCCAGGACAGGACGGGAACGAGATCCCTCCAGCACAGGACGGCGCCGCACCGGGGGCATTTGGACCGGCTTCCGCCCCACCAGGATGTGCCCGCGACACTGCGCCCGGCGACAACGTTCAGAAAAGAGCCCAGGGATGCGCCGAGAAGAGTGAAGAACAGAACGACCAGCCAGGAATCCACGCAATTTCCTCCCCCAGGAACAACCGGATATGGAGACATTTATAGCATACTTCGACAGGTTTCTCAGAAAAAAATTGAACAACTGCCCGGAAATATCGTATAATTTTACAGTAGGAACATTGTGTTTCAAGCTCTGAAAAAGAGAATGTGAGGAGGGAGACCCATGTCCGGAAAAATTCTTGTGGCGGTCGATATGAGCAAGATGTCCGAGGAGGTGTTCGCCTACGGATGTTCCATGGCGCTCCGTCTCAAGGCCGAGGCGGCGTTCATCCACGTACTGCCTCACCCGACCCTCTGGCGGGGGTACGAACCCTGGCTGCCTCCCGAGATTGACGCGGAAGTGGCGGAAATCGCACGGAAGAAGCTTGATTACTATTTCAGAAAGACGAAAGAGGACCTTCCCGAGCTGGAAAACGTGGAGTACAAGATGGTGGTCAAGGAAGGAAACCCTTCGGATGTCATTATGAGCTATGCCAGGGAGAACGACTTTAACCTCATCGTCATAGGCTACAGAGGCCAGAGCACCATCGAGCGTCTCGTCGTCGGAAGCACGGCGGCGAACGTGGCGAGATACGCCCACTGCTCCGTGCTCATCTACAGGCCGGGCCAGCAGATAATCTGAACAGAAAAAGGGGGAAGGGTGCGGGGCCTTCCCCCTTTTTCATTTTTTCTTTCCCGTTCCGTAGCGCTGCTGTCCGTACATTTTCCCCATAGTTTCCGGCAATTTCGTGGAGGCCGAGTTTTCCAGTGATGCCTGAAGCTGTCTTGCCAGGGCTTCTTTCCGCCTTTTTTCCTCTTCCGCCTCGGGGTCCGCGCCGACTCCTCTGTCGAGGTACCCGAGTTCGACAAGGGCCTGGACATACCGGATGTCCAGATCCATGCCGTTGGCAATCTGTTCCACGTTGTACTTCTCTTTTGAATGATCCCTGAGAAACTCCCGGACTTTCGGGTAAAGGTCGTCGATTTCATCGAGGCATGTTACGCATATTTTTCCGCGGGTGGCGCTGAAAAGCCTTCCGCACAGCTTACAGGTTACCAGGTTCACTACGTCCTCCTCCCTCCCATTCCATAGTACTATATCATTTTTCCGCAGGCGGATAAAGATGGTACAAAACCGGACGGAGTAGATGTAGAGGGTGCGGATTGGTGTATACAGTATTCTATGCTTTTTGAAAGTCCTTCCTTTCGCTTTTCTGTTAAGATATTGCCCGTGTGCTTTTGTTTCATCAAATGAAAATTATCGAAAGGGGAAAAACGAATGAAGCCTACAGTAGTAGACCATATTGGAATTGCCGTCAAATCCATCGACGAAGCTCTCTCATTCTGGCAGTCTGCCCTTGGCATCCAGTGCACTGGGGTTGAAGAAGTGGAGGAGCAGAAAGTCAGGACGGCTTTTCTTCCCATAGGCGATACTGAAGTTGAACTCCTCGAGGCCACTTCCGATGAAAGCCCCGTGGCCAAGTTCATCGAGAAAAAAGGTGAGGGAATCCATCACCTTGCCATCAGGGTGGAAAACCTTGAAGCCGCTCTTGCGGAGCTGAAGGAGAAGGGCATCAGGCTCATTGACGAAACGCCCCGGTACGGAGCCGGAGGTGCGAAGATAGCTTTTGTGCACCCGAAGTCCACCGGCGGCATTCTTTTGGAAATCAGTGAAAGGTAGGTGCCGTTCATGTCACACCGAACAATTGACGAGCTGTGCGAAGAGCTGGTAAGGAAGCACGAGGAAGCGCAGGGAGGCGGAGGACCGAAGGCGATAGCGAAGCAGAAGGAGAAGGGTAAGGGTACGGCCCGGGAGA
>Ga0228536_1000328_pt1 | contig 101223 bp, 84 predicted proteins | sample SJ1Smetagenome_FD_168611 | JGI IMG/M metagenome (GOLD analysis project Ga0228536, IMG submission 168611) | Enriched culture of PCE-dechlorinating microbial communities from Ithaca, New York, USA - SJ1.S | ecosystem: Engineered > Modeled > Simulated communities (microbial... > Unclassified...
TGTCTTCAAAAACCGGACATTTTCTTTAGACCAAGCAATTGCAAATGGAGTTTCTAAATACCAACGATTTCCATCTTTATCACCTTTATCATATGGCACATAAATTTTTTTTGATGTATCTATGCCATTTTCTTTTTCATCATTGGTAAGAGAATCGACATCTGCTAATTCTTCATCATCTATCAAACGATATATGTATCCTTGTCCAAAAATATCTCGACCATATTTTTCTTTCAATTGATCAAACTTTTTAGCGATATCCTCTTCATTTCTATTAGTCAAAAACTCTGATGGAGAAAGACCTTCGAACTCATTATTTGATATTTTAAATTTATTTGCGACGTCTATTAACTTTTTAGGCCGAGACTTTTTAATATTGTCTGCCCATTTAGTCGATTTTCGAACAGCAATATATTTACCATTATTTGCAGTTGCCAACCCTTGCCCTCCTTCTGTTAAACATCCTAATAAAGCGATATCCCCAGGTCTAAGATTTGCTCGATACTCTTCTAATTGCCTCGTATTTTGAGCTATCTTTTTGCTGGTTTCTATTTTGTCCCACCACTGATCATACAGTTTCTTCACTTTTTTACCATAGAGATTGTAAATCTTTAGATTATATTCTGTTGGCTTGAAAATCACAAAATTTTGTGTTTCACGGTAAACTTTTTGAGCAATAGGAGAAAAAATTTCAGGTTCTTTAAAATTTTTACTTCCATCCAGAAAATTTATTTTATGGTTTTTTGTATATGGTTGCTTAACCACTTGCATTATACAAGTATCAACCATTACAGAGTTGAAAGGATTGGCCGTGTCAAAAATGTAACGAATTGAATTATTTAAAATCAATTCTCGCATCTTCCTCTTCGTCTGTATTGTCCAGAACGTTTTAGGAATAATGTATGTTAATGATCCGTTGTTTTTAGTTAGTTTTAGACCTTTGAATGTAAATAAATTATAGGTGTCATCAGAGAAACCAAACTCTGCTTCATATGATTTTTTTTCAGTGTTCGATATTCCTTTTGTCGATATGTAAGGAGGATTACCAATCACTACATCAAAACCACCTTTTTCTCTCCATACTTCTGAGAAAAAGAGTTTAAAATCGAAGTCTATTTTGTAGCCGGTAAATTGTTCGGCAGAATTCAAAAGTTCTCTTATCTTATTATTAATTTTTTCACGTAAAACCTTCTTTTCTTTTTCATCTGTTATACTATAGAATTTTTCTTTAAAGCCCTCTAATTCCTTTTCAACTTTTAGGTCTTTCATTGCAAATTCAGGCAGGCCAATCAGCGAATTACCACAAACTATTTTATAATCCAGATTTGGAAGCGTTTCAATAGGGTCAATATTATCTTCATCCACCACGAGTGAAAGCCATAAACGTAAACGTGCAATGTCTATAGCGCTGGCATCAATGTCCACTCCGTAAATACTTTCCTGTATAATATGGCGTTTCAAACGATATGTATACCGCCCATTATTTACAGTTTCCCAATTCTCAAAACCAAAGCTTTTGAGTTTTTTGGTAAGATAATTGTAACTTAAATGTGGTTTAAGCACAAGCATTGCATTAACCAATTCATGCAGCAACCCGAGCGGAAAGGCGCCAGAGCCTATGGCAGGGTCACAAATACGTATATCGCTTAGCTTTTGGTCAATCAAATCTGCATTTTGACGAATACACTCGGGAAGTTGGTATCGATAAGTTTTAGTCTCACCTTTGATTGCTACACGAGTATCATTTTCAAGAGCAAAATGCCCTTCACGAATGAAGGTTTCAATTTCAGATTTAGGAACTTTAATATTTTGAAATGATCGATTTATTGAATACTGACCTTTTTTGCCAGTATTTCTAAATAAACTGGTCTGAGAGTCACCCAGTTCTTGATATGATTCTGTATAATCGTTCAAAGAATTATCCAAATAGTGTATTAGGCTTTCCTGGCACATGTAATGTACTATTTCACGCGGGGTATAGAATGCTCCTTTATTTTTCCGCTCGATAATATCAAGCATATTTTCAAATACTTTACCCAGCATTTCAGGATCAACGGCTACTTCCTTATCCAAAGGTTCATCTTCCTTTATTGTGAAATTGTACCGGTCAAAAACATCTAGTACACCTGTGCCTATATCACCTGATTTGTTTATTTCTTCATTGCGAAAAAATTTTCTAGGGATGCTGATGTTGGCATTCTCCCAATCATAGTTAGCTTCAAATAATCCTCCATTTAAGAAAGGGATTCTGCATTCGAAACGTTTATAATATGAATTTACATTATCACGTTCCTTGGCCAGTGCTTCATAAAACAGATATTGTAATTTGTCTTTAAAGAAATTTACACCTTCGTTTTGTGCCCCTTCAAACAGATGCTGCACAAAACGTTTGTCCCCTGTACCCCAACATTTATTTTTAGCTACACCCAACCAGCCTTTTTTCTGTAAAAAATAAAGAAAAGCGATCTGTCCTAACAACTTTTTGGTAAAGCGGGCATTGTCAATACCTGCCTTCTCTAGTTCAGCCAATGCATGACTATCGCTTTCAAAATATTCATAAATTTTGATGTATAGGTCTTTGTACTGATCGAAGAACTCATCCGTAATCTTTTCAATGCTAAAAGCAGCTTCTAGCTCCTCAATAGTAGGGTTGTTGCTAATGTTTTGTAGTAGTGGTAATAATTGATTTTTGGCGGTGTAAGTTTTTTCATATTTACCTACTAGGAAGGAATAGCGTTTGGCAGGTGTAAACTCTGTCCTGATTTTTACCTTTCCTTTAGTTTCGTCTATTTCTGAGCGATATTCCAGTTTGATGAACGAAAACCGCCAATCATCGCCATTATCTTCTTTACTATAAAAAGCGACCAAGGCATAGTCTTTCTCAAATCTGCTCAAATGTTTAATAACGAAATTCCGTAGAGTTGTCCTTGCTCGTTCTAATTTGGAAACACTTTTAACTTCCACAATGAGCACATCTAAAGCTTCACCTTTGGGGTCAATATATTTTCCAATACGTTTATAACTGTTGATATGTTCTTTAAAATCGTCCCAAATATAGTTTCCTGAATAAGATTTGACTTTTTCACCCTGCTCCAAATCATTCAACAGATTTATAGCAAAAATAGTAAACTTATCTTCGCTAAATGAACTGTTGAAAGTATCTTCGATCAGTTTTTGAGCTGTTTTCTTGTCCATGTTATTTCGTTATATATCCTGAAAGTATGACTTCTCGTTTTTGAAACTTATTGGCATTTTGTGATTCTACTCCAACAAAACAGATATATTTTTCCAAAATATGTAGCATCTGAAGTGGGTCAGTGGTTTTCTCCATTTCCTTTTTAATCAATTGGGTTGTCTTCTTAGCTATAGTTCCTTGAGCCAACATTTCTTTTACTCCGTTCAAAAATTCATCATTGGTATCGGTAAAACCCTTGAAATTTTTGAATGCCTTATCCTTTAATCTTGTTTCTATATAGTTTGCGCTTGAACGCCCACCTCTACCATTATTGGGTTCATCCGCAACAGTAGTATCAAGTTTAAATTTTTGTTTGTTGGCTTCCAGTAAATGATAATACTCTTTCGGAGTAATAGCTCTTTTAGTATTGGGTTTACATTCCAGCTTCTTAACTGCATCAAAAAAAGTAATTTCATGTGACTTGCCATTTTGATTTATGTAGAACTTTTTAAGCTTTCCAATCCGGAAGAATGTTACTAGTTGGTCGGATTCCAGCTTATCTTTTTTAAATCCGGATCGAGCTTTCTTTGGCAATTTTTTTACTTTGTCGAAAAGGTCAGGTTGTTCGTCTCTGATTTTCCTCATAATTTCCAGGTATTTTAATTCAGAATCCCCCTCATCTTCTTCACCGGTATAAGAAGTCTTAGTATTTAAAGTATCAAACAATTCCTGACTTCCGATCTCTTCACCATCACTAAGATATTTAGCATCTTCTCCCAAGATATTGTGGAACATCTGAATTTTGTTAGTTATATTTACCTCCAGACCGAGATGCTCATCTGATTGGGTTGTAGGGAAAAAATTGAAAATATACACATTCTGGAATTTGCTGCCTAAACGGTTTACACGACCTGAACGTTGAAGCACTCGTGTTGGATTCCAAGGTAAATCATAATTGATAATCACATTGGATCTGTGTAGGTTTATTCCCTCTGCTAACACATCAGTAGCAATCAAAATTCTTATATCGTCCCTTGGCTCTTTATACTTAGGGTCAAAATTAGCAGAAATAATATCTCTGGAAAGAATATGATTAGACACTAGTTTTTTGTTAGTATGTCTCCCCCCAGTACTGGAATAAAACATTACTTTTCCTGGAAATTCATCGTGAATAGCTTCATAGATATAATCACCTGTCTCTTTGGATTCTGTGAAAATGACCAGCTTGTTTTTCTTTAAAGTATCAACTGATTTCAGATCATAAATAAACTTTTCCAGCTTCGGATCTTCATTCACATTTGCCCACAGCTCTTTCACTTGTCTCAAGATTTCCAGGTCATATTCCAGCATGGTAATAAAATTATCCTTGAAATCCTTTGAATAATACTTACTGGCTTTTTCATCTTCTACAAACTCTTCTAAAAGTTCAATATTGTCTCTTTCAATCAAATCATATACATCCACTTTTTTACTGATATAAATCGTTCCGTTACGGTACATTTTGATGAACTTTTCATAAGAGGTTATGAAACGCCCAACACTCTTACGAAAAGCGTAAAAACTACTTTCAAGTCGCTTTACCAGAATACCCTTCATAAAACCGCCTACGTTACGCTGTTGCTGTTTTTCAAACTCGGTTAATGCTTTGTCATCATTATAAAACAAAAGTGGAGTATACCGGGCATAAGTAAATGCTTGTAGTTTTTTTATTGTTTCATTAAAAATGATTTCCAATTCACCTTCGTACTCATAGACGATCTTTTCAGGATTATTCAATTCAGGGAATGTTAATCCCTGTATCTTCATATCCTCCAGAAAATAAGTCTTTACATCTGATCGTGTCCTTCGGACCATAACGTGGCGTAAAATCTGATTTTTAATATCGTCTGAAACCTCTTTAATCAGCTTTTTATATTCCAGATCAGCTTTATCAAGTTTAGTTAGTTTGGTTCTAAGACCGGCAAAATATCTTTCAAGATTTGGTATTCCCGGAATAGTAGAATTTTTTGGTGCCTGAAAAAGTTTTAGCTGAGCAAAAATATCATTGATGGTATTGTTCATAGGAGTAGCAGTTACCAAAATAACTTTTTTACCACGACAAATATCCAACAGGTTAGCATAAGATTGTGTATTCTCATTCCTAAATCTATGAGCTTCATCCACTACAATATAGTCGTAGCGTTCGATACCTTTTTTGATGATGTGTTCAAGTTTTCCAAGTGATTCAACGTTAAAACTTCGGATACCAAAATCGAATAAAGAATCTTTCCAATAATCTTTCAAAACAGGTGGACAAATTACCAAGGTCTTGCCCCGCAGTTGTTGTAAAAGTAAAGCAGTAATAAATGTCTTACCCAGACCAACTACATCAGCCAAGAATACGCCATTATAAGTTTCTAAGATCTTTTTAGCTTGGGTTGCAGCCTGATTTTGATATTTTAAATTTAAAAAACCTTCAGGTAAGAATGGCTCAAAATCATCAGCAAGACTGATGTCTTCTTCCAAAAATTCGTAAATCAGTTTTAGATACAGTTCATAAGGTTTGATTTGGTCGTTAAGCCAAGTTTTGGTTTGAACTGTGTCTACAAATTCATCCGAAATATCAACTGATTCATTCCACAATGTGTTGAACTGATCTTCAGCGAAGAGGACATCTCTCTTGCTACGCAATTCTACATTGAACTCCCTATTAGCAACAAAGCCTGATTCGGAAAAATTGCTGGATCCCGTGATTACAAATCCATAATCACGATCTTCGGGTTTAAACTTTCCGATATATACTTTAGCGTGAATGTTTTTAGATGGGTATGCTCTTATTTCTAATTTTTTACCATTCCCATTATAGCATTTGTCCATCTTAAGGTTTTGACAGTCAGTATTCAGGAACTCTATAAACTTACGAATACCTAATTCGAGTTTGCGGTCGCTTTCCTCACTGTTTTCAATTTCCTGCTTTAAGTTTTGCTGATACCTTTTTTTTGTTCTTTGATGCGATTCGAAATCAATTATACCATTTTGTTGGTAGTATTGCATCATATCATAAGAATCCCTATCAATGCTCAAACCAACTAAGATTCTTATTTTTTCTATAGGTTCAAACGCTTCATACAATTGATAGAAACCGCTCGATCTGAAATATCCTACCAGCACATCAAAAGTTTGAGAATCTTTTAAGGTTGACTTAAACCGGCTTAAGAGAGTATGTCCTTCTTCATTCGTGAAGAAAGTAAGATCTGTTTGGTCTATCATTTTATCTAAACTCATTTTTATTTCTAACATTAAATGTTTACTCTACTAATTATATACGCAATCGTAGTTTAGTTTTTATTTCTCCTAAATTTTTTAAGTTTTTTGAATTATTGAGTTCAAGTTTTGTCATAGCGTTTTTATTCAAAATAACGGAGATTTATTTACCCATTGGATAGCAATTACCCAAAAATTATTCGTTTTACTCATGAATTGAGTTAAATTACAAATTTAAAAATAATTTAATTAATTATGGAGTAAAGGCAGCTAAATAATGAAATGTATTTCACCAGTATCCATAAATACTATCGCAATCTACTATTTATGTGAGATTCTTTGTTATACAAGATGCATATCTCTCCGTAATAACCACCGTGGTTAGAAAATGCAACGTAACCATAAGCTTTACCGGTTTCATTATTTTCCAATATGTGTTGGTGGACAAGTATGTTTTCACGAGGAATATAGCCCAGATGGATTCCGTTGTTGCTATGTATAGCTACTGCATAGGAATCATATTCATTATCTGTTTCAGCTTCTGCAAATCCCTCAAACTTTCCAACGTCGGCAGTTGATAGGTCACGATAATACATGCCTACTAAAGGAAATTTTGTATATCCTTTTCTTGGATATAGACTGATTACTTTTTGATTTTCACTTATGTAGTAATTGTTATCTTCATTAGAAAATGGATTATGTTGAGGCGTTGTTCTTTTAACAATTGTTCTATTATTCGTTTTATTCTTTTGAGTGCCATTAATTACGGCGACAATAATTGCTATAATGCATAATGATATTACCAACCACATTCTTATTGAATTCAAATTTATTATGATACCAAAAGTACTTATTACTTTTGACAACTTATAACAAAGTTGGTAAGTATCAATAAATTTCGACTAATTGGAATTCGTTGATGAGGGTCAGGAGGGAGGGGTTGAGGTTGATCATGCGTTGAAGTGTGGGGCTGAAGGGGATGCTTGGGGCAGGCTGGGGTTGTAAATTGGGTTGAGGTTGGGAGTGTTGTTTGACTTTGAGCGGGGGCTGGGAGCCGGATTGGGGGTCTTGTCGGGAGTCGAGTTGTTGTTGAGGGGTCTGGGGGTTATTCCGGTACCGGGAAGTTTGATTAGCATGAGGATTGAGCTGGGGTTTTGGCGGGGTTTGCAGCATGGGTTGGGGTTGGAGGTGTGTTTGTTGTTTTGCCCTGGGCGGGGTTTGGGTACGGGGTTGGGTTTTATGGGCGGAGCGGGGTTGAGGAAGGTTATTTTCGGCTTTGAGCTGTTGGATGATATAGTCGGCGAGGTCGTATCCGGCTTCTTTTTGTTTTAGTGTGGCGTGGATTTCGATTAACCTGGAGATAGTGATGCGACAGTATATTTCGCTTCTGATCTGTTGCATCTTTTTGTACCACTTATCGTAACATCCGGCATCGGGGTAAAGGACGATGTCCCGGTTTTCCAATATTTTTGATTTTTCGATATTTAAGCCGTTGAGGTTTCCGGCGGCGAGCCAGTTGTATTGGGGGATTACCATGCTTGTTATCACGGCTGTTTTCTCGGCTTCCACGATGGCTACCGGTTTGTCGGGGTAGAGGCGGAGGAGGTGCTCTCCAAAATAGCATTGGCAAAGGTTGAAATTGGCATAGTGGGGATTGTTATACTTCAATTTGTTGTGTACCCAGTTGATCGCACCGGGCTTGTTTTTTATCCGTTTCCCTGTTTCGGGGTTGTATTGCATGATCTTCCCGGTACGAGTCTTTCCCTGGATATCGATTTGCCAGAATATGACTTCTTTCTTTTTCGTGGCTCCCAGGGCATAGTCTTCCGCGACGTTTTCTATTTTTTCTTTTGGGAAGTAGTTGCAGAGAAAACGCACGAAGTGGGAGTTATAGGAAGCAGATTGCTTTACATATTTGTAGGGTATCGTGTCCATTATTACCGGAGTTGCCGGTACTGCTCTGTTTTGGGGGGATTGGGTCGGCTGATGTTGAGGGGATTTGGGTTGAGGCAGTTGTTTGTTGGCCGGCCGATCGGGATGGTCATTGAAGAACTGCCGCGGCGTGTAGTGGTACCCGCATTTTATTTCACGGTTACATTTGCCGACGGTAGGATGAATGGGTTGTAGGGTGTTGCCATCGATATACAAAGTGAAACTTTGTTTTGTCTTACAAGCCGGACAGATATGTCGGGTTGATTTCCCTTTATAGGGTTGCAAATATGGCTTTTTATAAACAGGCATAAAAAATTATTTTTTTTTTAGAGGTTCACTTCCTTCACTTCGTTCACTTTTTACGGCAATTGGTGAAGCAAGTGAACCAAGTGAAGGACAGAAAAAAAAATATTTTAAATTCATTGTAAAACTTCGGCTCTTTTCACCTCAACGGGTGAAGCGAATGAATGATTCAAAAAGGATGGTTATTTACATACACGACAATGCCATAGTTCTTTCTTTCGGTTTTAATGTCGGCATTCCTCAGCCTTTCACTGAAATTCCGTTTGGATACCGGATGGTAGTTCCCGTCGTAGCAAAAAGATTTGTACTGCACATAGAGCTCCTTTAATGGTATTGGTGTTCCGGGGGAGGCCTGATATCCTTCTTCCTCGAGGAACAGTATTACCGAGTTGGATTCTTTCATGTAATTCTCCAGTATTTGGTCCACCGCATCACTTTATGTGAATTGCTTCTGGAGGAGCAAGCGTTTCAGCCCTTCGAGTACCCAGTTGAAGACACCGGACAATTCATTTTTGATGATTTTCTGTGCCAGCTGTTTATCCTGTTTTTCCTCGGGAATGGTGACATCGAAAGGGATAATGAGGAACCTTCGGAAAAACGCCATTGTCTGTTCCACTTCCCTGGGCAGTTCGTTGCAGTTGAAAATCAGCTTTGCGTAGTTTGTCAGGGAGAAAGGTTCGCCATAAGGCAACCGGGCTTCGACCGGTTCCCCGGAGACCAGCTGTTTGAAAATGGATGCTTCGAGTTTCCCGTTTATCTCACTGGCGTAATTCACCAGTTTGTTGGCCAGCATGGCCCGGTAGTATCCGTTCTCGTTGGTGAGGTTCTGTAATGAATAACTGCTCACGTTCTCGGTACCTCCCAAAAGGGCATTGACGATTTCGAAGAATACTGATTTACCGTTCGCGCCTTTTCCATACAAGAGCAACGCTTTTTCCAGTTTCAGCACGGATGGTTTTATGAAGAGGTATCCCAGGTACTCGGCCAGGATCTGTTGCCGTTTTATATCGGGTAAGACGGTGTTGAGGTACCGGTTGAAAACAGGGCAGCGGGCATCCTCACCGTAAGCAAACGGGAGTTGGTAGGTGAGAAAATTATTTCGGTCCTGTTTCCTTAGGTTCCATCGTCCCTCATCGATTTCAAACGTCCCATTTTTCAGGTTGATCAACACTTTATCGGTTTGTGGAGGGTTGGGCAGGTTGGCCACTGCGAGGAACTGTTTGAGAAGTTGTTCGCGGAAAGTATAGAGACGGGCATCAAATTTATCGATACCCATTTTCTCGGCAGCTATCCCCAGGAATGTCTGGTATTCGATATTGTCGAGCAGGCTCCAGTATTCGCCGTTATAGAGATAGATAAAATCGTGGTTCCGGCATATTCCCCAGTTGTTGCGGTTTGCTGTTTCCAGAATCTTTTCGATGCAAGTTACCAGGTAGTGTTTCTTAGAAAGCTTTTGCTCGTCATTCATAAAGCCGGCTTCGCGTCGGAAATCCACTTCATCGATCTGCTCAAACAAGGAATTCAGTATTTTGGAATGATCTATCGCCGGTTCCTCATCAATTATTCTGAATTGCTTTTTAAATTCCTCCAGGTCTAGTTCGAGCATTTCGATAAATCCGGTGTCGTTTGCCTTTCCTACCATTCGTGTCTTCCTTTCTTTCCATTATAATTTTCCTCCAGCAAGGCAAGGATATCGGATTTCCTGTAATAAAGTTTCCCGCGGATTCGGGAAAAGGGTATTGTTCCGTTGGTTCTCCAGGTTTGAAGCGTGCGGACTGAAATGTGCAGTTTGTGCATCACGTCTTGCGCATCAATCCAGTCCGGCCAATCGGAAAGGTCTTTGTCGGGTTTTATTTCAGTCATGTTTTTGAGTTTTTAGCGGGGTTTGAGTTCGATTCACGTAGTCATCCTCAACGGGGAGGTCGTATTGAATGATTCCGGCCGGTACGGTTGCCGGTCGATCTTGTTTTGAGCGGTTGAGGCTTTTTTTTATGGCGGTCATCGTTGTCCGCATTTTCTTTTTTTGCGGATGAGGGGGTGAATTTCCGGTTCTTCTTGGGGTTCTTGGGGTTCTTCGGAGAGCAGCCAGCGGTCGATTTCGTTTTTCAGGAACTGCAACTTTTTGCCTTTTTTATGGTAAGGGATTTTTTTCTCGTACACCCATCCGTAAACGGTTTGTTTTGCCGGCTTGTCGGGCAGGTATTCGCAAAGTGCGTTGATGTCGAGCCATTGCAATTCGTCGGATTTTGGGGATACGGATGCTTCTATCAAATTTTCCAACCGGTTGATCTTGTCGATCAGGAAGGCCATTGCCTCGGGCACATCGTTAAAGGTGATTGTTTTTTCGGTCATTTTTTCCGGCATTTAGGTTTACTCGCGTGCCAATAGGAAAGCAAACCACTGCCTCTCTGGTGAGACAGTGGTGCAAATATGGCAAGCAAAAATAGGGTCGTAGTGGATGGTGAGGGCTACAACCTCCGCTACAGGCTATGCAACAAATCTATTATTGGCTATCGTTTATTACTTTTTGTCGGATTTTCGGGAAGAGTTCGTCAAAGAAATCGCTGACAATCCTGAGGTTTTTCCGTGTTCTTTTGCTTTCGAAATCGATATTCAGCTCGGCCCTGATATTCTGGTAATTTTTTCCCGTGAATGTGTTGATGAACCTTGCCCACTGTGTTTTATCGGAATTATTGAAAGTGATGCCCAGTTCGATTCTTAGTCCATTGAGCCTGCTCCGAAAACCTTGAAAAAGAAATGTCCGTTCAAATATTCAATTCATTGCAATGGATGGAAAGTTTCTCGGAGGGGACTCATCCATTCAAACTATCATGACGCATTAGTATCGATTCACTTTGTGATAATGGTTTTTGTCACGATATTCACAAATATACTTAAAATTCTCGTGATTTTTATGGAAAGTTATGGTTTTGTTGCGGGGAGAGGGTGCTTCATTGGCGAAATGATGAGATAGATCTTGAGAAAATTGGATTGGAAGTTAGAGATAAAAGGTATTTGTTTTTTGATGTTTATGTATTTTTGCTCGACTATAGCTCGACCAAAAAGAAAAGCACTTACCGGAATGACCCTGTAAGTGCTTGATTTTGAATGAGCGGCAAACGAGATTCGAACTCGCGACCCTCAGCTTGGGAAGCTAATGCTCTACCGACTGAGCTATTGCCGCAAATAGTTTTGCAAATGTAACAGTTTTTTCGATTGATTTACCTGTTTAGCACGAGTTTTTTTCGATTTTGTTCCGAACGAACAAAAAATATTGTACCTTTGCATCCACAAAATAATCGGGATGTAGCACAGTTGGCTAGCGCGCCACGTTCGGGACGTGGAGGTCGGGTGTTCGAGTCACCTCATCCCGACAAAAAAGTCCAAAACTGCAACAGCAAAGTATTTGCGAATAGTCGCAAAGAAATGCCGGGACAGGTACGGGACAACAGTCAGGCATACTTTTTTACGCTTCTGGAATGTAATTTTTTGGAGGCGTAAAAAAAATGTCGAATTTTCAACAACCCCGAAACTCCCTATTACCGATATTATCGTACACTCCGCCAAGACTTAATGAAAGGGCAGTTTGCATAAGGACAAAAAATCCCACGCCGGCTCAAGCGTGGGAAAGGTGTAATTAAAAATCATCTGCGGTCCGGCGGATACGTTCGGCGAGATCATACAGCGCCCCTTTAAATTGTTGCTTTTCATCTTCGGTAAAACCGCCTTTGCCGCCATTACCGTCCACTTCATTGATCTTATTGTAAATCCAGGAGGAGGATTTACCAAAATACTTCTGTGCTATCTTTGCCCAGGTTACATCCAGGGCGATATCTTTCAACTGTTCCTTGGTGGATACTTTTTCTGCAGTCATTGTTTTCATACACGTTCGTTTTAAATAGTTAATGTTTTGAAGCGCTGCCGTCTTGGCGGCGCTTTTCTCCAGTTACTCTTCTCTTTCTTTTTCCTCACCGGGATCGTAATCTTTTGAAAGCAGATTATCAAAGATCTCCCTGATGTAGAATTCATACGTCCAGTTGAAGAAAATTCTTGATTTTCTGTAGTTCCTGATCACTTCGATCAGTTCCTTTTCTTCCTTTGTCAGTTTCATATCCTTGTCTGCTTTCAATTACCCTGTAAAATTACTATGATTTTTCATAGTATCCAACTTTACAGTCGTTTTTCCAATTAAAATGTGTTTTTTTTCAATAAAATAGCCGGAGTATGATTCTTTAAGATCACAAATTGTGATCCTGTACGGAACCGGTGCAACCGACGCTCTGTTGGTTATATAAAATAGCCCTATACCTGCATTGTCTGATTGGACAATGCAGGTCATAAAATAGGATCACCCTGAATGTTTTTTAGTTGGCAAAGGAAAATGCTGGAAATTTTGGTAGAGCTAACCCCTCGCGTTGTATTTCAATGAGCTGTTGTGTTTTCCGTCTTCATTTTTTTGTTTTTAATAATTTACAAATTCAAATATCCTTTTAGCGATTCCACATAATCTTCAAAAGCTTTCACCCCAACCGGCGTGATTTTACAAACGGTACGGGTGCGTTTCCCTTGAAATCCCCTTTCCACTTCAATGTATCCTGCTTCATTCAGTTTGTCGATTTGCACGCTCAGGTTGCCAGATGTCGCTTTTGTCTGCTCTTTCAAGTAAACAAAATCAGCTTCTTCCACCGATAAAAGAATCGACATAATTGCCAGTCGGAGCTCGGAATGGAGTAGCGGGTCGAGTTCCTTAAACATGGCTTCTCCGGCTTTTATAGTTCAGAATATGTCCCGGAATAACCTGCACAAGCAAGAAAAGGGCTGCAAAAACAAGAATTGAATCGAGCGACGCCCGCAAGGCCAGGCACAAAATCGACAGAAGCATTCCCATGAAACCGGAGATAATAAGCGGCAAAAACTTAATGACAAATCCCGTAATTGCCGTGCCGATACTGATGAGCAGAACCACCAGGAACAGTACCGGAAAATCGTGTATAACGGCTGCCGCCATCGAAGGGATAAGTGCCGAAACCCCCACAACAATCCACACATAGCTGATTACTTTGTCGATGTACGTTTTGGGGAGCGCTGTTTTCTTCCTCATGGTGAGTAACATCACGGGAAATCCGATAACAGGAATGGCAAACCAGAGAAAATTCCAGTTCGGATTACCGGTTTTACCAAGCAAATACCACACTGTTAATGAAACGGCAATGGTAACATAACCCCAAATCAGAAACGCGATGCCGCTTCCTTTTTCCATTTTCTTTTGCGTGTTGCGGATCATTTGGGCGATAAGCTCCAGGCTCTCTTTTTCGTTTAATTGTTTGTCTTCCATAACTTTGATTTGTTTTTTTATTTGTTTATAATCAAAACACGATACAAATATAAATCGATTTATATTATAAACCATATTTGCAAATAAAAACAGCTGATAATTTAACTTTATTTAATATTACTGGAAGTAGTTTTGAATTTTCCTATACACTGTTTTATAGGAACTATTTAATTTTCATGCGGCTAGAATTATTAATTCTCAAAAGTATCGTATGGAACTCGCTTTAATCATGTTCTTGGGTGAAAATGGTTTATATGCTCGTTTCTTACGAAAGAGGTAAATAAAAGGTTTTGAATCAAGTAGCCCGGTAATTATCGTCAAAACGGTTTTTTAATTATTCACGGGGAGATTCTTTTATGATTGGAATTTCTCTTTTCACGCTCTGGCTCAATGAAATCATGGTTTCAGTTGCCACTACGCCCGGGATTTCCTGAATTTTATTATTTAACAAATCCATGAGGTGTTCATTGTCCTTGGCAAAAAGCTTGATAAGGAGGGTATAAGGTCCTGTGGTAAAATGACACTCGGTTACTTCGGGAATTTTTTCAAACTCGGGAATCACGTTCTTATACATCGATCCTTTTTCGAGTTTTACGCCGATATAAGCGCTTGCAGCATATCCAAGTATTTTGGGATTGACGTGATAGCCCGATCCTGTTATCACATTGTTTTCCACCATACGCTGAACGCGTTGATGAATGGCTGCGCGCGAAACTCCACATTGATCCGCTACGTCTCTGAAAGGGATGCGGGCGTTTTGCGAAATAATCTCAAGTATCTGTCTGTCTAATTTGTCAATTTTTTCCATGGGAATTCGTTTTAAAATAATGGGTCAAAGATAGAGAAAAAGTCAAGATAAAATAGCATTTTGAAAAGAATTTTTCAAAAAACGGGTATTTTTAACACGAAATGGGGGTAAAATACCAATTAATCGTTTACAAAAGGTTATTCAAACGAGGTTATCCCGATACAAAAACTCTGCAAATCTCAAATCGAGAGGTGTAGTGATCTTTATATTTTTTTCATCGCCTTCCACCAGTTTTATCTGAATCCCATCGTCTTCGGCCACCGAAGCGTCGTCGGTAAATTCTTCCCGATAGGGCGTTTCGTACGCATTTTTAAGCAGACCGGCCGGAAAGACCTGCGGGGTTTGCACTACGCGGATTCTTTCACGATCAAAAGCTTTGTTTTCGTATGCAGTGAGGATGCGTACACTGTTTCTCTCTTCGATAACCGGAATGATTCCACAACGGAAATCGAAAGCTTCACGGTAGCACCGCCCGATCACCTCCTTTGATACGAACGGTCGCGCAGCATCGTGAATACCTACAATCTCGTCTTCCGAAATTTCCGATAATCCGTTTTTCACGGAGTGGAAACGTGTCTCGCCTCCGCTAACAATGGTGTGCGATAACCTGAAATTGTATTTTTCGCAAAGCTCGTTCCAGAGATGGCGAAATTCTTCGGGCAGCACAATTACAATCCGCATTTGGTCGTCAAAGTTGTAAAAGGCCTCTATCGTGCGCATCAACATAGGCTTTCCGCCAATGGGCTGAAACTGTTTCGGGATTTCTCCGCCGGCTCTCAATCCTTTGCCGCCGGCAACGATAACTACACTGAAATATTGTAATTTGCTCATTTGCTCATTTTGTTTGTACTATTGGTTGTGCTGACGAGGAGCATCGAATAACTTTACGATAAGTTCTCTAGAATTCTCTGCAGTTCCTCATCGGTTTTCGTGAGTTTTTCTTTGCAGAATGCAATCAACTCCGATGCGCGTTTTACTTTTTCAGTCAACGCATCCACATCCAGCTCACCCGATTCTATTGCCGAAACAATTTTTTCGAGTTCCTGTTTAGCTTGCGAGTAAGTAAGTACTTTCATATACCTGTTTTTCTATTTATTTTTTTGACTTCCGATAAAGTGCTTCCATCTGTAAACAGAGTTTCGATAACATCATCCTCCAGCAACTCTTTTGCCGATTTGATGATTTTTCCGTTTTTCAATGTCAATGTATATCCTCGTTTCAGGATGTTTTCGGGCGAAACCATACGGATGTACTGGCTTTTTTCGGATACAAAATGACTCTCGACCTGCAGTAATCGGTTGGCCTGGTGCTTGAGGATAACCGACAATTGCTGTATCCCGGAAAGTTCCTCTCGAATAAAAATATTGGATGAGTGAATCATCCGCCGTGATAATTCATTCAACTGATTTTGTGCCGTTTGCAGGATGAGCTCACTCTCCTCTACCAAACGTTGTTGTAAATCCATCAGGTCTGCCGCGGTTTGGGAAGCGTGTGAGATCAGGAATTCGGCCACTGCTGTCGGAGTTTTTGCCCGGGTGTGGGCAACCATGTCAACCACGGTGACATCTCGTTCGTGACCGATTCCGCTGATGACAGGAAGTGGGAACTGTGCACAGTTTGTTGCCAGTAAGTAAGAGTCGAAACAGCTTAAATCGGATGATGAACCACCGCCGCGAATAATGGCAACGGCATCGAAATGCTCTTTGTATCCGTAAATTTTTTCCAGGGCAGAAATGACTGATGATTCGCTCCGCTCGCCTTGCATGATTGCCGGGAACAGCTTGGTGTAAAACACAAATCCGTACGGATTTTTTGTCAGTTGATCGCAAAAATCCTCGTATCCGGCAGCTGTGGGCGATGAAATTACGGCAATCCGGTTAGCAAGTTCGGGAAACGTAAGCTCTTTGTTCAGTGTTAGAACACCTTCTTCCTCCAACTGTTTGAGGACGAGTTGCCGGTTTCGGGCAATTTCGCCGATGGTATATGAAGGATCTATATCAACCACCGAAAGCGAATAGCCGTAAAGTTCGTGAAAATCTACCGACACCCGTACTAAAACACTTAATCCCGATGCAAATTGCTGCCCTGTTTCCGTTTCGAAATACGACGAAAGCATTTCGTACACATTATTCCAAATCACTCCGCGCGCACGCGCAACAATGCTTTGCCCCCTGGCATCTTTTTCGATAAACTCTAAATAGCAGTGTCCGTTTCGGTTACGGCGCACATCGCTTGTCTCAGCACGCATCCAATATGCATCGGGCAGGTGGTCGCGGATAGCGTCGCGCACCTGGCCATTAAGTTCCGATAACGTAAGTGAAATTTCGGCCATATAGCTATTTACAATTTAAATCGGACGGTTTTCTGTATATAAGGCGATTTGAAAACGAAATGTACGAACCGGTTCGCTTCCTCTACTTCCTTCGGAATAGGAACAGTAAGCCGTTCATTTTCGAATTCATGCTTTGAAATCAAATTTCCCGATTCGTCCAACAAATTTACCTGATATGCGTCGAATGAAAAATCGAGTTCGGTAATTGTTATTTCGAAACTGTTTTTTGCAGGACGCGATATGGAAAAATATTTTTCGGAAACCGATTTTTCGTTGTTTTTCAGTTTACCCAAAACGGTTTTCATCGCCTTCCCAAAATCGGGAATGCCGTATCCATAAACAGAATCAGGGTGATTATAGCGGTCGGACGACTGTCGCACGATATCCAAAACTTCTGCCCGGTGCATTTCGGGATTTATCGACCACAACGAAGCCACAAGCCCGGCCACAAAGGGTGATGAGAGCGACGTCCCGTTTGTAAAATCGAATAATCCGTTATAGCCTATTGTTACGGTACCCCTCCCTACGGAAACAATATCGGGTTTCAGGCGATTATCGGCAGTAAACCCTTTTGAACTGAACGACGCGATAACACTGTCCGTCCCAATTGCACCCACCGTCAGGGCATTTTTTGCATCGGCAGGAGTTGATATTTTTTGCCACGGCTTATTCCCTTCGTTCCCTGCGCTTGCCACCAGGATCATTCCTTTCTCGTAGGCTTTATCGGCAGCGAGGGTCATAAAGGATGTTTTTCCATCTAAATTTTCGTATTTGTAATTCAGGCTTTTATCGTCGAAGGTGGTGTATCCCAGCGAAGTATTTATCAAGTCAATCCCGATGCTGTCGGCATATTCGACGGCCCGGGTCCAATAATCTTCTTCCACGGGAAATTCGCTTGTAACATCTTCGGAACGAAGCAGATAATACATTGCAGACGGAGCTGAGCCCACCATTACTTCGGGTAAGTTTACCGCCATGGTCGAGAAGACTTTGGTGCCGTGGTCGCTCGATGCGAAAATCTCACCTTCAGGAACAAAGTTTTTGAAACCTGCAATGTTCATTTCCCCGAATTGCGGGATGACATCGACGTTGGTGAATCCTGCGTCAATAACGGCGACATTTATACCTTTTCCGGTGAATCCGCTCAACGACATGTTCCGGGCATTATGTAGCGCAAATTGTTCTTCGGTAAGCCCGAAATGGTTTTCCGCCTTGTTTTCTTCCGGGCAATCGGGCAATCCGAGGCGGGGGCGGACAGGGTTACGGTAATTCCGTTCAATACCGCGCCAAACGTACTTGGCAGAATCCACAAACGGCAACCGTAAAATATCCTCGATCTGAGAACTGTCTCTCAACTGAATCACGATGGTTTTAAACCATTTGCTGTGTGAAATCGGTTTTCCTCCCGCATTTTTCAGTTGATTGAAGTAGTCGGGTGAAATAGGAAAATCGGATTGATCTATTTTTACTTGCTGCTGTTTTTTGCGCTCAATGGCTTCCGGGGTAAGAAATTTCTCAGGCTCGGAAACCGAAAATGCCCTGTTTCCCTTGTCTTTCAGGTAAACCCTGAATTTATATTGCAACTGCGTGTTTTGAGCAGACAAAGCGACGCTGAAAAACAAGAAAAGGGCGATGCCGGGTAATTTCATTCTATCTCAATAAATGATGGAATGGCAAATATACACAAAAAAAGAAAAATCCGCACGAATTACTTATTGAATCCTTCCGTCATTTGTTGTATATCCTGGAGTGTGAAATTTCCCAAAAACTGCATCACTACATTTTCACCGTCGTTGCCGGCAACAATCATAATCAGTTCGCGGATATCTTCGGGCTTACCTTTCATGAAAAAATTGATGTTGTCGTTGTCGTCCGATTTCACGCGCATCAGCAGTTCGTAATCCCGTCCTTTTACGCGCTCGTTGGCCATGGAAAGCATTTGAGGTGCAATTTTTTTATCTTCGGATGTGAGGATAAGGATCGATGTTAATTTATTCAAGAAACCTCCTACCTTTACACCGCCGTAATCCATCTTTGAATTTTTGGGAATCAAAGACAACATCGTTTTTGAAATATAAACCGAGGTCACACCGTCCATATCGGAAAATTGTTCAAACGGGTTTTTTTGTGCAAAGGTGAACGTGAAGCTTGCCAGTAACAGTATGGATAAGATTGTTTTTTTCATCTGTTTATACCTTATTTAAGTGATTTATTGATTATTTTTTGTGCTTTTCCCAGGTGCATGTTTGCTTTTTCAACCGATTCGGTTCCCTTGGAAAAATTTTCCGAAAAGAGTTGTAAGGCATTTACGGTTGCCCGGTATGCATCGTCGGGATTCTTGTAAGTATCGGTAAAAAGTGGTGGTTCCGGCTGTTGACTTTTCTGAAATTGCCTTACTCCAAAAATAAGCGCTAACGATGCTGCAATGCCAATAACCCAATATATTGTTTTTTTATCCGATGGTTGTACCTCTTTAAACGAGTCGATAAGCGATTCTATGGCTTTGGTTGATTCGTCCGGGATTTCAACCGGATGGGCATTCAAGGCGCAAAATAGTTTTTTATCGGATAAGAACTCATCGGGAACATCCTGGCGAAGGAGAAAATCAGCAAGTATTTTCTCTTCTTCCAACGAAGTATTTCCCCCATAGAACCTTTCTAACAAGTTTTTTATATCATTTGTATTCATTTCTGTTTCTGTTTAATTTTTCTTTCATTGCACGTCTTGCCCGCGATAACAATTGCCGGATATTGGTTTCAGTCTGCCTGGTTGTTTCGGCAATCTCCCTGATCGACAGATCGGCGAAGTGCCTGAGCCTGATCACTTCCTGTTGCGCTTGCGGCAAATCGCTCATACATTTCATCAAATGAGATAATTCGTTGCGGGCATCCATTCTCTCTTCTTCCCGATTTTCGCAAACCATCTCTTTGTTTTCAATGATTGATGTGGTTTTGCGGTGATTGTTCCTGAGCAGATCGATTGATAAGTTCTTGGTCATTGTTACCACAAAGGCTTCATCGTTACGGATATTTTCGAGATTGCTCCTCTGTTCCCAGAGCTTTATATAGACTTCCTGAGCAACGTCATCCGCGTCATCCCGGTTTTCGAGAATACTGTACGAAATTCGATAAATCAATGGATGAAAGGATAAAAAACGCTTTTTAAATTCGTCATTGCTCATTGCTGTTCGAGTTCACTAATTTTTGTACAGCTTCGGGTTTTATTTTTCCTTTGATGTGTACGAGGGCCGGATCCTCGCCCATTGAAACAATTACCAGCTCACAGATTACGTCGTTATGAAATCGTGCGAGAATTCTTGTTTTTTCATCCTTTTCGTTCGCTTTCAGCAGGACTTCATACTTGTCGTCATTCAGTTTTTCCGCCAACGCATTAAACCGGAGTTTTACATCGTGCGAACATTCGTCCAACGCAAGAACATGCACGCTCGAAATGTTTAAACCGTCGGTATATCTTGCCACAAGGGGTTTGGTTAAAAACATCAGCAATCCGCCAACCTTAACTTTTTCTACGTTCTTTTCTTGCGCAAACCGATTATACAGGTGCTCCAATGAGACTTGCGCCTGACAATAAACGGTTAGTGACAATAATCCGCACAACAAAATGAGTGATAGACCTCTCTTCATAAAATTGAATTTAGATGATGGCAAAAGGAGACTTATCCTCCCTTTAAAAAGAAGACGAAGATCGATTAGATTTGTGACAACAAAGGATTATTTTTTGAATTTTTCCCGGTTTTTCTCTCTTCGTTTCAGTACGAAGTGGAGCAAGACCGCCATGGCGAGACATACGCCGACAATTATCCAAAACTCTTTAAGGTTACCCGACTGTTTATAATTGGGATACCCGATAACCGCCATGGCAATAGCGTAAACAGCTAATGCCAATGGCAGAAAAATGTATCTTTTATTCTTTAGAACCATGAGACGCATTCCTTTTCGGGATCCATCAATTATTTATTTGTTCCAGAATAGTTATCAGGTAATCGTACGATTTCCCAACGGCCTTGATATGGACGGCTTCGTCGGGCGAATGTGCACCGGTGATGGTGGGTCCGAACGAAACAATATCGAGTTTATGTCCGGCATTCGATTGGATGATTCCGCATTCCAGGCCGGCATGAATAACGTTCACATTGGGACGCTGACCATATTTTTCCATGTATATTTTCGTCATCGTGGTAAGCAGTTGAGAGTTTGCATCGGGTTGCCAGCCGGGGTAGGCGCCATCGAACTCCACTTTTGCCCCGGCAAGCATAAACACGCTTTCAACCGATGAGCAAACCCATTCTTTTCGGCTTTCCGATGAGCTGCGAACCAGCAGTTTCACATCAATCTCTCCTTCAGTGGACTGAACAAGCGCCAGGTTGAGCGAGCTCTCCACCACACCCGGAAATTCGGCAAGCATACTGATTACTCCGTTCGGACAGCCCTCCACGGCGTTGATCAGGTCGTCCTGAACTTCGATGGGGATCAACGATTTCGGCAGATCTGTTTTTTCAGCTTTAAAAGAGATTGAGTTTTCGATTCCCGAAAATTCTTCCCTGAAAAGAGATTCATATTCGTTCACTAAATCGACAAGGTCGTCCGAAAGTTGTTCGGGGATAGTAATAACTGCAAACGATTCGCGCGGGATGGCGTTTCGCAGTGAGCCTCCGTGGATACTTGCAAGACGCGCTTCGTAGTTCCTGACAACGTCTTTCAGAAACCGGTTCATCAGTTTGTTGGCATTTGCGTGCCCCAGGTGGATCTGTGTTCCCGAGTGCCCGCCTTTCAGACCGGTAAGGTTTATTTTAAAGGCCGCGTCGCCTTTCTCAATTTCTTCATCGGGCTTAAACCGGAACGATACGTTTACGTCTGTGCCGCCTGCGCAACCGACGCAGAGATCGCCCTCTTCTTCGGTATCTAAATTCAACATTGTTGTGCCGCTCAGAAAACCTTTCTGCAAGCCAAAGGCGCCGTCCATCCCCACTTCTTCATCTACGGTAAAAAGCGCTTCAATGGGCGGGTGATTCAGTGTATTGTCTTCCAGCACCGCCATCATCATGGCGCAACCAATGCCGTTGTCGGCTCCCAGCGTTGTGGACCGGGCTTTCACCCATTCTCCGTCGATATATGTTTGAATGGGATCTTTGGAGAAATCGTGCGTAACATCGGAATTTTTTTGCGGAACCATATCCAGATGCGATTGTAGAATGATGGTTTCCCCGCTTTCGTATCCTTTCGATGCCGGCTTTTTGATGAGCACATTTCCTGCTTTATCCTGTCTGGTTTCCAAGTTGAGCGATTGGCCGAAATCCATTATAAATTTCGTAACTTTCTCCATTTGTCCGGTTGGACGCGGAATTTGATTTAGCTCGTGAAAGTGTTTCCAAACCCCTTGGGGACTTAAGTTTAAAATTTCTGATGTTGCCATAATTTATATTTATTGTTTCTGATTTTCAATTACCTGTAATCCTAAATTTTCTTTCTCCCTTTTTACATAAGGAAGGGCCAAAATCCCCATCACACCTAAAAGGATGATCCAGATCGATTGAACGGTGAAGATTGCTCCTGCAAATGCACTGGCTTCTTCGTAACCTACACCGAAAATGACCAGGGAAGAGATCACCATGAAGTGCCACGTCCCAACACCTCCCTGAACGGGCACTGCAACACCGACGTTACTCATGGCGTACACAATCCATCCGATTACAGGGCCCAGATCTTTTGTAAAATCGAAAGCGTAAAAGCAAATGTAAAAATACACATAAAAACTCAACCAGGCGAGAATAGTGTAAATAATTATTCTTCCTTTCGACTTCATCTGAGTAATCAACACCATATCGTACCTGACAACCTGGATAAGTTTGTTGACTTTCTTTACTATGGGGCTCTCCTTAAAATAGAAAAACATCACAAACACCCCGCCGATAATTAGTGCCAGAAGCAGGTATAACCAAACGGAAGTGAATATTTTTGTAAAGTTTTCAGCAAAACCGGGGTTTTGGTTGAAATAAGATACAAAGAAGTCCACATAAAGTGCCAGGCTGATGATGACAAGAACAACGCCCGCCAGAATATCGAGGATTTTATCTACAACAAAAGTTTCGAAAGTTTTGGAGAAAGGGATCTGATCGTACTTGGTTACTATCCCGCATCGCCAGAGGTCTCCGGCACGGGGCAAGAGAAAATTCACAGCGTAATTTCCAAAAGTGGCAAACACGATGCTCTCTCTCTTTGGATTGTACCCCAGAGAATTAATGAGAAGCTCCCAACGTAATGCGCGGAAATAGTTACCTAAAAGCCCGAATACGAGCGATGACGCAATAATCCCAAAATGCGCGGATTTTGCAATTTCCCATACTTCTTTTAAATTGGTTTTGCGATAGAGCAGCCAAACTATAGCCACGCCAAGTGCAAGAGATAATACTGTCTTTAGAATATCCTTTATGCGCTTTGAGTTCATCTTATTTGAATAGGGAGCTTCTTCGAATTTAACTTATTGTTCTATCCTTTTTTAGCTGTTGGTTGCTAAAATTTTTAAATAATTAGTTACCTTTGCGACCGTAAAGATAGCTAATAATCGCTAATTGACAATGATATCGGTAAAACCCAAAAAAAATCTCGGGCAGCACTTTCTGAAAGACCCGGCAATTGCCAGTCGTATTGCCGACACGCTCGATGCTTTTGCGCCGCTCCCCATTCTCGAAGTGGGGCCGGGCACCGGTATGCTTACGCAATTTTTGTTGTCGAAAGGCAGAATCCTTACGGTTGTGGAAATCGACAGGGAATCAATCGCTTACCTCAAGGAGCATTTCCCTTCGTTAAACGGAAGTATTTTGCAGCAAAATTTTCTGACCATGAACTTTGCGGAGTATTACGACGGGCCGTTTTGTGTTATTGGCAATTATCCTTACAATATATCATCGCAAATTTTCTTTAAAGTGCTCGACAACAAAGACCGGATTCCTTGCTGCTCGGGTATGATACAAAAGGAGGTGGCTGAACGCATAATCGCTTCGCCCGGCAGCAAAGCTTATGGCATACTTAGCGTTTTACTGCAAGCCTGGTACGATATAGAGTACCTTTTCACGGTAAGCGAACAGGCGTTTATTCCTCCGCCCAAGGTCAAATCGGCAGTTGTGCGGCTTACACGAAACAAACGAAAGCGGCTCAACTGCAATGAAAAACTGTTCAAGTCGGTAGTGAAAACAAGTTTCAACCAGCGAAGGAAAATGCTGAGAAACTCCATCAAGTCGCTGCTGCCCGAAGAAACCCCTTTGCCCGACGACCCGATGCTCGCGAAACGACCCGAGCAGCTGTCGATCGAACAATTCGAACAGCTTACCAACCTGCTCGAACCCTTAACCGGCAAAAATTTCTCGGAAGAAAACAAGAACTGATTATTCATCGATTAAAAACCGAAACATCATGGCGGAAATCAAACTCTTTTACCACAAAGACGGCGTGATCAGACTTAGCCGCAGCCTTGATTTTCTCAAGTCAAACCCTATCCAGAGTTTTCTTTGGATAGACCTCAACGACGTTGACGAGGAAGTAGAAAACGAACTCGAAGATTTTTTGAAGATTTACATTCAGGAAGAGGAAGAGATGATCGAGATCGAGATGTCGTCGCGATACATTGAAACACAGGATACGTTGGTGGTTAACTCGAACTTCCTTTTGTCGAATTTCGAAAGCGATCCTGTTTCGTTTATCCTCAAAAACAATATATTGGTTACGGTCCACAGCGAAGAACTTATTTCGTTTCACGAGACCGTAAAAAAGATATCGGCAAACCCTAAAGGGTACAATACCGGCGCTGATGTTTTGGTGGCTTTACTTGAAACCCGGGTAGAGTTCGATGCCGATATGATTGAGAACATGACGCACAAAATCACTCAACTCAGTAACAGCCTGAGCCTGCAGGAAGCCGATAAGGAATTGCTGGGTGAGATCAAGAACTTACAGGAAAAGACCATGATGCTTCGCGAGAACATTATCGATAAGCAACGTACTGTTTCGAGTATGTTGCGCAGCGATTTTATTTCGAAGGAGTTGCAGCCGAAACTATCGATGATGATCCGGGACATTAACTCGCTGGTGGAGCACATCAAGTTCAGCTTCGACCGGTTGGATTACCTGCAGGACACGTTTTTGGGTTATGTTAATATCGAACAGAACAAGATCATCAAGATCTTTACCATTGTGTCGGTGATTTTTATGCCGCCCACGCTTATCGCCAGTATTTACGGGATGAACTTTACGGCCATGCCTGAACTGAAAGCGGAATGGGGGTATCCCGTATCTATTGGGATGATGGTGCTTTCGTCGCTGGCCATCTTGTTGTATTTCAAGAAGAAGAAATGGCTATGAAGTTTTAGCAAATATCCGGTATTCCCAGGGGGCCAATTCCATTTCTTTAGCGGAGGTCGCTGTTCCGGCATGAGGGAAAGCTGTAAAGCCTGCACCCGGAACTTCATCGTTGAAAGCAACTTTTACGCTCTCCTTGCTGAGATTGAAAACGCAAACAATTTCATTCCCTTCATTCACACGTTTAAAAGAGAAGACACTTGCAGGGTTATCGTTCACAATTTCGGTCATCTTTCCGTCCTGTTCCTGTGACAGCAACGCTTTATTCGCTTTTTTGAAGGCGTTGAGCGACGTATATAAATCGGTAAAACCGCCGTTGTCCATCCAGCTGATGCTGTCTTTTTCAAAGAATTGCAACCTGCGGTTCAATCCAACCTCCTGTCCACTGTAGATCAACGGTATGCCGGGAAGCATGTAAGTGAGTACGGCAAATGTTTTGGCAGCTTCGCCCATTCGTTCGAACTCCGTTCCGTTCCACGAGTTTTCATCGTGATTGGAAGTGAAATACATCGGAATGGCATTGGGCGAAAATCTGTCGTTCATCCGCTTTAGCGACAACCGGAGAGAATCCACGTTCTCTTTTCCCTGTGCCACCAGATTCATTTTGTGATGGAAATCCCACGCATAATAGGCATCGAAAACCGACTCGTTGAGTTCCGGCTTTTCGGCCTCGGCAAGCATGAAAATATCCGATTTCAGCATCTTGAGCGAGTCCTTTGCTGTTTTCCAAAAATCAGTCGGCACCTCATAAGCCACATCGCAGCGGAAACCGTCGATATCGGCCTCACGCACCCAAAACATCATGGCTTCAATCATAGCCGTACGCATTTCGGTTTTGTCGTAATCCAGCGGAGCGATGTCCGTCCAGTCGTACATAATTATCGGGTTTCCCAAGCTGTCCCTCTTGTACCAGTCGGGGTGTTCCGTTACCCACGTGTGGTCGCGTGAGGTATGGTTGGGCACCCAGTCCAGAATCACCTTCAGGCCCAGATCGTGTGCTTGTTTCACCACACTTTTTAAGTCGTCCATCGAACCGAATTCACTGTTCACTTCTGTGTAATTCTTTATGGAATAATAGCTCCCCAATGTTCCCTTTCTATCTTTTTCGCCGATGGGTTGAACAGGCATGAGCCACAATATGTCCACGCCCAGTTCTTTTAGCCGCGGCAAATGGGCGGCAAAAGCATTGAATGTCCCTTCCGGTGTGAACTGCCGGGTATTTACTTCATAAATAGTCGCATTGTACACCCATTCCGGATGAACGGTAAGTGTGGGCTTTCCGCACGCAAATAAGATCGTGGAAGCAACAAGCAATAAAAATAATTTTTTCATTATCCAATTATGATTTTTTAAGTTTATACACATCGTCCCTGTCTTGTACGAAGAAGACGGATAAAGCTCCGATAATAAGCGAACATCCGGCAAGTACCATTGTAAAAATAACTTGTCCCCCAAAAATATCTCTCGTGACAAATCCCAGGATGCTGGCTGCCAAAATTTGCGGAATTACGATGAAGAAATTAAAAATCCCCATATATGTTCCCATCTTATCTGCCGGAAGCGCGCCCGTGAGAATGGCATACGGCATGGAAAGGATACTCCCCCACGTGAATCCTATTCCAACCATCGGCAGAATAAGGATATGGGGGTCTTTGATGAAAAAGAACGATATAAATGAAATTCCACCCACTGCCAATGCGATGGAGTGGGTAGCTTTACGCCCAATTTGTTTGGCAAGGACCGGAAGCAAAAATGCCGACATGGCCGATACGGCATTGTAAACGGCGAATAGAACTCCTACCCAGTCGGCGCCCCGGTTATAGAGTTCGGAAGCTGTGTCGCTCGTTCCAAAGACATGCTGTGTTACGGCAGGCGTGGTGTAAATCCACATGGCGTAAAACGACAACCACGAAAAGAATTGGACAACAGCCAGTTGCCTCATGGTTTTCGGCATATGAAGCAGATCGTTCATTATGCCTACCATGCCGTTCCGGGAGTTGTCTTTTTTAGTCAATGCTCCGGATATCAATAAGATGATCCCAAAAACCAATAACAAGCCCGAAACAATATAGAGTTGGACATCAAGCTTCGATAAAGCGATTATTGCTGTTGTAATAATTCCGGCAGTTGTCCAGACAGAACCATTTTTAAGAAACTGATCAGAGGAAACCGGCGGTTTTACCTCGGGTTTAAACCCGGATATTTTCTCCTTTTCCTGCTCAAACGCAGCTAACTCTTCGGGAGAATACTCTTTTGAGGTGAAGACCGTATATAAGACCGATGCCAGCAAAACAACCCCGCCGATATAGAACGAGAGTTTAACCGATTGGGGTATTAAGCCTTCGGCAGCAGTATTGGGGACACCGAACCAATTGGTTAAAATGTATGGCAACGCCGAAGCAATAACGGCTCCCACGCCTATGAAAAAGCTTTGCATGGCAAATCCCATTGTGCGTTGTTCCGTTGGCAGGTTATCGCCTACAAAAGCACGGAACGGTTCCATGGAGATATTGATGGAGGCATCCATAATCCATAACATTCCGGCAGCAATCCACAGTGCCGGGGAGTTGGGCATGATGAACAATGCCAGCGTGGTAAAAATGGCGCCGGTAGTGAAATATGGCCTGCGCCGGCCGAACCGGTTCCAGGTTTTATCACTGAGATGTCCGATGATGGGCTGAACGATTAGTCCTGTAAGCGGAGCGGCAATCCAGAGAATAGGAATATCTTCCACCCGTGCGCCCAGTGTCTCAAAAATACGGCTGACATTGGCATTTTGAAGCGCAAAGCCGAATTGAATTCCCAGAAATCCGAAACTCATGTTCCATATTTCCCAAAAAGAGAGGTGTCTTTTCTTCATGTTGTGATGTTTTTCTTCTGTGTTGTAAGAGGCAAATTTATAATGCATTATACATTAAAATGCTCTATTTGGAGTAAAAGAGTTGAAAAAATGATGCAATCGAATGCATTGGCTATTGGCTATTGAGGGGTTGGCGGGTTGAATTCCTGACCACCAACTTCGTTTTAATGACCTTGCTCACGATTCCCGTCTTCTTTTCGATACCTTCTATACGGTTGATAAGCAGGCGCGCAGCAACTTTTCCCATCTCAAAGCCATGTTGATCCACGCTGGTAAGCGTAGGGTCGGTCACATCAGTGATGTATGAATTGGTAAATCCGCAGACCGAGATGTCCTGCGGGATCTTGTATCCTGCCGATTTACAGATCTGAAGGCAATAAGCCGCTACTTCGTCGTTAATACAAAAGAAAGCGTCGGGAACAGGATCTACCTCCAACAAAACAGGAACTATTTGCCGGGCAAGCTCTATGGTGTCGCACATCCGCATAAGGGTTTTATCAACGGGAATATTGTGTTTTCGCAAGGCATCTTCGTAGCCCATTCTCCTGTTGTTGGCTATGGGCAAATGCGGATTGGACCCCAGGAATGCAATTCTTGTGCACCCGCCCTTAATTAAATGATCGACGGCATTATAAGCGCCGTCGTAGTCGTCTATCACCACCTTATCGGTATTGATCCCGGTGCAGATACGATCGAAAAATACCAAGTGTGTCCCGTTGTCTATAATGTCCTGGAAGTGAGAGAATTCTTCGGTCGATTTGGCCTGTGAGGCCAGAATCCCCCGTACCCTCGCATCCAAAAGGGTTTCCACGCTCTTTACTTCACGATGATAATCCTCGTTGGAGTGGCAGATGATCAGGTTAAAATTCTCTTTCTCCGCCTCTTCCTGAATTCCGGCAAGTACCGATGAAAAGAAATAGTGCACAATTTCGGGAACAATCACGCCAATGGTATTGTTGCGATTCGTGCGGAGCTGAAGCGCAAGCGTATTGGGTTTGTACTTGTTCTTCACCGCATATTCCTGCACGAGCGTTTTCGTTTCTTTACTGATGGCAGGATGGTCCCTTAGCGCACGGGATACTGTTGACGGTGATAAATCCAGCTCCTTGGCAATATCTTTCAGGGTAATTTGTCGCCTATCCATATTATTGAGATTTAAAAGCAGCTCAAATATAGCGAAAGCCGAGAGCAGAGTGTCGAACTTGTTCGTAAGCTCTGCCGAGGCGCATCCTATATTCTACAAATATAGCGAAAGCCGGGAGCAGAGTGTCGAACTTGTTCGTAAACTTTGCCGAGGCGCATCCTATATTCTACAAATATAGCGAAAGCCGGGAGCAGAGTGTCGAACTTGTTCGTAAGCTCTGCCGAGGCGCATCCTATATTCTACAAATATATGAAAAAAAGAAGCTTGAACGACAAAACCGGGGAGTTTTTTCCAGATTTACGATAAATATTGCAACATGGTTGCCATAGCCAATTTCAATCCATCGTTATTTTTGCCCCCGGCGGTGGCAAAGTGAGGCTGTCCTCCTCCTCCTCCCTCGATATGTTTGGCGGCTTCACGTACAATGGTTCCGGCATTGAGCCCGCCCGCCACTAAGTCGTCGCTCAGCATCACGGTCAGGCTGGGTTTGCTGTTAACGCTGAATGCTGCCACAAAAGCCATGTGTTGCGGGAACTCTCCTCTCAGTTGAAAAGCAATGTTTTTTATGATTTCGGGTGACGCGAATATTCCTTCGAGTTTAAAGAGCGTAATGTCGTTAACCACCTCTTTTTTCTGAATAATGGCATTCTTTAAATGCTCGGTACGCTCTTTCGTGAACGCTTCTATTTTTTGACGCATCTCATCGTTTTCGCTCATCAGCTTATGCAATCCCACCATTATTTCGGGGGCGTTGCCCGATAAGGTCTCTTTCACGTTCCGAAGCGTATCATCCATTGCATACAAATAATTTTCACAGCCTTTGGCCGTAACGGCTTCAATACGGCGGACACCGGCGGCGATGGCGCTCTCGCTCACAATGCGGAACGTGCCGATGCGCCCGGTAGAAGAGATATGCGTTCCTCCGCAAAGTTCAATGGATGACCCAAAACGGACCGTACGGACATCGTCGCCGTATTTTTCGCCGAACAGTGCTATTGCGCCTTGTGCCCTGGCTTCATTGATTGGAACGTGGCGATGTTCCTCAATGCTGAAATTGCTGCGGATTTTTTCAGTAACTTTTCGTTCCACGGCGCGAATTTCTTCGGGAGTCATTTTCTGGAAGTGCGAAAAGTCGAACCGCAAAACTTCGGGGGAGACGTACGACCCTTTTTGCTCTACATGCGTTCCCAATACTTCACGTAATGCCTCGTGCAGCAGGTGTGTCCCGGTGTGATTGCATTCGGTTGCCGTACGCTTATCGGTATCTATTTTAGCGCGGAAAGTGCCTTCGACAGGTTGCGGCAGCTTGTTTGCCAGGTGAACGGGGAGATTATTTTCACGTTTGGTATCGAAGATATCGGTTTTTTCGCCGTTATCGTTAATAAGCCAGCCGCTATCGCCTACCTGTCCTCCCATTTCGGCATAGAACGGCGATTTGGAAAGTACAATCTGATAAAACTCTCTGTTTTTCTGTTTCACTTTCCGGTAACGGATCACTTGCGTTTCGCTTTCGGTTTCGTCGTAACCCACAAATTCGGTTTCGCCGTCACGTACTTTAACCCAATCTCCGGTTTCAATTGCGGCGGCATGGCGTGCACGCTCTTTTTGTTTTTGCATTTCGGCATCAAAACCTTTGCGGTTAACGGCCATATCGTGTTCACGAAGAATGAGTTCGGTTAAGTCGAGTGGAAAACCGAACGTGTCGTAAAGCTGAAAAGCAATCTCTCCTTCCAGTTCATTCCTGTCCGATTTTTTATGTTCCGCAATCTCCTTGTCAAGCAGCCGGATCCCGGTTTCGAGCGTTCTTAAGAACGAGTTTTCCTCTTCTTTGATAACTTTTTTAAGCAATGTCTTTTGCGCTTCCAGTTCGGGATAAGCATCCCCCATAACCTCTATGAGCGTCTGCACGAGCTTATACATAAATGCTTCGTGCATGTTGAGGAACGTGTATCCGTAACGGACGGCGCGGCGCAAGATACGTCGGATAACATACCCTGCTTTGGCATTCGACGGCAATTGTCCGTCGGTTATCGAGAAAGCGATGGTACGGATATGATCGGCAATCACGCGCATGGCAATGTCTTTTTTGGCCTCTTCGCCGTATTGCACGCCTGTGATTTTTCCAATTTCAGCGATGATCGGCTGGAAAACATCGGTGTCGTAGTTCGATGTTTTTCCTTGTACCGCCATCGAGAGGCGCTCGAATCCCATACCTGTATCTATTACTTTGGCCGGAAGCGGTTCCAGTGATCCATCGGCTTTGCGGTTGTATTGCATAAACACCAGGTTCCAGATCTCTATAACTTGCGGATGGCTTTGGTTCACGAGCAAGAGCCCATCCACCTTGGCACGTTCCTCCTCCGGACGGATATCAATATGAATTTCGGAACACGGCCCGCACGGCCCCGTGTCGCCCATTTCCCAAAAGTTGTCTTTCTTGTTCCCGTTGATAATGCGCTCTTTGGGGAGATACTGCAACCAATAACCGGCGGCTTCATTGTCGCGTTCCAGATCTTCCCCGGGGCTTCCTTCAAAAACCGTTGCGTAAAGCCGGGCCGGGTCGAGTTTCAGCACATCCACGAGATATTCCCACGCCCAGGCAATGGCTTCTTTCTTGAAATAATCGCCAAACGACCAGTTCCCCAACATCTCAAACATCGTGTGGTGATACGTATCGTGCCCCACCTCTTCCAAGTCGTTGTGCTTGCCGCTCACGCGCAGGCATTTTTGCGAGTCCGCCACGCGCGGATGTTTAACAGGAGCATTACCCAGGATAATATCTTTAAACTGATTCATGCCGGCATTGGTAAACATTAGCGTAGGGTCGTCCTTGATCACCATTGGGGCAGAGGGAACGATCTGATGGCCTTTGGATGCAAAAAAATCTTTAAACGATTGGCGAATTTCTTTTGAAGTCATACGGGTTACGAGTTTCGAGTTACGGGTTTCGGGTTGAAAGCCCGACATTTTGCTTTTAAGGCACAAAGATACAATTTTCTTGCGTCAAAACATAAGCAAAAATAATTCGTAAAATTCAAAACACTTTCTTAATTCTAATTTGTATCTTTGCCAAGGTTCAAAACTTTGATAAAGAAATGGGCAAGCGAAAAAAACCAATACAGTTCAACGATAAACGGCTTTACTATTCCATTCAGGAGGTGGCTGACCATTTTGCCGTAAATGTATCGCTCTTAAGGTTTTGGGAAAAGGAGTTTGAAAATATCAATCCGAAAAAAACAGCTGGGGGCACGCGTCAATATACCAAAGAAGACATTCAACAGGTGGAGATTGTGTATCATTTGGTCAAAGAGAGCGGATTGACGCTGGAAGGTGCGCGCCAATCGTTGAAATCGAAAAAAGACGCTGAGGTAAAGCGTGTGGAGGCGTTGGAAAAACTCAAGGAAATCAGGAAGGAGCTGCTCTCGCTGGAAGAGGAGTTTGACCGGTTGCACGAGCAGCAAAAATACAGTAAAACGGAGATCGAATGAGAATGAAGAAAATACTTTTTATCGCATTAATCCTTTCCTCCATTGCCGTACAGGCGCAAACAGTAAAAGTTGGCGCCGAAATAACCGATGCCTATTTCCCGCTGATCCGGGGGAAACGGGTTGCGGTGATGAGCAATCAAACGGGAAGGGTAGGGAACGAACATTTAGTGGATTTGCTTATCCGGAATAAGTTTAACGTAGTTGGAATTTTCTCCCCCGAACACGGTTTTCGCGGAACAGCCGATGCGGGGGAACATGTGGCCAATTCGGTGGATGAGAAAACGGGAGTGCCCGTTTGGTCGCTATACGGTAGTGGAAGCGGTAAGCCGTCTGCCGATAAGATGGAGAAGTTCGATGTGCTCCTTTTCGACCTTCAGGACGTTGGGTTGCGATTTTATACCTACTACGCCAGTATGGCCCGTTTAATGGATGCTTGTGCCGAACACAGCAAGAAAATGATTGTGCTCGATCGCCCTAATCCAAACGGATTTTTTGTGGATGGCCCCATTTTGGATATGAAACACAAATCGGGGGTAGGTTGGTTGCCCATCCCTGTTGTGCATGGAATGACATTGGGTGAGCTCGCTTTGATGATTAACGGCGAAAAGTGGCTTCCGCAAGGCCGGATTTGTGATGTGACGGTTATCCCCTGCCAAAATTACACGCACCAGACGAGGTATGAATTACCGGTTGCTCCTTCTCCCAACCTGCCGAATACCCAGTCCATTTATCTTTATCCCTCCACCTGCCTGTTTGAAGGTACGGTTGTGAGTTTAGGGCGTGGGACATCTTTTCCGTTTCAGGTTTACGGGCATCCGGACTATAAAGGTTCTGATTTTTCCTTTACTCCGCGCAGTGTTCCGGGAGCCAAAAATCCGCCATTGCTCAATAAAAAATGTTACGGTGTTGATCTTCGGAATGTTTCGCAGGAATATATTTGGGAAAACGGCTTTGATCTATCCTACGTTGTCGATGCCTACAAAAATCTGAAAATGGGCGATAAGTTTTTCACCGGCTTCTTTGAGAAATTAGTGGGAGTGGATTATATCCGGCAGGATATTATTGCCGGGAAATCGGCTCAGGAGATAAAAGAGAAATGGTATTGTGACGTAGTGAAGTTTAAGCAGCAACGCCGCCCGTATTTGTTATATGGGGAATAATGGGCTGCTGGGCGGTTATCGCATTGAGGCAAACATTTTACTTTGAAATCCTCTTAAACACAAAAAAATACTATACATTTGTAAGAAAAATAACCGGACTTTCGCAAGTTATATGATCGCAACTAAATCGTTCACTGAAGTTAGACTATTGCTCGCCGTGGCATAATGCAAGTAAACTTGCCTTCTGTTCATTCGGCTTAACGCAATAGTTCGTCTGACGATCTTTTACGACCCATTTTAGCTCACGTCAACTAAAAGAGTAGAACTCGCTTCGCTTTGGACAACTACTCTTTTTTACGTTCATCGCGAGCTATGGGTACCCCGCAAAACATCTATAGGTCTCCCGCTTTAGTTGCATACATTATTCAAGGATACTTGTGAAAGTTAAATAAAATGATAATTCATGGTTGACAAACTCTCAGATCCGATTGGCCGATTGATGGGATTGCGTTATAAATCTCATCCCTGGCACGGAATTTCTATCGGCGATCATGCTCCCGAAGAAGTAACGGCATTTATAGAAGTAGTTCCTACCGATACGGTAAAATACGAAATAGATAAAATAAGCGGGTATTTACGCGTGGACCGTCCGCAAAAATTTTCAAATGTGGTTCCTGCCCTGTACGGATTTATTCCGCAGACCTATTGCGGCAGGAGGGTAGGTGACTTTTGCAACAAAAAAAACGGGAGAACCGATGTTGTGGGCGACGGAGATCCTATGGATATCTGCGTGTTAACAGAGAAAGACCTTTCGCACGGCGATTTGCTGGTCAGTGCCATCCCTATCGGCGGTTTCCGGATGATCGACGGTAACCAGGCAGACGATAAGATCATCGCCATCCTGAAAAACGATACCGTTTACGGACTTTACGACAATATAGACGACGTTCCAAAAATTGTTATTCAACGCCTGGAGCACTACTTCCTTACCTATAAGGATATGCCGGGCGAAGACCGGAACACCGAAATCACCCACGTTTACGGTCGCGATGAGGCTCTCGAAATTATCCGCTACGCCGTTGAGGATTATAACGAGCGGTTCGAGAACATTGGGTTGATTCTGTCTTAGCCGCCTGATTCTATACCACAGAACTACAACTAATCGTTCCTGCAGGCAAAAGTTAATTTTGCTTTTTGCTGCATGATGTCTAAAGAAATGGTACAAAAAAAGATTTTTGGCTTTTCTCCCAACGTGTTCTACACGGGGATAGTCAGTTTTTTAACGGATACATCCGCCAAGATGGTCTATTCCGTTATGCCGATGTTTTTGATGTCTCTCGGCGTATCCAAAACAAGCCTTTCGTTGATCGAAGGAGTGGCGGAGAGCACCGCCTCCCTGCTGAAGGCTTTTTCGGGTTATTGGAGCGATAAGATCGGCAAGAACAAGCCTTTTATGTTAATCGGATACGGGCTATCAACGCTCATTATGCCGCTTTATGCCACGGTGGTCACTCCGTTGCAGATGTTGTTTTACCGGTTTGCCGAGCGTGTAGGAAAAGGGATTCGCACTGCTCCGCGCGATAGCCTGGTAGCCGGCTCGGTAGAAAAAAACGAGACGGGTAAAAGTTTCGGTTTACATAAAGCAATGGACAACAGTGGAGCTATTGTCGGGCCTTTGCTTGCCTTTTTTGTTCTCTCCCTTAAGCCCGATAGTTTTCGATTTATTTTCTTACTTTCGGCCATACCGGGAATATTGGGCATTTTGGTCCTGATCTTCGGAATAAAAGAAGCCAAAAAGAAGAAAGAGAATTTATTGCAAAAGTTCAGATTCCGGGATTTCCCGAAGCGTTTTTACCTGTTCCTTGCCATAATTTTTATTTTCACGCTGGGGAATTCCACTGATGCGCTTCTCATTGTAAAAGCCAATGAGGTGGGCGTAAAAGTTACTTTTATTCCGTTGGTTTATCTTGTTTCGAGTGTTGTTTCAGTTGCATTGGCCATCCCGTTCGGTTCATGGTCGGATAGAATTGGGCGCGAGAAACTGCTTATCGTAGGTTTTTTGACCTATGCCGTGGTCTATTTTGGATTCGGGATTACCGGGAACATCTACACCATTGTCGCACTATTTGCGCTTTACGGCGTATATTCGGCCTTAACCGACGGAGTACAAAAAGCGCTTGTTTCGGATTTGGCCGATAAAAATAAAAAAGGTACCGGATTGGGTATATACAATGCTTTGCTCGGAATCACGCTGTTGCCGGCAAGCCTGATTGCAGGGACGCTATACGACAAAGTCAATTCGAGCATACCGTTTTACTTTGGGGCGGTTACCGCTGTTTTGTCTGCATTGCTGATGGTGGTGTTTGTGATTACAGGGCAAAAACAAAAAAGAGAGTAAAGTCGCAACTTTACTCTCTTTCCACACTATAAACCCTACTTTTAGCTCCGGTAATCGTAAAATCCGATTCCGGTTTTTCTTCCAAGCAGATTGGCACGGACCATCTTGCGCAGCAACGGATGCGGACGGTATTTGTCGTCGCCGAATTCGTGATGCAGCACTTCCATTATTGCCAGGCAGACATCCAACCCGATTAAATCGGCAAGCGCCAGTGGGCCGATAGGGTGTCCTGCACCCAGCTTCATGGCTTCGTCTATTTCTTCTTTGGATGCGACGCCTTCGGCAAATACGCCAATGCCCTCGTTTATCATGGGTATAAGCAACCTGTTTACTAAAAATCCGGGCGCTTCATTTACCGTTACGGGCACTTTCCCTATGTTTTTCGCGATGTCCGATACGCAGTCGAAAACACTGTCCGCAGTGAGTTGTCCCCGAATCACTTCTACCAGTTTCAATACCGGGACAGGATTAAAAAAGTGCATGCCGATCACTTTTTCGGGACGTTTGGTGCATGCTGCAATCCCGGTAATGGAGAGGGATGATGAGTTGGTTGCCAGGATGGTTTCGGGCGGGCAGGTTTCATCTAATTCCCGGAACACTTTCTTTTTCAACTCCATATTTTCGGCAACGGCTTCTACCACCAACCCGCAATCGTTGAAATCGTTGTACGACAATGTGGTGGCGATGCGGGCGAGAATCTGCCGTTTGTCGTTTTCGCTCAACTTCTCTTTTGCCACCAATCGCGACAGGCTTTTGTCGATATTCTCCACCGCATTTTGCAGCAGTTCATCCGACAGGTCTTTCATGACCACACGATATCCTCCTTGTGCAAACGCCTGTGCAATCCCGTTGCCCATCGTGCCTGTTCCTATAATTCCTATTTTCATATCGGTCTATCTATTTTCCTTTAAATTCCGTTTTCTGTTTCTTTAAAAACGCGTTCATTCCGTTTTTCTGATCTTCGGTCTCGAAGCATCGGGCAAACAGTTCCACCTCAAGCTCGATCCCTTCGGAAATCGGTAGATCCCACCCGTTATTGATGGCTTCCTTCGATTTCTGGACGGCTACCGGCGCCTGTTTGGCTATGGCAGAAGCTACGTCGCGAACTTCCTCCATCAGCGATTCCGGCGCGACCACCCGGTTTACCAGCCCGATGGCCAAAGCTTCGCCTGCTGTTATCACTTTCCCTGTAAAAATAAGTTCTTTTGCTTTTGCAAATCCTACAAGCCTTGCCAGACGTTGTGTCCCCGAAAATCCGGGTGTGATGCCCAGGCCGACTTCAGGTTGCCCGAATTTCGCTTTTTCCGATGCAATGCGGATATCGCACGCCAATGCCAATTCGCAACCACCACCCAGTGCAAATCCGTTTACGGCCGCGATAACGGGTTGGGGACAAGTTTCTATCTTCCTGAAAATCGATGAGCCGGTTGTACCAAAAGCTTTCGCTTCTTCGTAGTCCATCCCGCACATCTCCTGGATATTGGCTCCGGCGACAAACGCGCGGTCGGCTCCGGTGAGAACAATCACGCGGGTCTCCCTGTCGTTTGCCAGTTTGTCGAAAGCGGCGCTCAATTCTTGCAATATCTGCCCGTTCAGGGCGTTCAACGTTTTAGGCTCATTAATGACAACCGTAGCAATGTGATTATCCTTTTGAATGATTATTTTTTTTTCTTCTTCCATGCTCATGGCCTTTTAACTATTATCGCTGTTCCCATCCCTCCGCCGATACAGAGTGATGCCAGCCCAACCTTCTTGCCGTACATTTTCATTTCGTGAACAAGCGAGACGATAATGCGGTTGCCCGATGCGCCGATGGGATGTCCCAAAGCGATCGCTCCGCCGTGAACGTTGCAACGTTCATCCATCCACTCGTGTGAGACGCCGTGCTCATCGCACAAACTTTCGATGACGCCGAGCGATTGTGCTGCAAAGGCTTCATTCAGCTCAATAATCTCCATATCCGAAAGTTTCATGCCGGCACGTTGCAATACTTTGCGGATGGCAGGAACAGGCCCCAGTCCCATTATTTCGGGAGCTACGCCGCTTTCGGCTACGGCTACGATTTCAGCCAGCGGTTCCAGTCCGTATTTGGCAACGGCTTCTTCATCGGCAAGCATCACGAAAGAGGCACCGTCGTTAATCCCCGATGCGTTCCCTGCCGTAACGGTGCCGTCCTTTTTGAAAGCCGGACGCAATGCCGCCAGTTTTTCGGGTGTACTTGTCCGGTTCGGGAATTCGTCTTTGTCGAATACGACGGTCTCTTTTCTCGATACAATTTCCACAGGAACAATTTCTTCTTTAAATTTATCCCCATCCACGGCTGCGATGGCTTTTTGTTGTGAACGGTAGGCAAAAGCATCTTGCGCTTCGCGGGAAATGCCTGACTTTTCAGCTACGTTCTCTGCCGTAATTCCCATGTGATAGTTGTTGAACACATCGGTCAGCCCGTCGTTCACCATGTGATCGACTACATTGAAATTACCCATTTTAATGCCGTTGCGCACCGATGAAGGCAGGATATATCCGGCATCGGACATGTTTTCAACTCCTCCCGCGATGATTACCGCTGCCGCACCGCTCCGGATTTCCGAAACGGCGTTCATCACGGCTTTCATTCCGCTGCCGCACACCATATTGATGCTGTAGGCGGGAACTTCGGCGGGAATACCCGCGTAGATGGCACACTGGCGGGCTACGCCCTGTCCCTGTCCGGCAGATAACACGTTTCCGGCAATAACGGAATCGATTTTTGAACTCTCCATACCGGTTTCTTCCAGAATGGCTTTGATGACCATCGCGCCCAGTTGTCCCGGCTTAATGGTCGAAAGGCTGCCCATAAATTTTCCGATGGGCGTGCGTTTTGCTGATACGATAAAGATTTTTTTCATATTTTTATTGTTAGATATCAAGAATTTATAGATCACGCATTAATTTCAGGTTTTCGCTGAAGCGTAACGTGGCTTCGGTAGCTGCTTGCACGTCTTCTGCGGTAAACTCGGGATGAATCTCGGTAACGAGCAAGCCGTTATCGGTAACTTCAATCACACACATCTCGGTTACAATCATATCCACCTGCCCTTTTGCAGTGAGCGGAAGCGTGCACCGTTTCATGATTTTGGGACTTCCTTTTGCCGTGTGCTCCATCGCCAGGATCACCTTGCGGGTTCCGGTAAGCAGATCCATGGCCCCACCCATTCCGGGAACCATTTTTCCGGGAATGTTCCAGTTGGCCAGATTACCCTCTTCATCCACCTGCAACGCCCCCAACACGCTCACATCGACGTGCCCTCCACGGATGATGGCAAATGATGTGGCACTGTCAAAACAGGCCGCACCTAAGCCGGGCAACACAGGGGCGCCTCCGGCGTTGGCGAAATGCGGGTCTTCTTCTCCCGCTGCGGGAGTTTTTCCCATTCCAATCATCCCGTTCTCCGATTGTAATACCACGTGTACTTCGGGTTTCAAATAATTGGGGACCCAGGTAGGAATTCCGATTCCCAGGTTAACCACATCGTTGTCTTTTAATTCGAGCGCGACGCGCCGGGCGATAACTTCCCTGATTTGGTTTTTGTCCATAAACTAAGTTGGGGTTTTATTTATTCTTCTTTCCATCTCCTGTGCGATAAATGATGCCACGTCATCGGCATACGTATTCATCCCGAATCCGGCATCGTAGCCGAGTTCTTTTGCCAACTCGTGCGAGATACGGGGTCCGCCGGCGCAAAGGATCACCTTTTCGCGCAGTCCTTCGGCCTCAAGCATCTCCACCAGTTCGATCATGTTTTTTATATGTACATCTTTCTGCGTAACGGTTTGGGATACCAGCAGCGCATCGGCATTCATCTCTATGCCTTTGGCAATAAGGTCCTCATTAAGTACCTGGCTTCCCATGTTCACGGCTTCGAACATGCTGTATCTTTCCAGGCCGTATCTTCCGGCGAACCCTTTCATGTTCATGATGGCGTCGATGCCGACGGTGTGCGCGTCACTTCCGGTGCTTGCCCCAACCACCACTATTTTTCTGCCGATTCGCTCTTTGATGAACTCGTCGGTTTGAGGAATATCCCATTTCGTTGAAGATACTTTGGGTACACGGATCTGCGTGTAGTCGATACTTCCGGTATAACTTCCGTAGCAGTTGAAAAACGTAAATCCTTCTTTCAGCTCTTTGTAATAAACAACCTGCGGGTTGTTAAACCCCATTTTTCGCAACAATTGTCTGGCTGCTTCAATGGCTTCGTCTCCGGCGGGAACGGGCAGGGTGAAACTCAGTTGGGTTTTACCGTCGTTCATGGTGTCGCCGTACGGTTTTATTCCGGTCAGGTCGAGCGTTTGATCGAAATCGTTAGAACGTGTGTTGTATAATCCTTCGCTCATAATTTCTCGTGTTTCGTGTTACGTGTCTTATGTTCCGGGTTCATTAAGTTGATGAACGGATTGTAATAGTGCTCTCCTTTCACCGATACGCCGGCCAATCCTTTTCCTCCGGTCTTGGCGCGTTTAATGTTTCCGAAAATTCCTTTTTCCAGGGCCCTAAAAAGCCCTTCTTCCTGAAGCTCCTCGAGCAGTGCAATGGTTTTATCCAACACTTCCTTGGCCCGGCCCTGGATGATTCCTCCCTCTTTAAACTCCACCTCGTCGCCAATATTACGCATATTGTTGAAGATATACCGGGCGTTCTCTATGGAGAGGTAGCGGTCGCTCATAAACGGCGTGTGAATGGCTTCGGTGGGCATTCCCAGCAGTTGGATCCCTTGCGATGTCCAAACGCCAACCGTATTGAAGAGGGCGTCTTGCAGATGTCCTTTGAAAATATTTCCTGTCATGAATTTCGTGGGCGGCATGTATTTCAGCGGCGCTTTGGGGAATATCTCGCGGATCAGTTGCGCTTGCGCGAGTTCGAGGAGGAACCCGTTTTCGAGGTCGGGATCCATCTCAAAAGCATGTCCCAGCCCCATTTGTTCTTCGGGAAGCCCGGCAAGTAACGCCAGCTGCTCGTTGATCAGGTCCGAGGCTAGTACGGTGTGCGCCTCTTCCACGGCATCGGCGGTGGTGAGGTAATTGTCTTCTCCGGTATTGATGATCACGCCGGCAAAGCCGTTTATCACGCGCGACATAAACTGGTCCACCATTGTGCGCTGCATATTGATGTCGCGGAAAAGGATGCCGTAAAGCGCATCGTTCAGCATGACGTCCAATCCTTCCAGCGCACCCATCGCGGCGATTTCAGGCATGCACAATCCGGAGCAATAGTTGCACAAACGGATGTACCTTCCGATCTCTTCACCCACTTTATCCAGAGCGCTGCGCATGATGCGGAAGTTCTCCTGCGTGGCATACGTCCCGCCGAAACCTTCGGTAGTGGCGCCGTAGGGGACATAATCGAGCAAGCTTTGTCCGGTGGTGCGGATCACGGCAATAATGTCTGCTCCTTGCCTGGCCGCGGCTTCGGCCTGCACCACGTCTTCGTAGATGTTTCCGGTAGCAACAATCACGTAAAGATACGGGCGTCTTCCTTCGCCGATGGTTTCAAGATAATGTTCTCTTTTTTTCCGCCTTTCCGATATTTGGCGGATGCTTGCATCGACAAACGGTTGCAATGCACGGGCAATTTCTTCTTTCGGGCGAAACGGAAAAGCCGTGATATCCAAGCTTCCAGACGCTACCCGTTCGGCAATTTGTTGCGGCGTTTGCCCTGTTCCGATAATGGCATTCCCCAAAAAGAAAAGTGTGCCGTGCTCCAACACGTTTTTATTTTTCAAATCGTCTGCCAGCACGTTCGGAAACGGTACCCCGGCATCGTCCACATCATCTATTCCCACCAGACGGCAGAGTGTCCTTTCAACGGCAACCGTGGTATAATTGTCGGCAAAGCGCTGCACGTCGGCGGCAATTTTGCCGGCAACGTCGCGTGCGTGTTGCACTTTATTGAAATCTATTCCGAGTTTACTTTTTTGCATATAAGTTTATTAAGTTAAATAACTACTGAACATCATTCTTCAAATATTTTTTTGCCCGTTCTAAAATAGCCGCATTCACCCCGATGATCTCCGCAATTTTTACTGCTTCGTGCGGGACCTCTTTTTCCGTGGTTTCTTCCAGCGAATAATCAATGAAAGAGTTGATATTGTCGATCGTTATTTTTTCGTTGTTCTTATTTTCCGTGAAGCCTTTCACGCGCAGTTTCCGGCAGGGCATATCTATGCCGTAGTGTGTGGTGATAAGCGATTGCACGTTGTGCTGGATGAAGAAGTCGAGTATCCCGCACACAATCGCTTTCCCCTCTGTCGGATTGGTGGTGCGGGCAAGCTCATCGATAAGCACCAGTTGACTGATGTGTTGGCGTGTGTTGTCGATGGTGGTGTTCAGGCGAAGCATTTCGGCAGCAAAAGAGGAGAGTCCTTTCAGTTCGTCCTCACCGTCGCTTATACTTATAACTATCTGTTCTACAGGGATGATCGCCGCCGATTGCGCCGCAACATAAAACCCGAACTGCATCATTGTCTGCGCCAGCGCCACGCTTTTGAGTAGAACGCTTTTGCCTGCCATATTGGCTCCGGTGATCACGGTGGGTTGCATCGGGATGGAAATATCCACCGGCTGAAAATCTTTGTGTTGCTGCCTCAACAGGTTCCTGATTTCGGGATGGAAAAGTCCGGTGTAAAATGTTTTTTTGTCGCCGATTGCCGGTTTGCATAATCCCAATTCTTTTGCCTGGCGGGCTTTGGCCAGCACGACATCCAGCCGGGCAATTTCGTGCAATGCTTTCAATAAGGCCCGGGCATGCGGATAAAGCTGTTGCGTGATTTTTTTTCGGATTTCATCTTCCAATTGTTGCGCCTGAAGGCGAGCCTGCTCTATTTCCTGTTCGCTATAGCCCTGATCCGGCATCCTGTTCAGTTGTGCACGCAGCGAGGCCAGGTCCGGTGAATATTGATCGTACACGTAAAAGTGCGGAATACGTTTTTTTTCGGGATCGAGAATATCGATAACCTTTGCGAGAGACGGAATATCTATAAAAGAGATTTTCAATTGTCCGGCGTGTTCCCGTATGGACTCTGCGAGCAAGGCGAAATATTTTATTTCGAACAGTTCTACATCGTCCAATATGTTTTTGTCCGAGAGGATCCTGATGGTTCCCGATATATCGTGCAACTGCATCAGCTTGGAAAAGAGCATCGACAGCCGTTTTTCGTTTTCCGGTGCATTAACGATCCCAACAGCCGTTTCGGTCTCATCCAGAGCCGTTTCTATGTCGTCTCCGTTTGTCAGGAACGGCAAAGAGAACAGCTGCTTTCTCCCGGCGGAAGAGCGTATATTCAACGAGTTTACGATGTAGTTGAACCCGCTGATCTGTTTTATGGCTTGTTTTATATTCAAAATAACTATTTACTGTTCTTCAAATTACATGTTTTTTACATCATACACCGGCACATTCAGCGCTTTTTTCATTTCCCGTTGCAACGTGTCGGAATCGAGCAGGAAACCGCTTGGCGATAATGGGTTTACCGTTACTGCAATGAGTTTGCTTCGCAAGACGCTCTTTATTGAATTCCCGCTTTTCAGGAACGCGTTGAACTCTTTTTGCGAGACAAACAGTTTTGTGAAATCGCTCACGGCCAGTTCAACGTTTTTGTTCTGTATTCGCAGGAATGAGAGCAGTTTGTCGCTTACGGCTCCCGACACATAAATTCGTGTGCCAAACCGGAAGATATCCTCCTCCCTTTTATCGAGGAGGAATACCGATGGTATTTCCAAGTCATGCAGACGATCTTCGGCATCTATGGCCCATATCCCGCCCTTTATCGTTTGCAGTTCTCCGGCAAGTTTGGCCTCAACGGCCGGTAATTCGATAAGCTGCTGCACGAAACGCGTTTCGCATACCAACTGCGGGATGTTTGCCGAAAGCGCCGCCCCCGTTGCTAAAACCATTGCCTCGGTAACGGCGGGCGAGGCCAGGCTCAGGCGCGACAGTGCGCCGTCCACTATCGTGGTTTGAACGTCAAAACGCGCCATTCCATCGATCAGTCTTTTGATCCCTGCCGTATCCGATGGTCCCGAAAGGATCACTTTCCCCCACGATTTGGCACGTGCCGTTATCAACCTGCCCAATGCCGTCCGCATTTCGCTTACCTCCAGAATTTCCGAGGTGATTTTGCGTTCGGAGTAATGCTTCTCGGAGGTCACAAAAATCATTCCGTCGAACAGCGTTATTTCCGGTTTGGGCGTTTGCGTCACGCTGTCGGTATGCTCACCGTCCACGCCGATGGATGTCAACGCCACTTGCACATCCATCGTCCTCAACCTGTTCAGGATGTAGTTCAACGTTTCGGTTTTTCCCGTGTTCTTTTCGAGCCCTACGATGGAAACGCTGCTGTGAGACAATATGTTATCGATAAAGGGCACTTCAATGTCCGTTCCGTTTAAACCTGTTCAAATCCTTCGGTTCCAACGATAATTGCCGTCCCGAGAGCAATGCCGCCACCCCTTCTTTTTTCTGTTTGGCACATTCGGGACAATGGCAATCTTCTTTGTAGTCTTCAGGTTCGGTGTAGGCACTGATAACGCCTTCGTAATTCCGCACGATGACGCGGTTGGGCGATTGCGAAATCATATAAGTGGGCATCACGGGAACCTTTCCACCTCCACCCGGCGCATCTATCACAAAGGTCGGCACAAGGTAACCGGATGTATGCCCCCGCAGATTTTCAATGATCTCGATGCCTTTTGATATAGGCGTGCGGAAGTGGCCGATGCCTTTCGATTGGTCGCAAATGTAGATGTAGTACGGCCGTACGCGAATGCGTCCCAGGCCATGCACGAGTTCACGCATGACGTAGGTGCAGTCGTTGATGCCGCGCAGCAGTACCGTTTGGTTGCCGAGCGGGACCCCGGCAGCAGAGAGTTTGTTGCAGGCTTCGGCGGCTTCGGGTGTAATTTCGTTGGGGTGATTAAAGTGTGTATTGAGCCAGATGGGATGGTACTTTTTAATCATTTCGCAAAACTCATCCGTGATGCGTTGCGGCATAACCACGGGCACGCGTGTACCGAAACGAATGATTTCGACGTGCGGTATTTCGCGCAGGCGCCGGAGGATGTATTCTATGCGGTCGTCGCTCATCAGCAGCGCGTCTCCGCCGGAAAGCAGCACGTCCCGTATTTCCGGGGTCCTGGCAATATAATTGATGCAGTTTTCGATACGTTCGGCGGGTGCGCCGGCATCCTTTTGTCCGGCAAAGCGGCGGCGTGTACAGTGGCGGCAATACATGGCGCACATGTCGGTGATGAGAAAGAGCACACGGTCGGGATATCGGTGCGTGAGTCCGGGTACGGGCGAGTCGCCGTCTTCGTGCAGGGGATCGTCGAGGTCTCCCCGGGAGATATGCAATTCGTTGATGGTTGGGATGGCCTGCTTGCGGATGGGGCAATACGGGTCTTCCGTGTTTATCAGGCTCAGGTAGTAGGGCGTGATGGCCATCCGCAATGTTTTTAACGATTCGCGTACACCTTCCTCTTCTTCTTGAGTCAGGCGGATGTATTTCTTCAGGTCTTCGAGTGTTTCAATGCGGTTTTTCACTTGCCATTTCCAGTCGTTCCATTGTTCGTCAGGAACGTGGGAAAAAAATTGGCGGGTTGATTTGTTCATAACTTTTTAGATTTGGGATCATTAAGCGTACAATTCAGTAAAAATATTACGCAGTTTTTCCGATTCCCGGAGGAGTTGCAGTGTGATTTCGGCGTGTCCGCGGGTATAGCCGTTGCCTACAATCATTGTGACGTCGCTGCCTACACCTTCGGCGCCGAGGGCGGCTTTGGTGAAACTGGTTGCCATAGAGAAGAAATAAACCACTCCCGTATCTTTGGTGATCAGGATACTGGTCATTTCGGTATCGGGGATATTGACGTTATTGATGGTTACGTCGGCAAGTTGTCCTCCGGTGAGTTCTTCTATTTTTTCGAGAACAGCTACCGGTTGTGTGGCATCGGCAGAGAACACATGGTCGCAGAAGCCGAGTGCGGTCAGGCGGTCGGTACTCTTTTGCGAGTGGGTGATTCCGATAACTTTTCCGGTAACACCGGCGCGTTTTTTTGCTTCGTAGCAGCAGAGCATTCCCGATTTTCCGCCGGCTCCGATGATCACCACCGTGTTGCCCGGTTTTACCAGTTTGGCTGTTTGTGCTGGTGCACCTGCGACGTCTAACGCCGAGAGGGCTAGTTTTTCGGGCATATCGGAGGGTATCTTGGCGTAGATCCCGCTTTCAAACAGAATGGCTTTTCCGTCGATATCCACCTGGTCCACTTCGTCGCGGATCTCCTTGATGTTGTCGATACGCAGTGGGGTGAGTGAAAGTGAAACCAGGGTAGCGATTTTGTCCCCTACTTTCAAATCGGTTTTTCCAACGAGTGCATCGCCTATTTTTTCAACCGTTCCCAACAACATCCCGCCCGAGCCGGTCCAAGGGTTACGGTGTTTCCCCTGTTTGGCGACGATGTCGAACATGATCTCTTTTATCTTCCCGTGGTCGCCCCCCGCACGTGCCGAAATATCGGTAAACGATGCCGAGTCGATGTTGAGGGTTTGCACATCAATGAGAATCTCGTTGTCGTAAATCTCATCCATGTTGTTATCTAATTTGTTAGCCGGTTGTGGCAGCACACCTTTCGGCTCAATGACGCGGTGTGTGCCGTACTTGTTTCCTTTTTTCATCTGTTTGTTTTTTTAGATTTTAAGAGCCTGGAACCAAGAGCCAAGACGGGTTGGCTGATTTGATTTTGGGCGGATATTTTATACAATTCCTGGTTTCAATCCCAATATTTTTCTGGCTTCTGCCGGTGTGGCAATTTCACGTCCCAACAGTTTTGCCATTTCCACCACTTTGCCCACGAGTTCGCCGTTGGATTTTGCCAAGACGCCGCGCGACAAATAGAGGTTGTCTTCGAAACCTACGCGTACGTGGCCGCCCATGGCAATGGCGTGTGCGGCAAGGGTAAATTCGCTTCGCCCGATTCCGGTAGCTGTCCATGTTGATCCTGCAGGGAGCCGGTTTACCATCCATACCAGATTTTCAACCGACGCCGACGCGCATCCGGGAACACCGAGGACAAAATTGAACTGCATCGGTGCGCCGGGAACCTGTCCTTTGGCAGCCAGGTGGAGTGCTGTTTCCAGATGTCCCATTTCAAAACATTCGTATTCGGGCTTAATACCGTTCTCGATCATCCTTTTCCCGAAATCACGCATCATCGGGATGGTGTTTTCAAATACCTCATCGCCAAAGTTGCAGGTCCCGCAGTCGAGCGTTGCCATTTCGGGAAACAGCTCGGTGGGTTGCAGGCGTTCTTCGGCGGTCATACCTACCGCCCCGCCAGTGGAAGGGAGTAAAATAAGATCGGGGCGGGCTGCCTTTATGGCGTCCATGCAGATGCGGAAACGCTCTTTGCTTTGCGTGGGCGTGCCGTCGTCTTCGCGTACATGCACGTGCACGACAGCTGCCCCGGCATCGTAAGCCGATACCGCCTCGCGTACCAGTTCTTCTACTGTATAGGGTACTGCGGGATTATGTTCTTTGGTCACTTCCGCTCCGCAAATGGCGGCTGTAATGATTAGTTTTTCCATTGTAATTCAAATTATGCATTATGAATTATTTCCCGGTTTCTCTGGCAACTTTTCGGTACCACGCATGTTCCGCTGGCACGGCATACCAGGATGGGCTCTTCAAGCACATCGGCCGCCGATGCTGAAATATCGGGACGGGGTTTAATGATCTTCTTCGCTTCAAACGTCATCTTGCGTGAGGAATTTCCTATATGCGTTATCTCGCCCGTTGCTTCAATATAATCTCCGGCATAAACGGGAGCCAGAAACTCCACATTGTCGTAAGCTACGAAAAGGCCTTCGTCGCCGTCGTTGATAATGAGTAACTCCGTGGCCACATCGCCGAAAAGCTGGAGCATCTTTGCACCGTCAACCAGGTTGCCGCCATAATGGGCATCGTGAGCGCTCATCCGCACTCTGATAAGTGATTTCTTCATTGATAACTATTTTAATGTTTAACTATATAATCCACAAATATATGAGGCGTATGAACGGTTTCGGGGCTCAATGAGCCGATAGGGACAATTTCATCTGCTTCCACAATGACAGTGTCTGCAGCCATTGCCATAAGCGGGTTAAAGTTTTTCATTGTGCCTTTGTATATCAGGTTTCCCCACTCGTCGCTTACGCTTGCCCTTATGATGGCCACATCGGCTTTAATGGGTTTTTCGAGCAGATAATCTTTACCGTCCACACGGATGACCTCTTTTCCTTCTTCAATCACGGTTCCCAGTCCAACGGGCGTGAGTACTCCGCCTAATCCCGATCCGCCGCAACGGATACGCTCGGCAAGAGTTCCCTGCGGGCTGAATTCGATTTCCATTTCACCGCTGTTCATTTTTCGTCCCGAATCGGGATTGGTGCCGATGTGTGAAACGATAAGTTTCTTCACCAGATGGTTGGATACGAGTTTGCCACATCCTTTATCGGGATATCCCGAATCGTTTACGATGAGTGTGAGATTTTTCACCCCGGTGCGTACCAGTTCATCAATGATGGTATCGGGAGCTCCGTGTCCTAAAAATCCCCCAACCATAACGGTCATTCCGTCTTTTATTTTGGCGGCGGCATCGCAGTATGATATTAATTTATTCATAGGTTCTGATTTATTAAAAGCTATAACACGTTATGGTTTGCTTACATTTTGTTATTGTATGGTTGAATAATGACAAATAAGGTAATGCAAAAGTAGCAAAATATTTTTGATGTACAACCTTATTTTTTAAGAAAAGAGAAAATTTCACAACCTGTAAATGGTTGACATATAGTTGTATGTATTGTCTTTATGGTAAGTAAAAGGCAAGATAGCTTACACTTTTTCGCAGCATACGAAAAAGATGTGTCAAATTTTTATCGGCAATGGATTTTTATTGATAAACAGTTTCTAAATAAAAGAATTCTCGAAATCCAGAAGTTTTTCCAGGAATACATCCCTCTCTTTTTCCGTAATGAACGATGCCAGGAACGAGTTCTTTGCCAATGTGTAAATGTCGTTTCTCGATAGGTTGAGGGCTTCTGCCGTTTGCAGGTAGTTGTTGTTCACGTAGCCCCCAAAGTAGGATGGATCGTCGGAATTGAGGGTAACGCGGATCCCTTTTTCGAGAAACATTTTAACCGGAATGTTTTCCAGGTTTTCTACCACCTTCAGTTTGAGGTTGGATAACGGGCATACGGTCAGGGGAATTTCCCGATCGCGTAGTTCCTCTATCAAACCGGGATCATCCACAGAACTGACTCCGTGGTCGATCCGTACAGCCTCCAGCAAGTCGATGGCTTCCCAAATGTATTCCGCAGGGCCCTCTTCTCCGGCGTGGGCAACCACAAAAAATCCCTCTTCGCGTACCCGGTTGAAAACATTGAAAAACTTACTCGGCGGATGTCCATTTTCGGAAGAGTCGAGTCCTATAGCAATAATTTTATCTTTGTGCAACAGGGCAGACTCCAATGTTTCCATGGCTGATTTTTCGCTTAAATGGCGCAAAAAGCACATGATCAGTTTTGAAGAAACTCCGACTTCGGTTTTGGCGTCATCCATCGCCCGGGTGATGCCGTTGATTACCGTTACGAAGCTCACGCCGCGGGTGGTATGCGTTTGCGGGTCGAAAAACACCTCTGTATGCACCACATTGTTGGCATGTGCTTTCCGCAAATAGTCCATAGTGAGGTCATAAAAATCCTGCTCGTGTAAAAGCACTTTCGCCGCACCGTAGTAAATGTCCAGAAAATCTTGCAGGTTATTGAATTTGTATGCTTTACGCAGATCTTCCACGGAGTTGTACTTCAGAGGAACGTTGTTCCTTTGTGCAATTTCGAATATCCGTTCGGGCTCGAACGTCCCTTCTACATGCACATGCAACTCTGCCTTGGGAATCAATTCAATGTATCTTTTTAAATTTTCGTCCATTGTATTTTCGGTTTGATTTTGCAAAAATACACGAAGCATTCGGTTTTGAAAATTATTTGCAAAGAAATTATTAGAGACTGGTTAAGTTTGTTTCGCTATTCAAAAAGAATTATTTTTAATTCAACTTTCGCATGTTTCCCCGGATAGTGCATGCGACTAAAGCAGAGACCTTTTAGCTATTTTACGGGGTACCCATAGCTCGCGATGAACGTAAAAAAGAGTAGTTGTCCAAAGCGAAGCGAGTTGTACTCTTTATTCAGTTTTAATAAGTCCTGTTAATTTTTCCCACTTGTCGGGAAACTTTTTCACAAACCGGTTTATGCGCCATTTGCGGACAAGCGATTTCGCCCATTTACGCCACCAGCAGGCAAAATAGAATGTTGCGGGCATAAGAAAAAAATAAACCGCCGCCCACTGCCAATTGAATATGAACCCCATGGCGAGGGATTGGATTAAAACAAAGAGGGGGACGATAAAGAGGCCTGAGACAACGCGGACCGTTGGGATAAACTGGTTGTCTTTAAAAACTCCCAGCAGCTTCCTGTATCCAAGTATCGGTAGAATTCCGTTTGCAAACCCGAAAACAGATACGGGCAATGAAATAATCAAGGGCAGTAGTTGCCAAATGATTGAAGCCGTTGAGGCAGGTTGCACCACATTGTCTTTAGAGGATAACCGGTATTTTTTGAGCATGCGGTTTGCGTTGCGGAAATTTTCGATATGGATATCAAAAGAGGCTCTGTCCTGTTGATACATCTCATCCAAAGCGCGGACAACATCCTGCGAAGCCGACAGGTGATCTTTTGCCGACCGGGGGGCATTCCAATCGATAGCCCATACGTACTCATCGTAGAACTCATCGTTCCAGATGTTCACGATCAGCTCCTGCATCCTCTTTTCCAGATCCCGCCGCAAACGATTGGCTGCCAGATTAGGATTCTCTTCGTATTGTTTTTGGTAATCCGCCACTTTTATCGGCTTCCCGAAAACCACATAAGCATCGGAAAGGAATTCGAAAATATCGGGATAATGTACTCCTACGGGAATAACTTCGCTGTTCAGTGTGAAGCCCTCGCTCGCTTCTATGGGGAGTACAATTCGGGAAATAGCTTTTTGAACAGGCAACAATGACATTTTGGGATTATGTTTTCCTTCGGGATAAAGCGCCATCGGGATTCTTTTTTTCAGCAACTCACCGCCTGACCGGAACGATTCGTTGTTGTTCCCAAGACTCTCCACGCCGTCCCGGATACGGTACACCGGCATAATGTGCAGCCACTTCATAATGCCGGCAACGACAGGCTTCCTGAATATATCGGCACGGGCCAGAAAAACCGGTTCCTTTTTGCAGGCGTTCAGCAACAAAAAGGGATCAATAACGGCGTTGCGGTGGTTCGACGCAAAAATAACAGGGTGATCTTCGTTGATGTTTTCCGTCCCTTTGTAAACTATTTTCCTGTAGTGCAGGCTGAGGGTAATCCGTTCGAAAAAACGTACAATTTCGTATCCTTTGCTATATTCGTACTTCATGATGTTACAACCGATAGGGCACATCTCCCGCCGGGCTTGGCTTGTTCCGGTTTTCCGAATAACGACAGAAGCGGCAATAGGCTGCAAAGATAACTTTTTTATTGAATAAAATACCCAATCGAAATTAATTGCTATTTTTGCAAGAGATAATCAGTAACTTCGCATAAACATGAAAGAAGAAAAATTAGTCCGTTGCCGCCCTTGCGGTTATGTAATGAAAGAGAGTGAGCTGGGTGATGTTTGCCCTGCCTGTGGTTTACCCAGAGAGGTGTTCGAACCTTACCGGGAAAAGGTCTCTTCCGGGCGTTTGCGATTTTTGGCACTGGATATCCATCCCATAGCCATTCACTTGTCGCAGACGTTTGTAGCCCTTGTCCCGTTTCTCATCATTTTTCATTATCTATTCCCCGGTTTTGAACCGACGATCGTCCATTCGGTCATCGCTTTCTCGGTCTATATCTTTCCGCTCACACTCATTTTATCGGCCATATCGGGTTATGCAGACGGGCTTGTGCGGTTTAAAACCATAAATACACCGCTGTTGATCAAGAAAATAATCCTCAGTGCTATTATAATTGTGCTTTCCATTGTTCAGGCAATAATTTTTCGGGGAGGCGACTACCCCTGGTACTTCCTCCTTCTCTCACTGGGAGCGCTTGCCACTGCCGTCCAGTTGGGTATGTTGGGAAAACATCTTATCAATGTGATCCTTCCGGGTACTTTAGTGTTGCGCGGCGCGAAAAAACAAACAAAAACCGCCGAGCCGGTAAAAAAGCCGAAGATGAGTCCCGAAGAGATTGCCCGGCTGGTACAGGAGAAGCAGGCGGCAAAAGCGCGTGCAGAGAAAGAGAGCGAAGCAAACGGATGATAAAAATCCAATGATCGATTAATTAAAATAAAAAATGAAAAACAAAGAGATCTTTACGGGAAAACTTTCGAGAAGAAGTTTTCTGGGTGCTGCTGCTGTTGTAACTGCTGCATCGGCAATCCCATTTTCCGCTTCCAGTAGAAATGCCGTGGCATTGGCCGGAGGAACGGTTATCCCGGATTCGAAATTCGGCGGGGTTCAGATTGGAGCCATCACATACAGTTTCCGTGATATGCCCGGTGACCTCGAAACAGTTTTAAAAGCTTGTGTTGATGCAGGATTAAGTTCTGTTGAGCTGATGGGTACGGGTGTGGAAGATTATCTGGGTGCTCCGCGTCAGGTTTCCGATGCAGGAAAAAAAGCCCGGGATCAATACAATCGCGATTTGAAGGAGTGGCGCAAGGTAGATGGTACGTTGGATAAATATGCCCGGCTCAGAAAAAAATTCAACGATGCGGGTGTTAAGATCCATATCTATAAATGGGTGGCCGGTAATTCGGAAGAAGAGCTCGATTATTCATTCAAAGTGGCCAAAGCTCTTGGAGCAATCGGTGTTAGCGCTGAACTGAACGACGAGAACGCCCGGCTGATGGGGCCTGTTGCTGCCAGGAATGGTATGTATGCCGTTTTGCACAACCACTATCAGTTTGGGGAAGCCGGATTCGATGTGGACAGGTTATTGGCTTACTCTCCGGCTAATATGCTGAATTTCGATATAGGGCATTACCTGGGGTCCACCGGGTTAAACCCTGCTGATTTTATCCGGAAATACCACAACAGGATTGCAAGTATCCATGTTAAGGATAAAACAAGTGCAAACAATGCCGTCCAAAAAAATACGAACCAGGTATTCGGACAGGGAGAAACGCCTATTGCCGAAGTGTTGCGGCTAATCCAGAAAGAGAAGTGGCCTGTTTATTGCGATATTGAATTGGAGTATCCGGTTGCACCCTGGTCAACTTCGGTGAAGGAAGTAAAAACCTGTATGGAGTACTGCCGGCAGATATTGATATAGATAAGAAAAATTATGAGTGCACCTTTAGCAGAACGGTTACGTCCGCAGAACCTGGACGAGTTTATCGGGCAAAAACATTTGGTCGGTAAGGGGGCTGTTTTGCGTAAGATGATCGATTCGGGCCGGATCCCTTCCATCATTTTCTGGGGGCCGCCGGGAGTTGGAAAAACTACGTTGGCAAACATCATTGCCAATACGCTGCATGCTCCATTTTATAAGCTGAGCGCCATAAATTCGGGAGTAAAGGATGTGCGCGACGTGATTGACAAGGCAAAAAACAGCCGCTTTTTTGAAACCGCTTCTCCCATTTTATTTATTGATGAGATCCACCGGTTCAGTAAATCACAACAAGACTCCCTGCTGAATGCAGTGGAGACCGGGATCATTACGCTCATCGGTGCCACCACTGAAAATCCGTCGTTTGAAGTGATTCGCCCGTTGCTTTCGCGCTGTCAGGTTTACGTGCTCAAGCCGATGGATATTAATGATTTACAGGTTTTGACGGATCGCGCACTTACCGAAGATATTATTCTGAAGGAAAAAGAGATCGAAATTGAAGAGACCGATGCTCTTTTCCGTTTCTCGGGTGGTGATGCGCGCAAACTGCTGAATATCCTGGAGCTGGTCATTGCTGCGGAAGAGACCGATGAGGTCGAAGAAAAAATCGTTATTACGGATAAAGGCGTAACGGAACGCTTGCAGGAAAATCCGGCAGCGTACGACAAGGGTGGCGAGATGCACTACGATATCATTTCGGCGTTTATAAAATCCATTCGCGGGAGCGACCCGGATGCAGCGGTTTACTGGCTGGCGCGGATGGTTGCCGGAGGCGAAGACCCGAAATTTATTGCCCGCAGGCTGGTTATCTCTGCCGCGGAAGATATCGGGTTGGCAAACCCTAACGCCCTGCTGTTGGCAAACGCCTGTTTCGATACGCTTCAAAAGATCGGATGGCCCGAAGGGCGTATCGTATTGGCGCAAACGGCCATTTATTTAGCCACTTCACCTAAGAGCAACTCCGCATATCTCGCTATCGATAGCGCCATCTCCAAGGTGGAACAAACGGGTAACCTGCCTGTTCCGCTACATTTGCGCAACGCGCCCACCTCACTGATGAAGGAGCTTGATTATGGCAAAGAATACAAATATTCCCACGACTACGAGAATAACTTTGTTAAACAGGAATATCTGCCTAAAGAGTTGAAGAACAGTAGATTTTGGCAGGCTCAACCCAATCCTTCGGAGGCGAAAATGAGGGAGTTGATGAAAAAACTGTGGGGCTAGCCGGGTGATACCGTTCAGTACCATTTGCTTATATTATCGTAGGGCGAGCTGCGTTCGTCCCACTTCAAATCCTGCAGCATGGATGAGTTGGCGCGGATAACGAAGTTGTACGATTTATACGGTCCTATCGGGATAAAGCTGGCCGACATGCTCCAGCAGTGCAGGCTTCGGGTAAGTGAGCAGTTGATGTTCGTAAATTTTTTATAATCGAAGTTGTAATCGGTGTTAAATGTAAAGTTCCAGTTTTTGGTCGGCTGGACGGAACCGCTAAAACCCAGGCTGTGCGTCAGCTTCCCCCGGTAATCCATCTTTTCCCGATCAAAATTGTTCATGTCGTACCCGTATCTTACGGAATAGTTGAACGAAAGGTTCCACTGGATTTCATTTTTCAGGTAACCGTCGTCGTCAAATTCTCCCATCGAATTGGCGCTCTGGTCGAAAACACTTTTTTTCGGAGCAGTTTCGTTCGGGTTCCGTCCCAATGTGCCGTCGTCGGGGAGGTTGGCCTCGGTGTCTTTGTTGCCTTTCTTCTCCTTATCGTCTGCCTCTTTTTTCCCAAACAGTTTTTTAAAGGTATCCTGGTTGATGGAGTAGGAGAATGATGTGCCGGTACTTTGCAGCTTGCCAATCCCTTTGCCATTAAGAACGCGGAGCTTATTCACGGCAACCGGCCTGTCGTTCTTGTCCAGTTCATACATGTACGGATCCCAGGTAGCGTTCAGGCTCAGGGTATAGGATTTCGACAACTTCAAACGAATGTTGGTATTGATCATGCTCCATCTCATGGAATCGGCCATCATGTTGTAGCTGAAATTGATGCCCAGGTCATCGATCAGGCTTATTTTCTTGAACCCGGTACTGTCGCTTTCGCTTTTCACTTTCATTTCGAGGTTGTTCTTAAAGTCGAATCCGATGCTCCCGCTCTCCCCTGCAGGAGCAGTTCCGAACATCAGCCGGGAATAGGGTGAGTAGGAATATTCCACATCCTCTCCATATTCGTTGCGGTAGGTATATTTTTCGTAAAATCCGTAGCGGGGATCTCCAAAATCGGGTTTATAACTCAGGCTGATGCTGGGTGAAAAGACGTGGCGGATGGCTTGGACCTTATCTCCGAAAATTTTCCAGGGGACGTACATCCCGTATATTTTTGTATTTGCGCTTATCGATGTGCTATAGTCGTACACCCGTTTGAACCCGTTTATGGTATCCACCACCACATTTTTCTTTTCCACCGGATCCCAGGCCTCTTTTATTCCGCCGGTGTACCACCGTTCCGTGTAGGTCACCGATGGAGATATCTGGATCACGTCGAACAGAGAAAAGGTGGCGCTCACCGGAATACTGTGACGCATACCGTTTTGCCAGTCTTTAATGAGGTTCGATTTGAAGAATTTATTTTCTTTGATTGAATTTACCGAGTTACGGAATTCACCCGAATAGCTCATCGATATTTTTTCGTACCATCTTTCGGCGCCCACCATCTTTTTACGCTTAAAGGGATAAATACGGTTCATGGTAATGGAAACGTTGGGTAAGGTTGCAGAGACGGTAGAGTCCCGCGAAACCTGGTTAATGTTCATGGAGGCCGACAGGCTCCACGGAGAATCGGGGAAGCGTTGCGTGATGTTTACGCTGGAGCTTTTGGTGTTGTTGGATGCCTCACGGGAATAGAGACGGGATAAATCATTCAGGTTGGCGCGGCTTGTTGAGAAGTTCACGCTGGCGGAAAAGGTCCGGTACATGTTGGCTTTCGGGTCTTGCGAGTGTGTCCAGTTGATCCTGAAGTCTTTGGATACCGAATATGCGCCGGGAATATTCAGGTCTTTCAATCCCTTGTCTCCGATGACGGTATTCAGGTAACTGCCGTTTATGTTACCGGAAAATTTGTACCGCTTGCGATAGTTAGACCTTCCACTGATTCCCCAGGAGCCTTTGGTGTAGATATCGCCGGTGAGCGCCAAATCTACGTAATCGTTTATGGCAAAGTAATATCCTCCATTTTGAAGATAAAACCCGCGTTCCATTTCGTCACCATACGACGGCATGATAATTCCCGAAGAATAGGTTTTGGTGAAGGGAAAAAAAGCAAAGGGCAAGACAATCGGGAAAAGAGGAACATCGGCAACCACCAGCCACGCAGGGCCCGTGACAACGTCTTTATCTGGACGCACCTTGGCCTTCGATAAATTCAGGTAGAAATGCGGATGGTCGTGCAGGTCGCAGGTGGTGTACTTGGCATTCACCGCATAGAACGAGTTGTCGGCATTCTTTTTAGCCGTGTTGGCAACGATATTTCCTTCGCCTTGCTGTGTTACTACATTGGATATAAATGCTTTGCCGGTGTCAAAATTATAGCGCACCTTTTTCATTTCGTATTCGGTGCCCCCCTGTGTAAATACAGGATAACCGAACTCCTTCCCAAGTGAATCGAGGCCGAACGTGGATGAGATGATGTTGCTGTCCAGGTTCATCGTGATCTGTTCTCCCTTAATGGCCAGGTCTCCGTATTTTACATCGGCTTCGCCATACAGATAGCCCATATTCCCTTTGATGAAAACCATGGAATCCTTGGCAGTGTAGAATACCGGCGCCGTGAGCTTTTCTTTTTTCGACAGGGAGTCTGTGGCAACCGAATCGACGGGTTGGCGCAACGAATCTCTGCTCAGCGTTCTTGTTTGAGAAAAAGAAAGTTGAGGAAGAAGCGTGGTTGCGATTAGAAAATATAAAACGGTTATCAGTTGTTTCATCAACGAAAAGCCCCAATCTCTATTTTAAGAAACTGTTTTGAATTTTTTTATGCACTGTTTCTAAGCGCAAAACTAATCAATTTAGGTTTAATAGCGTTAAAAAATATCCAAAATAATGCTTAAGACAAGTTTATTAACGCTTTTTTAAGACGAAGGTCTTTTATTTACTGAACTTTCGCATATGTCAAGTTATACGCTCATCGTGAGCTATGGATACCCCGTAAAATAGCTAAAGGCCTCCTAACCCAGCTTCTTATTTCTTTCGTAAGGAATTTAAACAGTTTTTAAATTGAGAGAACTCCCTGGAGAGCGGGAGTGATTGTTTTTTTTGCTTCATAAACGCTTTTAGCCCTTCGGGAATTTTGATCTCTTTTCCAATACAATTCTCCACGGTTTCTTTAAACTTGGCAGGGTGTGCGGTGGCGAGGAAAATACCGGTCTCACCGGCTTTTTTGCCCTCTTTCAATGCCAGGTAAGCGCAGGCGCCGTGCGGGTCAAGAAGATAACCCGAGCTCTCATAAACCCGTTTGATGGCCGATTTTATCTCTTCGTCGGAAAACCGGTATCCGGAGATATCTTTCGAGATAGCTTCGTGAGAATGGCCGTACAGGTCGAGGATGCGGTGAAAGTTGCTGGGTGCGCCTACATCCATGGCGTTGGCAACAGTCTGCACGGAGGCTCGTGGGGAATATTTTCCCGATTGCAGGTACTCCCGGAATACATCGTTGCGGTTATTGGCGGCAATAAACCGTTTTACCGGCAATCCCATTCGTTTGGCGAAGAGCCCTGCGGTAAGGTTTCCCAGGTTTCCGCTGGGAACGGATATTACTGTATCAAGTCCCTGTTTTGGCAGTTGCGCGTATGCGTGGAAATAATAGAACGATTGCGGAATAAACCGCGCGACATTGATGGAGTTAGCCGATGTGAGGTTCATCTGCGAATTTAATTCTTCATCCATAAACGCCGATTTTACCAGCGACTGACAATCGTCGAACGTTCCGTCGATTTCAAGCGCCACGATATTCTGTCCCAGTGTTGTAAACTGCGCTTCCTGAATATCGCTCACCTTTCCCGACGGATACAACACAAAAACCCGGATCCCTTTCACTCCCAAAAAACCGTTAGCAACCGCGCTTCCTGTGTCGCCTGAGGTGGCGACCAGCACGTTCACCTCTTCTTGTTCCTGCTCTTGCACAAAATAGGATAACATGCGCGCCATAAACCGGGCGCCCACGTCTTTGAAGGCAAACGTTGGCCCGTGAAAAAGTTCCAGCACGTAAATTCCCTCCTCCACCTTAACGAGCGGAATCTCGAAATTGAGTGTATCGGCAACCATCTTATCGAGCGTTGCTTTCGGGATATCTCCACCAAAGAAAGCATGAGCTACTGTTTTGGCAATGTCTGTCAATCCCGAATTGCCGATCTCATCGAAAAATTCTTTCGGAAGCCGGGAAATCTTTTCGGGCATATAAAGCCCTTTGTCGGGTGCAAGCCCTCTCACCACCGCTTCCTGCAGCGATGCTCCGGGTGCGGATCCGTTGGTGCTGTAATAGTTCATTTCATCAACATTTTCATAAATTCATCCCCGCGAAGCAGGCCGAAAGCGCCTTCTTTTGCAGCAAACTCATCGTATGTCTTTACGCCGTCGGGCAAAATCCCCTTGTGGTAAATAACAAAAGGGACGGCATCACGGGTGTGCGTACGAATGGCACATGGCGTTGGATGATCGGGGAGGATGGCGATAAGGACGTTTTCGTCCATTTGCCGTGTCTCTTCGTAAATGGGTTTTACGATGCGCGAATCAAGATATTCGATGGTTTTTACCTTCAGGTCAACGTCGCCTTCGTGTCCTGCTTCGTCGCTGGCCTCAATGTGGAGGAAAACAAAATCGTTCTCTTTGAGTGCATCTAAGGCAGCACGGGCTTTCCCTTCGTAATTGGTGTCGTACAATCCGGTGGCGCCTTCTACACGGATAACCTCCAATCCCGCATATACGCCGATTCCCCTGATGAGGTCAACCGCCGAAATGACCGCCCCTTTTTTAATGGGGTACTTCTTGTTCAGCGGCTGCATGGCGGGACGATATCCGGGCGACCACACCCAGATGCTGTTTGCCGGCTCTTTCCCCCCGGCAATTCTCTTTTGATTCACGGGATGGTGTTGCAATATTTTCTGCGAAGCCAGGATCAGCTTGTTCAGTTCGTCGGCAGTGCTTTGAGCAGATTCGTCGGCCGGTTTGACCAGCAACGGGAGAAAGGGCTTGCCGGGGACATCGTGTGGGGGAGTACAAACGATGTTTTTGTTTCCGCCTTTCATCTTTAGCAAATGCCGGTACGAAACGCCGGGATAAAAACCGAACAGCTCATTTCCGAGTTTGTCGTTCAGGAAATGGATCAGTTCGGCAGCCTCAGTCGTGGAAATATGCCCGGCTGAGTGGTTCTTCAGCGCGTCGCCTTCAATAGTGACCAGGTTACAACGCATCGCCATTTCATCCGGCAGAATGTCCACCCCCATACTGGCCGCTTCCAGCACGCCCCGTCCTTCGTAAACCCCGGGGACATCATATCCCAGAACCGAAAGGTTGGCAATCTCACTTCCGGGAGACATGCCTTCGGGAATGGTGTCGAGCATCCCGCTACGTCCTTTTTGCGCCAGCTCATCCATATAGGGCGTTTTTGCCGCCTGCAGAGGAGTTTTGTTGCCAAGTTTTGCAATGGGCTCATCGGCCATTCCGTCGCCAAGAATTATAATATATTTCATTTTGTGAGTAATTCGTAATTTGTATCTTGTATCTTGTATCTTGTATCTTGTATCTTGTATCTTGTATCACCGTATATTCGCAATAGAAATAATATCGGAGAAAACACCGGCAGCCGTAACGCTCGCACCCGCGCCATAACCCTTTATAACCATCGGGTACTCGTTGTAGCGCTCGGTAGTGATCATAATGATGTTGTTGCTGCCTTCCAAATCGTAGAAGGGGTGCCCTTTTTCTACTTCGTGTAACCCAACTTCGCATAACCCATTGTCGTACGTAGCAATAAAGCGGAGCTTTTTCCCTTCTTTATCGAGTTGTTTTCTACGGTTTTCAAATGCTTCGTCCATTTCGGGGATGGTTGACCAGAATTCATCGAGGGTGCTCTCGAAATACTTTTGCGGTATGAACAGGTGCTTTTGTACATTTTCCTGTTCAACTTTAGCTCCTGCCTCCCGCGAGAGGATCACCAATTTGCGGGTAACATCGAGTCCGCTCAGATCGATGCGCGGATCGGGCTCGGCAAATTGTGCGTCAACCGCCATTCTTACGGCTTTGCTGAAAGGAATATCTTCGCTCAGCGTATTGAAAATAAAGTTCAATGTCCCCGATAGAACCGCCTGGAGCTTAATGATCTTATCCCCCGAGTTAGTCAGTGAGTTCATCGTGTTGATAATGGGTAATCCGGCTCCTACGTTGGTTTCGAAAAGGAATTTTGTCCCGGTTTTCCGGGCGGTTTCCTTCAGGTGATGATAATTTTTATAGTCGGACGCCGCCGCGATCTTGTTGGCTGTCACTACCGAGATGTTCCTTGAGATCAGGCTTTCGTACAAATCGGATATAGCTTTGCTTGCGGTGCAATCCACAAAAACGGAGTTGAAGATATTCATTTTAAGAATTTCGTCCCGGATAAGCTCGGGAGAACTTTTGACGCCGTTGGACATTAAGTTGTCGAAGTAATTATCGAGGGAAATTCCATCGCGCGAGAACATCGCCTTTCGTCCGTTTGCGATCCCCACGATGTTTATTTTCAACTTGTTTTGTTCTTCGAGAGTACGTTTTTGCTGATTGATCTGCGCCAGTAATTTGCTTCCGACCGTCCCGGTACCGATAACAAAGAGGTTTAATTCCTGATAAGGCGACAGGAAAAACGAATCGTGGATGGTGTTGAGTGCTTTTTTCAGGTTACTTTTGGCGATGACACAGGAAATATTGGTTTCTGATGCGCCTTGAGCCAGTGCGACAACACTGATGCCGCCCCTGCCTAACGTCCCGAAAAACTTACCCGCAACACCCGGTACATGTTTCATGTTTTGCCCCACCACGGCAATGGTTGCCAGGTCGTATTCGACAATAATTTCATTGATACTCCCCATTTTTATCTCTTTGGCAAACTCTTTGCTGAGTACTTTCTGCGAAAGCGGAGCATCCTGTGTGCGGACTCCGATGGAAGTGCTGTTTTCAGACGAAGCCTGGGATACCAGGAACACGCTGATGCCGTTATCCGCCAGTGCCGAGAAAATCCTCTTGTTCACACCGATAACGCCTACCATGCCGAGTCCCTGGATAGTGATCAGGGCGGTATCGTTAATTGATGAAATGCCTTTGATTATTTTCCCGTTAGGGGTAGGCTCTATATTGCGGATAAGCGTTCCTTCCGAATCGGGCCTGAAGGTGTTTTTTACGCGGATAGGGATGCTCTTGTGATAAACGGGGAAGATGGTTGGCGGATAAATTACTTTCGCCCCGAAGTTGGACAACTCAATAGCTTCAGTAAACGAAAGTTCTTCAATTACATAAGCAGAATTGATGATTTTGGGATCGGCCGTCATAAAACCATCCACATCCGTCCATATCTCCAGGACCGAAGCGTCAAGCGCGGCAGCAATAATAGCGGCAGTGTAGTCTGAGCCTCCGCGCCCCAGGTTGGTGAGGTCGTCCCCTTCCTTGGCCGAAGAGATAAATCCCGGCACTATGGCCACTTTGGGGAGCGGTTCATTTAAGAATGCCTGCCTGATAAGTTCGTTGGAATAAGCGATATCGGGTATGTGGTGGTTGAATAGTTTTGTGGTTTTGATAAACTGGGTGGAGTCATAGACCCTGGCGCCGTCTATTATTTTGCTCATGATGAGTGAGGAAAAACGCTCGCCGTAACTGACAATCTTATCCGATGTCTTTTGTGACAGGTCGCCAATCAGATAGACTCCGCGCAAGATATTGCGAAGGTCTTCGAACATCGGGCCTATTTTCTGTTTCAGTTCGGTTTTAGCGGCAGCAGAAACCACCATTTTCCCGATCATCTCCTCGTGACGGAAAATGATTTCCTCCAATACCGGCTGGTAACCCGGATTTGCGTTTAATGCAAAATCTGCCGCCAGCAAAAGACGGTCGGTAACGCCTCCGAGAGCGGAAACCACAACAATTACAGGCTCTTTTTCAGATTCTATAATGTTTTTGACTAAAAGCATATTTTCGGGAGTCCCTGCGGATGTCCCTCCGAATTTCATAACTTTCATATAGGTGTTTATGAATATTTTTTACCGTTGAGAACGGTTTTAATGAAACAAAAAAGTTGGATGATAAGTGGCAAACCGGTTGATTTGCAAGTGACAAACAGCGTTGCCGTGTGGATGTGAAAAATTATATAACCCCCCAGGGGGTCATAGTCATTGTGAAAGGAGTGGTGTATGTTGAATGTGAAAAATTCATTGCAACGTCTAAATATCTTGCAAAGATAAAGGAATATTTGAAGAAAATAATAAAATTGCTAAAAAAATAGTTTTAATCCGCTTGAACAGCTACTCCTTTTTACGTTCATCGTGAGCCAGGGGTACCCCGTAAAACATCTAAAGGTCTATGCTTTAGTCGCATGTACTATCCGGGGAAACATGCAAAAGTTGAATCATTAAAAAAAAAACGGGACATGTGGAAGATTTTGACTAATTTTGCCCCACTTTGCTTATATTTATCTGCTTATGCGACAGGGAATAGTTTTTTCCTGTCAGACGCACCGATAAGAGGCTGATGAATATTGCGACAAAAAGATTGAAACACCTGATAAAATATTAAATAGAAATTTTGCAGACAGACAGAGAGAAAGATTTTAGGACTAAGAAGATTAGCGCGTTAGTATGGAATTACGCTCTCCCCGGTATTGTGGGGACGATGGTCACCGCGATGTACAACGTGATCGGGCGTATCTTTATCGGACAGGGAGTAGGGGCATTGGCTATCTCCGGCCTTGCCATCACATTCCCCGTGATGAACCTTACCTCCTCGTTGGGGATGCTTGTGGGAGCAGGCGGTGCAGCCCGTATCTCCATCAGTTTGGGAAAAAGGGACAAGCAGACCGCTGAAAAGATCCTCGGCAACTCACTGTCGCTCACTGTTATCCTCAACGCCGTCTTCATCACCCTGTTCATGATCTTTCTCGATCCCATCCTGAGGGCATTCGGCGCCAGCGACCTCACCCTTCCCTACGCACACGATTACCTGCAGATCGTCCTTTTGGGAAATGTGTTCGTGAGCCTCTGCTACAACTTCAACGCCATGATGCGCTCTTCGGGATATCCCAAGAAAGCGATGATTACCATGCTTATCGGCGCTGCCTTTAACATCATCCTTACACCAATCTTCCTCTACGTGTTTGATCTGGGAATAAAAGGGGTGGCCTGGGCAACGGTAATCTCAATGTTCATCGGCATGTTGTTCGTCATGGTTCATTTCGTGCAGGAAAGCAGCCTGATCCGCCTCCGGTGGAAAAACCTGAAACTTGACAAGAAGATTATCGGCGCCATTATCTCCATAGGGTTATCGCCGTTCAGTATGCAGGTTGCCTCCTCCGGCGTAGCGGTACTGCTGAACACTTCCCTCATGCGTCACGGGGGCGACCTGGCGGTTGGAGCATACGGCATCATCAATACGGTGCTCATGACCTTCCTGCTGATCATACTGGGGCTTAACCAGGGTACACAGCCCATCATCGGGTACAACTACGGCGCCCGCGATTTCGGCAGGGTGAAGCAAACACTCTACTATTCGTTGAAAGTGGCAACGACAATCACCACTGTGGCTTTCATCATCGGCCAGTTCTTTCCGCACCTGTTTGCTCTGGCCTTCACCAGCGATCCGGATCTGCTCTCGATCACCGAAAAGGGGATTCGGATAACCATCGCCGCCTTCCCGCTCGTGGGGATGCAAATAGTGGCCTCCAGCTTCTTCCAGAGTTTGGGATACGCTACTAAATCCATCATACAGAGCCTGAGCCGCCAGCTGATCTTCCTGGTTCCCGGAATCATCATACTCCCTCGTTTCTGGGGATTGGACGGTCTATGGATCGCCATGCCCGTGGCCGATGTCCTGTCTGCCATTTTATCAACCTATCTGCTTATCATACAGATCCGCCTGCTTAACAAGATGGAAAAAGAGGATAAATGACTTATATCCCAATCACCTCTACCTTGCTCTTCCCGCTCTGTTGCTTGCTCACCCTGATCTGTACCGGTATCCGCTCCGTCATCTCCTGCACGTGGGAGATCACGCCGACCTTGCGTCCCTGGTTATGCAGGCGGTCCAGCGCGTCCATGGCGATGTTGAGCGTTGTCGGGTCGAGTGAGCCGAACCCTTCATCAATGAACAGGGATTCCACTTTCATACGGTTGGAAGAGAGCGAAGCCAGCCCCAATGCCAGCGCCAGCGAGACGAGAAAAGATTCGCCGCCGGAAAGAGAGTACACCGTACGCATCTCATCCCCCATATCCTGATCAATAACCTGTAATCCTAACGAATTGGGAATTCGTTGCAACACATAACGTTTACTTAAAGCTTCCAGATGCACATTGGCATAGCTGAGCAACACATCTAACGTATATTCCTGGGCAATCTGGCGGAATTTTTTTCCATCGGCTGAACCGATGATCTCATTGAGTTTTGCCCAATTCTCCACGATTTCCGCTTGTTTTTCTATATCCCGCAACAGCGAGCCTATGCGTAGCTTGTTGGAACGGTCTTCCTTCATCTTAAAATCAATCTCATTGGCCTGTTGCGTATTCTGTTTCAGCGTCTCCCGAAGTTCCGCCTGTAACACGGCCAACTCTTCCAATGTCCTTTCCGAAGGCCGTTGTTCCCCATGCGCGACCAACGCTTTAGTCCGTTCCTCCAGGACAGATCCGGCCAGCATCACCGCATCATCCATCTCCCGTAAACTGCTTCTTTCCGCTTCTATCCAATCCGGGGTAAAAGTTAAAAGAGGCCACAGCTCCTCTTGAGTCAGTGCCGCATCGTATTGCCGGTTATGGTGGGTGATCCAGCTCCCGAGCCGCTCATTCAGTGCCGATTCCTGTTTTATGAAAGTGTTTATATCCTTTTCCAACTGCTCCTGTTGCACTCTGTTTCGTGTAATATCGGCCTGCATCTTTTCTACCGTTTCCCTTTGTTGCTCCAATGCCTGCTTTGCCGAATTGATCGCCTCTTTCAGCGTTGTTTCCACTTCGTTGACAGAAGCGCCGTTAAAAAGGGATATTCTCTTGCCGGACAGTTCTTTGTGCCGGAGTTGCAGTTTGGACAGGTATTGTTCTTTTACCCCTGCTTCTTCCCCGATGCTTTTTAACCGCTCCTCTATCCCTTTTCTTTTTTCGGCCAGCATCTCTTGCTGACGGATCTGTTGATCAAGCCGGATGATATTGGCTTTCCACGCAAGGGTGAACTCCCGGATATGGGTGGCAAATGCTTCGGGATCGGCCTGCCAGTTTTCAAACCACTTTCCGTCGGGAAAATAAACGGTCAACGTCTGTTCCACATCTTCCAGCTTTTTGTCGGCATTCTGTTGTTCTATACTGTCGTTCTCCTGCAGTTCCTGTAGAGATTTCAGATCCCTTTCATTGTCCCTGATCAGATTTTCGGTATGGTTTAACTGTTTGTCCAGCTCTGTAAGATGTGCCGTATGAGCATCTAACTGCTCTTTTTGTTTTCGGTGAGATTGTACCTGCCCTTGCAATTGCTGTTGTTTGCTCTTGTGCTGCTGTAACTGTTCCTTTAACCAACCGGCTCTTTCCGGGAGTGGATATTTGTTGCATTCTTCATAAAACTGAAACTCCATCCATCTGGTTTCAAGCCCTTTGAGAGACGCCTCCGTACCGGTCCGTTTTTCTTTCAGTTCGCCGATTAATTTTTTGAGTCCCGTACAGCTTTGGTTGAGGCTGCTAAGGGTAGCCAGTTGTTGTGCATAAGCGGCTTCATTTTGTGCATGGGTGGTTTCCAGTTCGGAAAGCAGTCGATCAACCGCCGGATGGTCAACCGTATAAGGATGTGTGGTGCTGCCACAAACCGGGCAAGGTTCTTCCGGCTCCAATTGATTCCGAAGCCGCTCTACACTTTCGGCCGCCACCAATTTCGCTTTTTCAAGCATTTTCAACGAAGCGTCTCTTTCCGATCTCTTTATTTTTAAAAGACTTTCTGCCTCCACCAACCGGATCATGTTCTGCTCCAGTTCCTTTTGTTTGCTTTCCAGCGATTGGAACAGGTGCTCTTTCTCATTGACGGCCTGATGCAATAACTTCCAATGGGCTTCTGCGGTGATCAGCTCTTCGATGGCTGCATCCACGGAGGACTTCTCCCTTTCGATGTCGTGTATGGGAATAGCCGACAAGGTAGTGCGCAACGTTTCCTGTTTGCTCCGCTCTTGCTGCAGGAAGGACTGAACGGCTTTCCGTTGATTTTCCAACGTTTCCCTTTCTTGTCGGTACCTGATTACTTTCTCTTTGGTGGAGCGGATGCGGGAGGTATAGTTTTTCAGGCTTTCCAATATTCCTCCGGCATCCCTCAACTTGGATAAAATAAGGCTCTCCTGTTCGGCGACCGGCCGGCGGGATTCATTCTCGGCCTTCCACCGGTCCAACTGAGCAATCTCCTTTTCCAGATTTTCCAACTCCTTCCCTGTCCGGAATAATTGTTCTTTTTGTTGCGTCTCTTTTTCACGGACACTAGCCAACTCTTCCGCGGCCTGTTGTACCTGTCCCGTTTTCTCAGTGAGCTGTACATCCAGCGCTTTTGCCATATTCAACAACGGACGGGCCTGTTCCTCCTCCTGTACCTTGATGTCTAATGCCGTTGCTGCTCGTTCAAAAGCGGTATCCGATACTTTTTTCTGTTCATCCAGGGACGTCAGCGCCGATGAAATTTCCTCAAGCTGCTTAGACTTGAAACCCATCTGTTCCCGTGTGTTTTGCAGATCGTTGATCATCGGCCGGACCGGTTGCACGCGGACAATCTGCTGTAGCCGCTGCTCCCGAGGTTGTGCCTCTGCTTTTGCCGCTACGGCCTGTTGATGCTTCGACTCGGCGGCCAGGCAATTTTCCCGGAGTTTCGACCATTGTTCATGCCAGCTGATCTCCTTGTTCAGATCGTCCCTCGACTTTTCATGGGCCTCAATTACCGTTGCCAATGCCGCTTTCTGTTGCTGTAGATCCATTAATTCTTCCGGGGTGAGGGTGGCTATTCCTTCACGCTGCAGGTTCAGCTCCCTCAGTTTCTGCTGCTCTTCCCGGTGATGCTCAAAAACCTTTTTGGATATCTCGGAATAAATATGGGTGCCGGTCAGTTTTTCCAGCAACGAGGATTTTTCGTCCCTGCCGGCTTTCAGGAAAGCGGTGAAATCCCCTTGCGCCAATAAGACGGAACGGGTAAACTGTTCGAAATTCAATCCGACCAGACGCTCTATTTCGCCCAGCAATTCGGTTTTCCTTCCGGGTATATCCTGATTGGCAGTGGTATTTTTCAGGGACATCTCGTAAGGCTGCAAACTGCCGTCTTCCTTGTTGTATGCCCTTCTCACAGACCAATTCGCCCGATAACAGTGTCCGTCAATACCCGTAAAATCCACTTCGGCATACCCGTTGGAGGTGCCATCCCGTAGAATTCCGCGCACATCATCCTGTTTGATCGTGCTCCCTTTCACATCGGTAATATCCACCCCATTCTCAGCCAGCCTGTACCTGGGGGTTTTGGCGTAAAGCGCAAGGCATAAGGCATCCAGTATGGTCGATTTCCCTGCTCCGGTAGGGCCGGTAATGGCAAAGATACCTACGGAACAAAGGGGTTCCCGGGTAAAATCAATTTCGGTATTGCCATCCAGGGAGGCCAGGTTTTTAATGCGTATGGCTTGTATTTTCATATAATGTTATAAGTTATGTATCGGCGATTAAATCGTTCACTAAAGTTAGACTATTGCTCGCCGTGGCAGAAGGCAAGTTTACTTGCCTTCTGCTCATTCAGCTTAACGCAATAGTTCGTCTGACGATATTTTACGACCCATCCTTGCCCGCGCTCCACGAAAAGAGTAGAACTCGCTTCGCTCAAAGAGCTACTCTTTTTTACGTTCATCGCGAGCTATGGGTGCCCCGTAAAATAGCTAAAAGGTCTCCGCTTTAATCGCCTACATCTTTGTTGGATCTATTCATATTCCGATTCGTTTACTTCTTGTGTGACCTGTTGGAAAAGTTTTTGCAGCCCTTCGGGGATGGGATTGTCGTATTTGCTTTGATACACTTTGTGCAGTACTTCAATCGGCTTCAGCTCGTTCAACTGCTCCGGATGTGTCACCCTGTCTTTATCGGCGGCAGCTGTTGATGAATGATAGCGCACATCTATTTTTGCTAACCTGAAATTCTTCCCGGAGAGCGCCGTTTCTATCCTGTGCCGCAGGCCCGGCTCCGGCCCTTCCAGTAACACACGGACCTCCAGATACGGAGCGTTACGTAAATCTCCTTCAAAAGGCTCTAATTGTTGCAGGGAAGAAAGGACTTCCGTAAGGTGGCTGTGTACTTCGGGAATTCGCCGAAGCGGTACCGAAACGGGGATCTCCATCGTTCTCAGGTTCCCGATGGTGTCGTCCGCAATGTCGAAGAGAACGACCTGATGCCTGTAATTCGTTTCAGAAAAAGACATGGGTAAGGGGCTGCCGGAATAGCGGATATGTTCTTTTCCTCCGACAGATTGAGCTTTGTGGATATGCCCCAGCGCCACATACCGGACATTGTCATCAAATGCAGTGGCCGAAATAGATTCCACACCTCCCATGATCAATCTTTCCGTCTTGTCCATATCGCCCACCTCTGCTTGTTGCGCATGCAGGTGCCCCATGGCAATAATGGCTTGTCCGGGCTTTTTTCGCGATGCGGCATACTCGCAGGCTGCTTTGTAAAACGCCGCAACGCCATCGGCATACGGATTGGCGCTGTCCGGCATCGAGGGATAGTCCCCGATCCGTAAAAACGGGGCCGCAATGCACCAGGCTTCCGTGTTACCCTCTTTATCCTTCAGGGGAATGGTCATTTTGCTGTAATCGGGCATCCCGTCCTCATCCTTTTCCACAAGGCCCGTAATATGGATGTTGGACGATTCCAGCAGAGGTTTAGGGGATTCCAGCCGTGAAGCGGAATCGTGATTCCCCGCGATAACGATGATTTGCAAATCCGGATTTTTCCTCACCGACCGGTTCAGGAACGAGTAGAACATTTTTACGGATGCCGCCGAAGGATTGGATAGGTCGAACAGGTCGCCGCAGATCAACAGGACGTCGATCCGTTCGGCAGTTAAGGTCCCTAACAACCAGTTCAGGAATTGCTGATGTTCATAAGTGCGGTCATACTCATGAAAGAGCTGTCCGATGTGCCAGTCCGCTGTATGTAAAACACGTATCATATCACGTTTAATAAATAATAGAACTTACGCAGTTATCAACTATTCATAAATACAGCTAAATCTTGCGTCTGACCATGTTTTGTGACCTGTTTTCGATTTACAGGCTGTCTGATAATTAACTCGCTTCGCTCAAACAGCTTATCAGATTACGCCTGTTTCGTCGGACGGGACACCCCGCAAAACATTTATATGTCTTAAATTTAGCTGTAATTGAATTTATGCAAAACTTAAATAAGATAAAGTTCGGAATTTTTGTCGTATCTGCAAAAGAATTTTATCAAAGACGCTTATCGCGATTGAAGTACTTCAATACACAAGGCTAAATCAAAATCTTAAGATCATCTATTCTTTCTGCCAAAGGTGTTACTTCTTTGTTTAGTATCTCCTTTACTTGGTCGTTTACTTGATTTTATAAATCTTCTATCTTCATCCCGTCAGTTGCAGTTCTTTGGGGAAGCAGATTAATTGACAAATGGATAACCCACAAAAACACCTTGGAACATCTGGCTGTGTGGAAAAATATCAACAATCCTATTTTAGCGGGCGTTATTTGTTGTTTTCAATTAGTTCCAACGTTTTTATAATTTCAGCATTTTTATCAAATCCATATTTTTTAAATTCCTCCCAAGTCATTTCGTAATCGGGTTTTAAGATTTTAGCTGATTGAGAAGTCTCTTTGAACAGGACTTGTCTTGAATTTGAAATGCTACCACTTATTCCTGTTTCGGGCAAAGTCAGGTTTGTCGTTTCCATAAATGCATTCCCTGCTTGTCTTGATGCCACTCCAATAATTTTTGTTCTGCCAAGCCTTTTTAGAAAATATGTAAAATGGTAGGCTGCGCTAAAAGTCTTCGGGGAACATAATACAAAGATTTCAACTCCGGTCATTGGTTCGGTTTTTCTCAAATATTCAGCTCCAAAACCGTTATAGCCACTTCGAAGCATTTCTCTTTTCTGTTCTAAAGATAAGTTTGGATCTACATTCCCGAAACGATCAAAGAGGTAATCCCCGATTTTTAAATTTGAACGGGACGACTGATTAAAATCATTAATGGTGCCAAATCCTATTTTTTGAAGATATAATGGAGAAATCCGCCTAATCATTTCAGCACCAAAGTCAAAGTTTAAATACCTGTCTCCGTATAGCACATACAATAGAGGATTCACGATGGGAGTCATCCCGCCACTATTTTCCCGTAAGTCGATTATAAGGTATTTCGAACTCTTTTCGCTCATTTCTTTCGACAGTTTATAAAACTGCTCGTAAAGCGCAGGAATTTTTAAGACATCCTCTTTTGTATTCCCCGTTTGTTTTTCGTTCAGGTAGCTATAAGCCCAACTTAAAATACCCTGGAGCCCGTCGGGAGAATTTTTGCGGGTGTTTTCGACAACTTCCCGGCTTAAGATGCTGTTCCAGGCTAAATATCCAATATCATGATTTTCCCCAATCATTGAATAATGCAGCAACCCATTATCATTATCGAATTCGATCTTTGATTTTCGATTAAGAAAGCATACTTGTTCCTGAAATGGAATTATTTTAGAAAACTCCTCATTCGAGTTATCGCTAAAGGTTATTTCCAAAGTTTCGGAGCAGTTAAAAAATTTGTGTGCAAGTCGATGGTCTGTAATTATTTTTACCAAATTGTAATACTCTCCTGATATATTTTCTGAAGGGAAAAAAGATTTTGTTTTTAATAACCACTTATCTATCGAAACGTTATTAATCCCAACGATTGAACTTCCCGTAAGATTTTCATAATCTTTAGTTGTATTCTGAACGAAAATCTTATCTGACGAAATTTTCAATTGAAGTGGAAAAACTTTTCGCCCTTTATTTTCAGATTTGGCAAAATACAAACTCGTATGTCCGTCATTCAGGTTTGAGAGAAACTGATTCATTAAAATAATGAATTCATCACTTGTCATTGAATCGGTAATGCGACCTTTTGTATTTTCTTTTTCTCTGCTAAACTCAATTCTTCCACCAAATCCGGAATAAGGATCCGGATGTGTTTCTGTTAATTTTTCAATGAAATATTCAAAATCGGACGAATACCTGCTCTCTTGACTGAATGCCAATGTGCTTATCAAGATCAGTATAATTATCAGGTAGTTTCTCATTTGTGTACGATATTTTAATTCACATCAGTATCAGCTGCGTAAATGCCTTGTCACATTGTTCGCACCTAAAAATACGTTCTCTTGTCTACACGACGTTAGCGAGTTGGTATTTTTTCAATTGAGTAGTCAATCAAATCCAGCAGAAAATTGTCTTTCGGGTCTCGATTGATAAAATGCGTAGGTTTTATCTCTATTTTTTCAGCGATTGTTTCTAAAAGTTCAATCAGTTCTTTAACGCTTTCTTTTGGGAAATACTTTTTGAGCTTTTCCCTGCTTGTAACAATCTTGATTTCTGATAAAAGTTGCTCTGTGGTAACAATCAAAATACTTCCGTCGGAAATATGTCGTTTAATTTTCGACAAACGTTTTCAATCAAGAAACTAATCCAAACATTGGTGTCGAAGATGACTTTAACCGTTTTGTTTTTCATAAATTTCTTGTCTTACGCTTTCAACTTCGCTGTCAATATCACTTAAGTACAAGTCTTCTGTTTTAAATGATTTAAGAAGTTTTGTCAATTTTGTATCGATAATGTCTTTTTCTAACTCTTTGGTCAGTCTTATTTTATCTTTTTTCGGCAAGCGTTTTACCAAAGATAAAACTTGATCAAATGTTACTTCTAATTGTATTGCCGTTTTCATAACTCAATTATTTTTTTCAAAGATACAAAATTCTATCGAATTTCCGGCTTTCAAAATCTCTGATGCTTTCATATTTTTCTCTTTGTTTACTAGTATTTTATGAATATTTATCCGCCAATTCGGCTAAAATATATTAGGAATTTCGGCCGGTTTTCATTTCTGTGTTTGTACCGGGCGTTAAAAGTAGATTTTTCCTTTTGACAGCGGAAAACGTATGGACCAAAGAGAAAGACGGAAAATGTTTACTTGGTTACTTTCTTGATTTATAAATGTTCTATCGAGTATAACAAAGTCTTTATTTCGTTTCTTTCATCAAACAAAAACATAAAAGATTCTGTCGCAGAGGTAATTATTCACAAGTTGTTAAGTGAGAAAATTCTATTAAACAATGTTCAATTCTCATCTATTGATCTGGTCAGAGAATATCTGCTTAGGGATCTTGTTCGGAATCTTCAACCATTTTCTGAAGATGAAATCCAGTTCATAAGGAATAATTCAAGAATCGATTCCCAATTTTAGCTATCGAGGTGGATGGGGTTCCATTCCATGACAATGAGTTGCAACAAGAAAGAGACATCAAGAAAAATCATACTCTGGAAATTATCGGACTTCCATTGCTTAGGTTATCAACTGATGGACACAATGAGAAGGTAAGAGTTATTGAAAGCTTAAACGCAGCGATGGGACTGTGTTAGTTTTCACAGGTTTCTTTCAAAGACATTTTCAGCACATCCAAGACGTTATTGTGTATTCCTGTTATGCTAATCCGTTGTCTGGAATGTTAACGCTAAGGAAAATATTTTTTATCTTTAATATATTCGTATTTTTGTACTATATTTTTGATAATCAGAATAACTCTAATAGATCATGGCAGAAAATCAGAATATTGAATATAAATCCAGTTGGAGAGATGAATTTTTGAAATGGATATGTGGCTTCGCTAACGCCACAGGTGGTAGGATTTTCATTGGTCTGGATAATACAGGAGAAATCATAGGAGTTACAGACTCAAAAAAGCTGCTGGAAGACATACCCAATAAAGTAAGGGATACATTAGGAATTTTAGTTGATGTAGACTTACATGAAACAGATAAAGGTGACTATATAGAAATCGTTGTCGAACCATATCCCTATCCGGTCAATTATAAAGGGCAGTATCATTATCGGAGTGGTAGCACAAAGCAAGAATTAAAAGGTGCTGCCTTAGATAAGTTCATGCTTCAAAAGAAGGGGAAGCGATGGGATGGGGTTCCCGTTCCTCATGTTTCTGTATCCGATTTAAAACAAGAAACTATCGATTTTTTTAAGAAACGGGGTATCAAAAGCCAGCGTATTTCAGAAGACGTATTGACTGATTCAAATGAACATCTTTTGGATAATCTACAGTTAATCGAGAATAACTACTTAAAAAGGGCGGCAATTTTGCTTTTTCATCCTGACCCGGAAAAATTTGTAAGCGGAGCCTATATAAAAATCGGATATTTCAAATCAGATGTTGATTTAATTTTTCAGGACGAAGTACATGGTAATCTGATAGAACAGATAGAAAAGACTATTGATTTACTTTTTTCCAAGTATATAAAAGCAATCATAAGTTACGAAGGGATAAATCGTGTCGAAACATTTGAGTATCCGAAAGATGCCGTAAGAGAAGGATTATTAAACAGTGCGGCTCATAAAGATTATTCTGAGGGGACCCCTATTCAGATCAGTGTCTATGATGACAAAATAATTATATGGAATGAAGGGCAGTTACCGGAGAACTGGACTGTAGAGGATTTATTAAGAAAGCACCCCTCCAAACCCTATAATCCCGATATTGCAAATGCGTTATTCCGGAGCGGATACATTGAATCGTGGGGACGTGGTACTCTCAATATGATAAAAGAATGTTTAGTGGCAGGATTACCAGAACCTCGTTATTATTATAATATGTCCGGCTTTTGGGTTGAGTTCAGAAAAGATATTTATAATGAGGAATACCTACAGTCCATAGGATTAAATAGTCGCCAGATAAAAGGAATAATATATATGAAAGAAAAAGGAAGAATATCCAATAACGAATACCAACATTTGAATAACTGTTCTCGTAATACGGCGAGTAATGATTTGTCGGAAATGGTAAAGAAACATCTTATTATATCAAGTGGACAGAAAGGTGCCGGGGCATTTTATACATTAAATGGGATTGCACAATAATTGCACAAATTGCACAAAAAGTTTACCTTTGGGTCCTTGTCATGGATTGAAGGTAACCAACCCGAAATTCACCGAGTATTTCGGACAATATTTCAAGTGAAAAAATAGAAGATAGCGTTTTACGAACAATAAAGAGAGAATTAAGTTGATATGTCTTAAAAAGCGTCTCATGCCTCTCAATTTCCCAAAATAATCGTTCATTAATTGTTCGTATTGTTCGTTATATTTGTAATTATTGACTTGGACTCGGCTCACGCACCTCAAAACATAAAACAAAAGCATTATTTTCAATGGCTATGACTGGGTCGTAAAACTACCTGTTGTTATATCAAGTGGACAGAAAGGTGCCGGGGCATTTTATACATTAAATGGAATTTCAGTTGGTTAGTGTTGCTAACCAACTCGCGCTTTTCTTGTTTTGGTTCTGAGATATTTACTGTTGTCTGTGCTTTTTTGTACTTTTGCATCGTATGATTATTGAAAACTAAATGGATATTTGGGATAAGGAAAAGCGGTCACAGGTAATGTCAAGGATTCGGTCGAAGAATACCAAACCCGAAATGATATTACGGAAAGCTCTTTTTGCAAGGGGATTCCGTTATCGTGTAAACGATAAAAGACTTCCCGGGACACCCGATATTGTTTTACCCAAATATAAGACCGTCATCTTTGTACACGGATGTTTCTGGCACGGTCACGAAGGGTGCAAGCATGCAAGTATTCCTAAAACCAATACACAATTCTGGGTGGAAAAGATTACCACAAACAAGAAAAGGGATAGAATCCATACCGAACAGCTTATCACTCTGGGATGGACTGTGCTGATCGTTTGGGAATGTGATATCCGTCACAATTTCAAGCATGACCTTCCAAAGTTGATTGATAATGTTGAAGCTGCCATCCTCCGAGGTGAATCAAAGAAAATTTCCATAAAAATCTATGAAGAACGGAAAAACGAAGTGGTACTAGTTGCCGAAGATATAGTTGAGTATAACCAGAGTCCGTCAGATACGGATACCGAAAATCACTGATGTAACTCGGCGATTTTAGATTTTAAAACTTCCGATAAAGTTGCCGAAAACGGTCTGTCCGAATTCCTGTGCGTCATGAACTGGGGTAATCTCCTCAAATCGATTCTTATATTGTCAAAATCTTCTGAAGCATCTTTTTCAAGTTGAAAAACGATATATAACTCGCCTTTGGGTTCAGGGTAGCCGTTTTTCAGTAAATCATTTTTGGAAAAGATTCTGGGACCTTTAGCTGTAAACTTGAAAATCTTGTCTGTCTTCAGTTCGTTTTTTCCGTGAAGGATCAAGTATTTTGCATTGAGATGCATTTCGGATAAGGAGAGTGATCCCCTATCTGTACCGGTACGGAAATTATAAAGATTATTCTTTAATATCCACTTTAGATGTTCCTCGTTTTTATAGAATCCGATGAGGACAGATATTTCATCTGCAAAGACCTTCTCTTTATCTACATATTCAGGGATACGTTCGTGCACGACATTGTAATCATCTTTTGGCTCTTTAAAGATATGATAGGTTTCGTCTGATAACTTTTCCCGTTGAGAAGTCCTGTCGAGCAAGTGGTCAATTACAAGGTCGATAAATTTCGACAACTCCTTTATATCTGCATTATCGGGAGAGGGATTCACCGAAAAGGCTCCTAGTCCGGGAATGATTTCGTGAAATCCTCTGAAGGTTTCATCGGTTGCTCCCGGATACAAGATATAGGCTCCTCCCGAACGGCGGATGGCATCTTTATAGGCATGCATCTTGAGTAAATCCACATTCCTGTAGGTGCCTTTTCGTTCGTCGATATCTGTCTGATCAAGTGCATGTTCTAATTCTGCACCTTCCAAATCCGGTTGAACCGTCTGGTAGAAATTATCGATCTTGTATTTTGCGTCGAAGTGGATGTGGACAATCGACCCGTTACGTTCCGCCTCTTTCTCTGAAAAGATTTTAGGCCAGATACTCAAGGTATAGTCAGGCCTGAGAGGTGTGGTCCAGCTTCCACTTCGCTTATCCTGATAATTTACTCCTCCTCTGAAAGTTCTGTTATAGGAAAACTTGATGCTTAAATCCCGGGTTCTTTTTGTGTAGGTTCCTTCTAGTGCAGTCTGTTTTCCTGATTTCAACATCACATTTAAGCCATCATTTGTGGGCTCTATTAGATGCTTGTAGGCCTTGCCATCGAATGATACGGAATCGATCTCGAATTTCTCCTTCACTAAATCATACAAGGTGAAGAACAACCAATATTCATACAAAGTCGCTATATCCTTTTTGCCCGCCTTATAGACATCGTCTCCACCTTTCCATACAAGCTTGGATGCAAAATCGAATTGTAACCATCGATTTAAAATCTCCCTGTATCCGCTCCTTTTCTGCAGAACGGGGCTATTGAGTTTAAGTGAAGTCGGAGGATTGATATTTTTGAAGAACGGATGTTTCAGGTGAGTCTCCAGTTTATTGATCAGATAAGCCGCTTCATCAGCCGGTTTGGTCATTTTGAATCTTTCAAAAACTGCCAGACATTCTTCGCAAAACCGTTTGAATGTTTCTAATACATATTTAATAAATCTGTTTTCAGCCGTGTCGATATTCTCAATTTTCCGGAAGTTATCTATTCTCATCGGGATTGAACCGATTCCGTAGTTTCTCATTGAATGATTATCTGGTAACTTTATACGGTTTGTACCTGAGATAATCTGGCAAAGCAAATGATTATTGATGCGTCCGATTTTTCGGATATCGGTCGATTCGGATTCCTCCTCCCAATTTGTTTTGGGATTACTGATGATTCTTTCGACAGATTCAGTGAAGATAGGATTGTGGATAATGGATTGAACGAAACAGAAGCGTTGATATACTGTTCCCTTGTCACAATCAAAATCAATTTCGAAAGTTTGATAAACAGGGGTGTTTATCTGCATCAATAATTCGGAGCACTTATCCGTGATGCTTTCCAGCATAAAACGATAATTCTCCCTGTAGCTTTTATCTATCTCCTTGTTGAATTTCGTGGCCAATACCTCCAAATTCAACTTGTCAATAGATTTGTCATTTTCGGTATCGACTATCTCCAAGGTTAATGTCCCTACATAAATATTCGGAACAATTCTTCCAGAGGAAGCGTGCCTTTTGGACGGAACAACGATACCCGGAATATTTGCTTTGAGTTGATAAGTGCTTTTATTGAAATTGTATTCGTAGGTATTGCCTTCCAGAATTTGATACGGACTCTCTGAAAACTCATTGGCATCGAAAGCGTCAATTATGCGGAAATCAGAATTTCCTTCCGGATAAATCGACAGTGTTAATCCGGAATCAATCTCATCCAAAGGTATTTGCAGACAACGCTCTTCCATACACTAAGCTTCCGCATAGCTGGTAAAACCATTATCCAAAGCGTTCCTATACATACGGACCAGTTTTTCGAAAGCTATCGGATAAAGAATCTCTTTCGATTTTATCTCATCGCTTTTTGCAATGGAGAATGTTACCCCTTCTTCCAAACATAAAGTAATCAAAGCATCCAATACTTTGGATATTTTACTCCTTGAACCGTGAAGCTTGGGAAGTAATTTCTGCATCAGGGCGATATCGATACTCTCTTCTTTGGAGAATTCCCCTACGGTATTCAGTTTCTTGATCAATAACAGCATTTCGATAGCCGTCCTGTAACCGAATTCCGCTCCTACCTTCTTTAACTCGTTAAAGAACTTCACAAAGGTCGCGGTATAGATCTCATCCTGCTCAATCTGATTGTCTTTCGCTAATGTCAAGAAATGTTGAGCCATTGTCGTCCCTTTGCCATCCAGAACAGATAAATCAATTTTTGACGGCTGCTCTAAAAAGCTCTTGATGTTACTATCATCAATACGGAACTCGATAGTATTGGCTCTATCCAGCACTTTCGGGCTGAACATGTAGGTGGTCTCGTCGATATTTACTGTGCCGATCACAAACAAATTTTGAGGCCATGAAATGTTGCTTGGAACTTCTATTCCATCCGAACTTTTCCTCTGTTTTCCGGAATAGAGCATTATCTCTTCATCCGATTCCATTACGCTGAGAAAATCTGCAAAATAACGCTCGACGTGACTTAAATTCATTTCGTCAAGGATCAAGAAGTAAGGCTTCTGCTGATTTTCCTCTTTCAATGCTTCAATGATTAATCTCAAAGCCCCCGAATCCGGTAAGATATATTCCTCGGTATTCAATCCGTTGGGATAACCCAATAACGGCTCCCTGTTCGTCCAGTCAGAACCGACGGGGATGATCTTGTACTGACGATCATCTTCAGAAATCCATCTGGCAAAGCTCTGGGCAATTTTTGTTTTCCCGGAACCGGAAAGACCTGTCAATAGGACGAATGGTTTGGTAAGCAAAGAAGCTACAAAACGGTTGATGAGTGTATCGGAGAATACTAAGCCGGATTGGGATATGTCTTCGATAAAGGAGTCAGTATTGAAATCATTCGTACTTTTAATTAATAAATAGGTCTCTTCTCTTTTCTCTAGCAGGTAATCAGAAAATCTACTTTCAAAATATTTTTTCAAATTGGAAAATGTGAGAGTGTAATCACCTTCTCCGTTCCATTGTGTCGAAAAATAATAGTATTTTCCTTCGTTAATGAAAATTGGATCAACAAAGTATCTAAGATTTGAATTGGAGGTAAGTGATTCTTTTGTTTGAGGAAAAGAGAATTCTCCAATTATTCGATTGAAGATGTCAAAGTTATGATAATAGAAGTCAATATTGTTGATTGAGGTCTCTTTTCGTGTTGATTCAGATAATACTTCAGACCATTTATTCTCAAAAAAATAAGTGAAAACATATTTGGCAAAATCTCTTATGGAACGATCTGAGTGTATAATATTTTGTACATTGGTTCCTGTCATTGAATCCTCTATCTGTGGAGTGAATGCATTTGATAAGGATGTCAACTTATTGATAGCTTCTTGAATACTGTCTTTATCTAAAGCGATATACTCCTCTGGATTGATAACATCATGTTTAGGGGCATTTGCCCACATTATTATCTTACTCAAAGTGGCGAACAGGGGTTTTGTTTGTACCGTACTCTGAGCATTTGCAGCATTATCCGAATAATACTTGCTTCCTAAATCCCTCCATTGCTTTTCCTCATAATTCTCATTTCCGATAAATGAAGAATAATTATCCAAGATGTCTTTTAAACACATTAAAAAAGATTCTAAGCTTAGAGTGAAATATTTCTTATTACCTGCTTTTCCCGAATTGCTAAATGTAATATATCCTCCTCTATTTGACAGTTGTGCTGTAAATTTGGAATTTGTGTTCTCATACTTTGAAAAATCAAGCCAGTTCATATTATCTCTTGGTTAATAACTGTTTAATGATTTCCGAGGCCAATGTTTTTACGACGGGAACCGCGACACTGTTGCCAAATTGTTTATAAGCCTGAACATCGGATACCACGATATCAAAACCCTCATTTACGGGATATCCCTGTAACCTTCCTGCTTCCACGGGATGTAACTTTCTCGGGTTCTTCCCTGTCTGTTCAATCATAATTTCACTTCCGTCTTTATAGTATCGGGCAGATATTGTGTTGACATATTTGCTATTCGCATTAAAAACGGAAAAACCAAATCCGTTTCCTTTTAATTTGTGTTCTTCCTTTCTTCTTAAATGTCCCTGATAAAGACGGTCGGATATGGTATATTTAGGATCCGTTTCCGGTAATAGTATATCTTCCAGTTTTGTCGGAACGGCTTTCTCTTCAACAGTCTCTTTTTCATATATGACTTTCCCGTCAACATCAAGTCCGTACGGGAATTTGAAATCCGTAATATCACTGTTCTTTGTCCACGCTACAATAAAAATACGCTCACGGTTCTGGGGAACGCCAAAATATTTTGCATTCAGGATCTCCGTATTAAATTTATACCCCAGATCATCCAACACCCTTAGTATTGTTTTTAAAGTCTTTCCTTTATTGTGCGTTTTAAGCCCTTTTACATTTTCCAGAAGAATTACGCGGGGAGGAAATCCCTTTTCTTTATGATGATCGATTATTTCGGCAATTCTGAAGAACAGAGTCCCTCTTGTATCTTCAAAACCCTTTCTTAATCCGGCATTTGAAAACGGCTGACACGGAAATCCCGCACACAGGATATCAAATTGCGGAATGTTTCCCAGATCAACCTCATTTATATCTCCTGCAAATAAGCCTTTATCGAACATCACGGGAGAATATTTTCTGAAATTTGCCTCATAGGTCATACGGGCATATTTATCCCACTCACTGGCAAATACACATTTACCTCCGTTTTCATGCATTGCAATATGAAATCCGCCTATCCCTGCAAATAAATCTATGAATGTGAACTTCTTATTCTTTGTGTTCAGGTTTTTAACTGTCATTTTTCTACAAAATCCTTAACTTTTAATTACAATTCAAAGATACAATTTTATTTGGGAAAATCTTTCAATAAAATCAAATACTGATTTTGTGAAAACAGGGGATGATTGAATACAAATGATAAATGTCCTGATTAGTCAGGCTATATATTCATCTTTTTTTCATATATTTGCATGAATTTGATGCTGTCATCAGAGAGTATCGGAACGGGATCGTGAAAACATCTTTCTCTGAAAGAGGGGAGGAGGTTATTTCGGGAATCAAATTCGTAATAAATTCAATGTGTTGCCCTGATACAAATGAACAAATTTTAGAGTGTCTGCATATCCTTATTTCAAAAAATGTAACAGGGAATAGACCATATTCAAGCAGATATAAAGGGTTTATCGGAGAACTTGAGTTTGCGGAATGGTTCAGGAACAACCGGCCCGGAACCGTCAGTCTTACCGGTGGGTATCTGCTTCCCGTAAATGAGGGTCAGGAAACGCTTAACTGTCCGGTTTACTTTACGGTTAGTCCCGAATCCTGTTTTAGTGACGCGTATATAAATGTATATAGATCTCTCGGACAGATTCCCTGCAAGTCAATGTATTTTATTCGATGGAATGATTCCGCTCCTTTTGGAGACTGGAGAAAGGAAGACATTATGAAAACAGGCACGGGATTACCCGTTCCGGAATTAAATGTATATCTTTTCGATAATGAGAAGTCCGACTTCACGGGTGTGCCTTTCGATACTTTCCTTAAAGAGTTTCGATTCAAAAGACGGCCTGACATTTTACGGGGAGAAGCGGTCAAGGCATCTTATATCCAAAAGATGAGACATTACAATGAAACCGATCTCCTGAAATTATACGTTCAGCGATTAATCTTTGATGGATTTCTGGGGTTTGGCGTTAAGAAAGGATTGCCGGGCGATATTGATTTTATTATCAATTCCGGAGTAACGCACGAAATGCAGTTTCTTGAGATAAAAGAAAAAGATCTTTCAAAAGGCACTCCCCGGGGATTCGGCATGGATGTAAGAAGAATTGATGACCTCAGACGAATAACCCAAAAAACCGGAATTGAATATTTCTATATAGTCCGGAGAGTCGATAATCAAGCTAAACGTAATTTTGTCGAGTGGTTAATAATTGACATGAACGATTTTGTCCGTAACACGGGTGACAGAATTATTCCGGGCGGATCGGGGATGAGAAAGGAAGGGACCTATAATCCGACAAGGATATGTCCTTATGAAGTGTTTAAAAAGCTTAAGTAAATATGGATGTATTGACGCCGGAACAACGGAGGCGTAATATACAGGCCATAGAGAACAGGAATACCAAAGTAGAGTTGCTTCTTGCAAAATCTATGTGGACTACTGGGATACGATACAGAAAAAATATTCAGGATTGTATTGAAACAATACGGATTCATAACTTTGTCAGACACAGAATGCCAACCAGCAGCCAATCAAAGCATGAGTCGCAAAGGCAATTATCGGGATAATACTTTCGTTATTCATTCACATCCAACCGCTTTGGCAGAGGGAAGTTCATTCTCGATTCTTTTCTTCTTTTTAAACTATTTTCTTATCTTTGTATTTGGTAAATTGGGTTATAATGAAAAATGAAAATTTACTGCATCGAATAGGTTTTTCTGACATTGATTTGGACAGAAGACCTCTTTCATTTCCCCGGAATGAAGATTTATCCAGTAAGTTAGGTACAGTTTTTTATTATGCAAAAGATAAAAGTGAACAAGTAAAAACCCGTTTCTATTGGATTAAGGCAGCCAACATTCCGACCGATGAATTAAAAATTATTCATGAACGAGTATGGAATGAGAACAAGGCTGATCTTTTATTTTTAGAGAAAAATGATAGCATTGAAATAAAGTATATAAGCACCTCCCCTAAAGAAGACTTATTGCATATAGATTCTATTCCAACCAATGTTGAAGATTCGGTATTACTCAATAAGATCAGCAAGGAACATATTACTACAGGTGCGTTTTGGATAGAATATAGTGATGCCCTTGAAAGAGTAAAACAGCAGCGTAAAACAGTAGATGAGGCACTTGTCGATAGCCTTAGTTCCTTACGGGTGAAGCTTGACAATATTTATAAAAATTTATTCCCAAATAAAGAGGAACGTGGCAATGTAGTACAGGCACTTATTGATAGGACTCTTTTTATAAAATTCCTTGAAGATAAGAAAATTATTAATTCCAATTTTTATCATAAATATTTTGGCAGTAAGGATGTTTACTATAAAAATTTATTAGAACGAAAGGCTGCAAAAAGCATCAATGAATTATTTTGCCAAATCAATGAGGTCTTTAATAATAAACTATTTGAGACACCAGCAATAAAAGATACTGATTTATTAGACAGCGCATTAGATGCAATTGCTCATACCATAAAAGGAACAAAAGATGGGCAACTTTGTTTGTTTGATTTTCAATTTGATATTATTCCGATTGAATTTATAAGTCATATTTATCAAATATTCTTAGACGATCAAAAAGCCGAGAAAGGTATTTTTTATACACCCGAAGGATTAGCCAATTTGCTTATTAATAACGTTGTAAGACAAGAAGGGAAGGTGCTTGACCCCTCGTGCGGGTCAGGGATTTTCTTGGTTTTGGCTTTTCGTAAAATGTATAAATCCCCTGCTGATATAACAGGGACGTACGATAAAATTCAACACCGTTTGGATTTTATCAAAAGGAATATTTTTGGGATAGAGATAGAAAATACGGCGGCCCGATTGGCTGTTTTTTCTCTCTATTTGGAAGTATTAAATAACATCACGGCCTTTGAATTAAACAAACTTGTTGCTGAAATTATCCAGGCCGAAGATGGTAAAACTTTATTTTCGATAGACTTTAGTGAAAATATACAGGTAACCAACGCATTGATAGAGGGGAGTGAAGCTCCATTTATCAATGAAAAGTTCAACTATATCATTGGTAATCCTCCTTGGTTTGTCATTGGAAAAAATGCTAAGGATGAAAATGATGCCATCAATTATTCCTATTGGAATAAAAACAGGAAGTACTTTTCCAGAGAACGGCAGATTTCCCAATGTTTCCTGCATAGGATCAAATATTGGAGTGGCGAAAATACAAAATTCGGATTTATAGTAAATAGCAGTAATTTTATAAATGAATCAGATAATTTTCAACGATTTATATTCTCTTCATATCGTTTAGAAAGAATATTTGAATTGTACCACGTAAAGAAAATTCTTTTTGATTATGCCGAAGAACCTGCTTGTTTACTGATCTTTGATAATCTAAACAAGCGACTCAACTCCATAGAATATTTCTTACCTAAGCTCAATAGCTTTGCAGAAACATTCAAAACCATCCTTTTGAATCAGAGCGATGTCATAGTAGTAAAACAACAAGATTTATTAGAGAAAAAAATCAAATTGCGAGACTATTTGATTGGTAACGAGCAAGAGTTGGCGTTGGCTAATAAGTTGGAACAAGAATGCTTGTCGATTGTCGATATTATGCTTGTCGATAAAAAGAGATATAGTAGCTACAGAGGGTTTGAAGATTGGGGAGAGGATGCTTTAAAAAAAGAGTTTGGAGAAGATAAAACAACTTTATCGGAAGAGGAATATGAACTGAGAAAACAAGCTTTGTTGGACAAGTATTACAGTAAAAATAAGGATAAAGAACACACCATCCCCTTTGTCAAATCTGCTCAACTAGATAGGTTTCACGTGAAAGATATAGATACCTATTGTCAAGAGGATATTTCTAATTTTCATAGGCCAAGAAATCAAATAATCTATACAGGTGAAAAAATACTTTGTTCTCGAATTGGTGGTGAAATAAGGGCTGTTTATTCAAACGAGAAAATTTATTTTGGAACAGATATTTATGTTATTAAACTGCAAAATCCGGAATTATATCATGCTGTTGTTTGTTGTCTCAATTCCGAATTGCTTAATTACTTTTCGCAGGTAAAACTTAGAAAACGAATTGATAGTGCATTATCAAGATTGGATTCTTCGGATTTGAAAAAGATACCTATGCCCAAAAGATTTGATAAAATAATTGTTGAACAACTGGATGTTTTGTCGAAGGGAATATTAAACGGAGATTATTCTTTTGAAGACAAAAAGGATAAGATAAATGAGTTGGTTTTTGACTTATATGATTTAGATTATATCGAAAGACAGCGAATTTCTGATTTTTTTATACCCCAAAATCAGCAGGCAACGAAAAAAATGCTTGAGGGTTACTGCAATGTGTTTTTTAAGACATTTAGAAAGCGGCTGAAAACAGGAATTGTTAAGATGGAATATTCATATAATCCCAATCTTCCTTTAGATATATCGGGCATTAAAATCACATTTGGAGAGAATAATATCCAATCGCCCAAAATAGAAAAGGTACAGCTATCAATTAATTATCAATTGCTGAAACAGATTGGGAGCTCTGTCCTTGTTTCATTAAAGGAACGTATTTATTCAGAAGATGGCATCTTCATAATAAAAGACACGAACCCGAAGAGTTGGACAAAGTCGGCAGCCTATGATGATGCAAAAGTTGAAATAAAAAAGCTTTTGCGAGAATGAGCGGTGTAAGTTTTCTATACGTGGCATCATCTGATGATGAATCAGAAGCATTTAAAACAATGCGTAAGAAACACATGCAAGAAGTTTCTAAATTTGATGATAATTTCTATCTGACACAAATATTCAAATACCTATCGGATACTTATAATAGTTTCACAGCGACTTGTCGGAATGCTTTAAAACAAAAGAAAGAAGAAGAAATAACAGATTATGTCCGTAGAAGGCTCCAAAATAACGAAGATTTTGTATTAGAGGGATTTAGGGTGAATTCGGAGGCCCGTAATCAAGATAAGACTGTTGGGTATTACGACTTAAAGTTTGAGAATGGGGATTGGCTGAATCAATATTTTGTGTTGGAGTGTAAGCCTATAGACACTACAAAGACAAAAGCAGATGCATATATCCATAAAAAGACAAAATCTCAAGATGAGGACGGAGGACTTTATCGGTTCTTGATAAATAAATATTCCACCAACAAGCCTTTTGGAGGAATGTTAGGTTATATTATTTCCGGTAATCCTCAGCAGGTAATAGATAATTTAAAAAAGAAAATCCAAACTTTTCGGATAAAGCGGGGTAGTTTGTGTTTTGGTAATTTACAAAACAGTGAATTACTGGACGCACATATCGCTAATTTCAATTACTGCTTTCAGTCTAACCATACAAGAATATATGAGGGGCAAATAATTATTCCAATTCATATATTTCATTTGTTTTTTGATTTAACTCAATAAGCGTGTATCCAATTGATATACATTCATTTGTTATTATGTCTGTTTTGCGGATCACCTGCAAAGTCTATCTGCAGTTCCTCGCTCGGTATGGGTGAAGTAACGGTTCACACGCCCCGCAACTGTGATTCCCGTTTTGAGCCTGAGTTTATAAAAAAATGTGAGCGTGTTATGATGGACAGTGTTTCTGACCGTATCATCGGTTTATACGCGTTAGCTAACAACACACGTGAGATAAGTGACCGAATGGAAGAGAACCTGGGTTACCCGCGTATCGGCTGATACCATCCGTTGTTTACGGCTTCCAATTCATAATACTCTCTTTTGTACTCATTGTCAATCTGAATTAAAAGACGATATTGCGACCAATTGAATTGTGAACGCAGTGCGTTCATATTTGGATAAGTCCGGTAAAACTGTCTACAAAACGCTAATTGACGATATGAAAAGCCACTTCCAAACTCTGGGGTAATACTGGCAGAGAGGTTACGTATTAAGTAGCTGCCGTATTCGGCCCGGTCTTTTCCTTGCTGTTCTTCGACAAAAATACGTTCCCCTAATTTCCAATACATTTTTACCCGCTCAAAATCAACACTTCTTATTGCTGAATTTCTGGCTGTCGTAATAATCTTCTTTATATCGGAGATAAAATTACTGTGAAGTTTGATGTCCTTATTGCTCATAAAACACTTGTATCTATCTGGTTTGAATATATAAAGATTCTATTTGGGACAAGGCTATTGAGCAAGTGGAGAAGTTGACGGATTTCACTTGTCCTATCTAAGCCTTATGCAGTCAGTATTTTAACTATCAATGTTTATATTCCACTCATTCGTTACTTACTCCGTTTTTGGAACGTATTTAAAGAGTACTTTTCCTCTTTTAAATGATAAGACAAAAGGTAGTGTTTTTTAGAAATACAACATCAAATAATTGATTTTAAAGCTTGCTTCTTAGTTGCTTTCCTAAAACAGTCAAGCGATATTTTTGCAAACTGCTATTGGGTTTATCAGGTATGGTCATTTCAACAAGTTCTAAATCTAACGCTGGCTTTAGATAATTCAACCGAAAATGCTCTCTATCGGAAAGATTTAGTTTATCCTGCATTTCCTGACGATTCATTTCTTTATCCAACACTTTTACTAGTTCTCCAACTTGCGGGGTGACTTGCGGGGTGACTTGCGGGGTGACTTGCGGGGTGACTTGCGGGGTGACTTGCGGGGTGACAGGAAAGTTAGTAAGAATCATTTATTCTTCAACAATTCGATCTTTTCTCTTTCACTTTTCGGCAAGTATTCATACAACTCAACTATTTTTCCAATAGGATTGATTTGTTGTAATGTCACATAAACAGTTACCGTTGCACCTTCAGAAATTGTTGCATCCTGATAATTATGATGATTAATATTATAACAATCCTTTTTCCCAACAATCTCCAACAATTGTTCAATCTCTTGCCTCAAATACCTCTTCTTCTTTCAACCAGTTAATCTCTCCGGAACTTCTACTCTTTTTCTCTTTCCATCTTTAACAATTCTTCAAATAATTTTACTGCCTGTGAAACAGTATCTATTCAAGTGGTTGGAAAAGGAGAGACTGAAATCTCATTTCTTGTCCTTCAACAAACTCTCCAGAAGAGCATTTTTCTCTTTTTCCAGTTCTAACATGCGTTCGTAGAGGGCGGTTTTTTCCTTAGATAATTCTATAAACCGGTCAATAGGATCGGGGTTATTATTGATATCTCCATCATTATAATAAACGCCAGCCATACAACCTTTCTCAAATGTATTGTTTTCGATAATGAAAGTTACAGGATCTTCTTCCAGTTCCCTGATCAGTTCGGGAGCCACGTTCAGGGCTTTAGCAAATTTTTCGATCATATCGTCTTCGATAACTTTTTTCTTTTCATAAAAAGACACAAGAGTCTGGCTGATTCCCATATCAGCAGCCAAAGCTTCCTGTTTAATGCCTAATGTATGCCGAAAACGTCTAATGGCATGCCCGTGGTGGGTATTTTTTACTGTTTGTTCTTTTGTCTCCATATACCTCCGGATATTATTATTCTTATTCTTATTGCTGCAAACTTACATAAAAAAAGGATACATTGGTAATTATTAACGTGAAATTGATAAATAGCAATGGACTTTATAACAGATACTTTATAAAATCTCATTTACTTTGGACATTTAACAAAAGATAAATAAATTAAAAAAATAAAACGCTATGGGACCCTGACAAAATTTAGAATGAATTATTATCTTTGTGTCGTATTAACGATACGAAAATAATATAGCGCTTTTTTGGTCTTACCGTCGAATCAGCAAAATTCAAAACCAGAGACCAAGAATGGAAGCGCCCTTAGCAATAAGGGCGTGGACATTGTCTTATTCTCTGGGGAAGGCCTTTGCTGAGCCTGACGGTAGGAATAATGGCAATCGTCCGCGCCTCTTTTTTATATCCCCGCATATACTTCTTTGCCCGTACGATTGACCGCTACCGCACCGGGTTTCAGTCACCTGAAAACTCTATCCTCTTTAGCCGGCATTAGCCGGAAATATCCGTTTAATTTTTCAGTAAGCGCCGACAAGGTATCTGCCGTTTGTAACGGATCAAATTTATAGTCGGCTTGTAAACATTAACATATACTGTGATGCATAAAGATTTTACGGGATACATAATATCTAATAATTTAATAATCAATCTAAAACGAAATCCAGGAATGAAACAAGTAATTTTAAGCTTAAAGAAAGGCATAATCTTTCTCTTTATGTGGTCATTTTCCTTATGTCTGCTTGCTCAAAACATAACTGTAAGGGGTACGGTTAAAGATGCTTCAGGAGAAGCATTGATCGGTGCAACAGTGCAGGTGCAGGGAACAACCATTGGCACGGTTGCGGATCCCAAAGGAAATTTTATTTTATCTAACGCGCCTTCGGATGCGGTATTGGAGGTCTCGTACATAGGAATGATTCCGCAAATTATTGCCCTCGACGGCAGAACAACCCTCAATATTGTGTTGCAAGAGGATACGGAAACTCTTGACGAAGTGGTAGTAGTAGGGTATGGTACGCAAAAAAAAGTAAATCTGACCGGATCCGTAGCGTCAGTTGGAAGCATTGAACTTACAAAACGTCCTACACCTAATGTTCAGAATTTATTACAAGGAAAAGTTTCCGGCTTGCAGATTAACCAGCGGGGCGGTACACCCGGGGCAGATGCCGGCACAATGCGTATCAGAGGTGTTGGAACTTTTAGTAGCACCGGAAGTAATCCTCTTGTTTTAATTGATGGAATTCAAGGGGATATATCCACCATTGATCCGAACAATATCGAATCAATCTCGGTTTTGAAAGATGCTGCATCTGCTGCAATTTATGGAGCAAGGGCTGCCAATGGTGTAATCTTGATTACGACAAAAACCGGCAAGATTCAGGATGTATCTATTGAATATCATGTCAGTTTGGAGGCGCAAAGGGCCACGCAATTACCTGATCTTCTAACCAATTCAGCAGATTATATGCAACTATGGAATGAAGCAAATGTACGGTCAGGTAAACCCCAATATTTTACACAAGAAGAAATAAATGCTTTTAGGAATAACCCTGACGACCCGATTAATTATCCCAATTTCGACTGGGTAGATTATATTTTTAAAACTGCATTTGTACAGAATCATCACCTTAGTATAAGTGGAGGAAATGAAAAAACTTCTTTTAATTTAGCATTGGGTTACTTGGATCAGGGAGGTATTGTAGATTTATATGACTTCAAAAGATACAATATACTTCTTTCTGTTGATACAAAAGTAACAGATTGGTTTACTTTGGGAGGAAACATTCAGGGTATGAGAAGAGATATTACTCAAGATGTTCAAGGAACTTATAATGAGGCCTATTTTGTTATGCATGCTTACGGGCCAGGCCCAAATTACACCCCGACAATGACATTGCCGGATGGTTCAACCGGTTACGTCGCAAGATACAGTTCTTCCATAGCCGAGTGGACAGTGAGAAATCCTGCCTCAATTTTAGCGCAAGGTTCTAATGTTACCAATAATTATAATGTAAGGCCGCAGATTTATGCAAATATAAAACTGACAAATAATTTGAATTGGCAGACTAAAGGTGCATTTAACTTTGATTATAATTTCCGGAAAAATCACGAACATGCCGTTAGCAATTATTACTTTAAAGACGGGACATATGCGCATGATGGTGCAGTATGGAATTTAGGGGTAAGAGATAATATATGGACTTCAAACCTGGTCACTCTTTATTCAACACTAAATTATAATAACACATTCAACTCTGTTCATAACATAGACGTTTTAGCCGGCTACAACCAGGAGTCGTATCTTTACAGAACGCTTGCAGGATCAAGATTGTATTTTCCAACGGACAATCTGAAGGAATTAAATGCGGGTTCATCATTGAACCAGTCCACATCGGGTACTGCTTCTGAATGGGCTATACAATCGTTATTCGGACGTATAACGTACGATTATAAAAATAAGTATTTATTTGAAGCAAATGCTCGATACGATGGTACTTCCCGAATTGCACCCGATACCCGTTGGGGATTTTTCCCGTCCGCGTCCGCTGCATGGAGAATTTCAGAAGAATCATTTATGAAAGAAGCGTCGTGGCTGGATGACCTAAAGTTCAGGGCATCGTGGGGGAAGTTGGGAAATCAGAATGTTGGTACTTATCCTTATCAAGACGTTTTATCAACCACCTCGTATGCTTTCGATGGTTTGGAACCGGGTGTAAGATTAACAAGGCTTGTTGATAAAAAATTGAAATGGGAAACAACTACCATAACTGACTTTGGGCTGGATCTCAATATAAAGAATGGATTGTTCTCTCTAACTGCCGACTGGTACAATAAATTTACTGATGATATATTATATAGTATTCCGGTACCCGCAAGTATAGGATTATCAGCTCCGACCGTGAATGGCGGACAGATGAGAAACACCGGTTGGGATTTTGAGTTGGGACATCGGAACAACGTCGGAAAAGTTCGATACAATGCATCCCTAAATTTCTCCATCTATAAAAATGAAGTGGTAAATATTATAAGCCCTTCATACGACGGAGTCAATACAGTCCAGGAAGGACTTCCTTATGGTTCGTATTACTTAATTGAATGGAATGGAATCTTCCAGAATCAACAAGAAATTGATAATAGCCCGAAACATCCATTTGGCCCTAAACCGGGAGATTTAAAATACAAAGATCAATTAACAGTTGATACCAATAACGACGGGACCCCGGATGCAGGTGATGGTGTTATTGACGCTGATGACCGGATTGTGGTTGATGGCGCATATCCGAAGTTTTATTATGGGGGAACTATTGATATTTTTTGGAAGGACTTCGACATTTCTGTTTTTTTTCAAGGCATAGAAGGAATTAAAAATTATCTTGGAGGAACGCATGCCGGATGGGGTTTTACACCTTACACACAAGGTTCACCTCCAACAAAAGATTTTGTTAAAAACAGATGGACCGGAGAAGGTTCAACCAACAAACATCCTGCAATATTCGAATCTACTTATCAGCCAATTACGGGTACTGCTTCCACATATTGGTTGTATGATGCTTCTTATTTTCGTTTGAAAAACCTGAGGATTGGGTATAACATACCGCCACACATTTGTGGTAAAATAGGGCTCAAAAATGCCCAAGTGTATTTTTCAGGCGATAACTTGTTTACAATCACAAGCTATCCGGGTGCAGATCCTGAAAGATCAGGCTTAACAACTCAATACAGCGTATATCCCCAACTCACGACTTTTGCATTTGGTATTAAAATAAAACTTTAATTCATGATATTATGTTAAAACTTAAATATATAAAATTTATTGCCGCTGGAATTATGTCATTAATTTCTTTGTCGTGTTCCGATTTTCTTGACAAAAATCCGCTTGATCAGATATCCAGTGAAACTTTTTGGCAAAATGAAAAAGAAGCGAAAATGGCTCTTGCCGGTGTATATTCAGGGCTTCGTGCTTTCACTTTTACCCATAAAGATGCCGATTTTGATATTATGGCAGGCGATGTCTGTGGAAACCAAGGAAATTTAATTATAAATATAGCGCAAGGGAATATTGAACCAAATTCAGGCGGAATTGTAAGTTATATTTACTCAAACTGCTATGCCGGAATTAGTTCTTGTAATTTTTTTCTTGCCAATATTGAAAAGACTCCTATGAATACAGAAGAATTGAATGCATATAAAGGAGAAGTATGTTTTCTGAGGGCTCTCTTTTATTTCACCCTAACTGAACATTATGGCGGGGTACCGCTTTACACCGGTCCTGTTACCATTGAAGAAGCAAAAGTTAAACAAGGTACAAAAGAGGAAGTAGTAACTCAAATACTTTCAGACCTGAATTTTGCAATCGCAAATCTGCCTGATAAATCTTATTCAAGTGGGCATGCAGTGAAAGGTTCGGCAATGACGCTAAAAGCAAAAGTCCTTCTACATAACCAAAAATGGGAGGAATCAGCTGAAATTGCAAATCAAATAATAAGTGATGGAAAATTTAGTCTATACAACGACTTTCGGAATTTATTCTTATCCAGTGGGCAGAAAGATAATCCTGAAATTATTTTTTCAACTCGTTATTTAAATCCAGATATATATAGTGATCTGGATATTAGGTGGTCGTGGCATGCAGTAGTTGAACCTCGACAGGAATTAGTTGATGCATATGAATGTACTGATGGAAAACCCATAGACACATCTCCATTATATGATTCTTCGAATTGGAGATTAAACCGCGATCCTAGATTGTTGATGACAATTAAGGCATTTGAAGATTCAGTGTATAATTCGGCTGGCAAAAAAATGGGGTTTAACTATAATGCTGTTTCAGCAACAGGTTACAGTCCGGTGAAATATTGCAATTGGGATGCACTGCCTATTGATTATAGTACTCAAAGCGATCAGGATTGGATACTTTTAAGATTTGCAGACGTATTGTTAATGTACGCGGAAGCCAAGAATGAAGTAAGTGGTCCCGACGCTTCCGTTTATGATGCAATTAATAAAGTCAGAAATAGAGTCAACATGCCGCCTCTGCCCATAGGATTATCAAAAGATGAAATGAGAGAGCGGATAAGAAATGAAAGACGGGTTGAGTTTGCTTTAGAAGGAATAAGGTGGGGAGACATAAAAAGATGGAAAACAGCGGAAACCTATATCCCAACTCTTGTAGATCCGGGTGGCAAAAGGAGGGAGTTTGACCCATCAAAACATTATTTATTGCCTTTTCCGCAGAGAGAAATGGATGTTAACGATAATCTCGTTCAAAATCCCGGATACAATTAATTCTAATTTGAACTAACAATAGTAAATATATAATAACGATAGCTCAACAAGACTCTAAAGATTAATAATGTTTTTTTATTGATTAAATAAAAACTTGTTGAGCTATTTTTCAAACCCATTTGGATATGATAAAAAAAAGTTTCATTTTCTATTTTTTTGTTGAAATGATTTTCATAGGTTGTGCAGAAGCATACACCGGAAAATCAATAAATTCCTCTGTAAACAAATACAATGTTGTTTGGACTTCTCCTTCTCCTGATCACTCCGGCTCAATGCCTATAGGGAATGGAGAAATTGGATTGAACGTATGGGTAGAACAAACTGGAGATATCTGTTTCTACATTGGTAAAACCGATTCATGGGGTGATAACGGAAGATTGCTGAAAGTAGGGAAAGTTAGAATTAAAACTGAACCTCAGATTATTTTTGATAATTGCGATTTTAAACAAGAATTAGACTTGCTGAACGGGAAAATTGTAATCACTTCCCAAGGGAATGTGCAGGGGAAAAAGCAAAATATAGGTGTTTCAGTTTGGGTCGATGCTAACAACCCTGTAATTTATGTGGATGCCCACGGTGACACACCGGTCCAATTCAATGCTAACGTAGAACTTTGGAGAGCTGAACCTTATGATTTACCTGAAGTAAATGTTAGTGACTTACTGGAAAATCGCTCCAAGCCGAGCCTCTTAAATGAGCGTGTAATTGTTGAGCCTGATCAGATAATAGATGGAAAAAACCATTATATTGGCTGGCTGCATCATAACAGAAAATCGGTAGGATTTGATATCACCAACGAACTGCAAGGCCTATCAGATTTTTTTGAGAAAGACCCTATTCTTCATCGCACTTTTGGCGCAATTATTAAAGGGACAAAAGGTGAAAAAGTCAGTGATTACGAACTGCGAACGTCTAAATCGAAAAATTCAAGAATTGAGGTATATGTTTTGACAAAACATCCGTCCGGACCCGAAGAATGGCAAAATGAAATAGAGCTGTTATCCGAGGAAATCGCTTCGAAATCATTTAGGAAAAGAGACAAGAAACATAAGGAATGGTGGGCTCAATTTTGGGATAGGAGCTGGATGGATGCCACCAATAATGATGTATCAAATCCTAAAGACAGCAGTGCTTTTTTCGTATCAAGGGGTTATGCGCTTCAAAGGTTTATCACAGCGTCGGCGGGAAGAGGAAATTATCCGATTAAATTCAATGGATCAATCTTCACAGTACCCGCATCCGGAAGCTCCGGAGATCCCGATTATCGCCGCTGGGGACCGGGATATTGGTGGCAGAACACCCGACTTCCCTATGTCAGTTTAAATACTTCAGGAGATTTTGATCTTATCCAACCTTTTTTTAAGATGTATGCAGATGATATCTATAATCTGTGTAAATATAGAACCAAAAAGTATTTCAATTTTGATGGTGCATATTTTCCTGAATGTATGTATTTCTGGGGATCTTGTTTTACAAATGATTATGGTTGGACAAAAATGGAAGAGCGTGTAGATAAGCTGCAGGAAAGCAGATGGCATAAATGGGAATGGGTAGCGGGTCCGGAGTTGGTTCATATGATGCTCGATTATTATGACTTTTCATCCGATCAGGCTTTTTTGAAAGATAAAATAATTCCAGTAGCCAATGATGTAATGAAGTTTTTTGACAACTATTATAAAATAAATGAAGAAGAAAAGTGGGTTATGAATCCTTCTCAAGCTTTGGAAACCTGGTGGGACTGTACTGATCCTTTGCCTGAAATTGCAGGCTTAAGAAACATAACTCAACGACTGTTACAGCTTCCTGACTCAGAAGTTAAAAGGATAAATACCGATTTTTGGGAGACAATCAAAAACAGAATACCCGATGTTCCGATTTATGAAACAGAATTAGGCACAACACTTGCTCCGGCTCGAATTTTTAGTAATAAAAGAAATATTGAAAATCCCGAACTATATGCAGTCTTTCCTTTTAGGCTTTATTCGATAGGCAAACCTAATATCGATTGGGCAATCAATGCACTAAAACTACGATCCGATAAGGGAAATTCGGGTTGGCGACAAGATGATATTTTCATGGCCTATCTAGGACTGACTGACCAAGCAAAGGACAATATAGTTGCCAGAGCAACAACTTTTGATAAAGACTCCAGATTCCCGGCCTTTTGGGGCCCTAACTACGATTGGGTTCCCGATCAGGATCACGGTGGAGTATTGATGAAAGCATTCCAGTCAATGTTATTGCAAACGGATTTATATTCTGATAAAATTTACCTATTACCGGCATGGCCTAAAGAATGGGATATCGATTTTAAACTGCATGCACCTCAAAATACTATAATTACGGGGAAAGTGGTAAAAGGTGAGATAAAGTCATTAGACGTGAATCCTGTTTCGCGAAAAAATGATATTGTAATATGTACACCTTATCAATGATATTTGCAAAATATTTCACTGAATTGGCCTTTCGGGCATTAATTACTGACCCTTCTAAATCTGTAAATTTAAGGACAGATGAGTATCAATCTTCGGATATTCTTTCGCTATGGAGAAATCCTATTAAATTATGCTGAAGCAAAATTTGAATTGGACGGTGAAGATGCCGCAAGGAAATTTATTAATCTAATCCGAGTAAGTGTAAGAGCAATACGCCTCTTGTAAGATACTCTGCTTTATGTTTTTATTTTGCTGTTTAGAAGATTTTTGATTCAGTGATTATTAATGAAGTGTACATAATTGGTTAGACTCATCCGGCCGTAGAAATGCAGGTTCGCGGTAAGTTTTACGAATCTGCCGGCCGGCCTCTATTGTTTATTAAAGTCGGCTACTGCCTCAAACAGTGTGATGATATTTCCAGGGGGCACATCGGGTAAAATGTTGTGCACAGTATTGAATATATATCCTCCTTCGTCGGAGAACAGGCTCGTCCGCTCAAACACCATTCTTACCATGTACATAAAACACCTTGCTCTTCGGTACACTCTTCAGGCGAAGCCTTACATTCTCCTGTAGAGCTGTCGATATAGTATCCTGTTTCAGTACTTTGAGAATCTTTTGCTGCATTGGTTGCAAAAGCGGCGCCGGCTCCCAGTAACACGATAACAGCCGGCAAAATGAATTGCTTAAACTTTTTCATAATAATTCAATTACTAAATCTTTTTATGAGAAATTAACATGCTAGCATCAAGTCCTATATTTCCAGAATCACGTGTGGGATTGCAATGCGGGTCTGTTTGCCTGGAGCCTCTCTTTCTTTTATCTGCAAAACCCGTTACCGGATCTTATCAATATCGTGCTGCTTGACCTGGCCGTATTGTACTTCTGGTATACAATTAGGGGAGATATATTATTTGCCCAGGTTTTACACTGCATCTTCTCTGGTGCAAATACAAATGTTACTATCTTTCTTTTTTATTGCAGTTCTAAAACAAGTATAAACGCAAATGGAACGTTACAGAAAGAACTTTTTCTAATGTTGGTTTTTTAAGCTGTTTGTTTAATCCCGATTATATGAGGGATTGTTCACATATTTCAAATTTTTAATTTTAGCGATAACAGCTTCTTTATTCGTTGATAAACCTGTTCGGAAAAACAATGATGTATCTATTGCTCTTTCCAACTCTCTGACACCCCAGTTATTTTTAATAGTTTCAACTTCATAAAACAGCCGTTCCAGAGGATCGCTGGTTCTTAGCAGTTCAATAAAATGCGAGTACGAAAGCCTTGATAATAACAGTTCGGGTACAATTTCAAGTTCAGTATCAGATATTGCGGACAGTGTCCGCGAAATCTCCGTTTTATTTATTGCAAAAATAGACTGATTATCATTTTCTTGCAATTTGGCGGACACTGTCCGCCAAATTTGAGGATAGGTCGTATAAAATTTGCGACAGGTATTTAATTCACGGGGTCTTAAACCTTTAATTCCCTTTGCTTTCAGCGTTGTTGCCATTTCTTCCAGAAGCCTTGCCCCATATTCCGCCCGGTCTTCTCCATTCTGTTCATATTCAACAATATAGTATCCTACAAGCCAATTGCGAATTGTCAGATTTTGGTTGATAATCCTTTTCGCATTTGCCTGTAATGCGTTATGCGTTTGATAGATATTATCAATTAACCAGTCGAAATTTTGCTGCTTCACTACCATGGGAATAGAATATGTTCTGCAAAGGTAATGAATTCATACGGATTACTATCGTTTTAGTAAGGTGAGATCCTGCTTATCCCGATCTAACACCTCTGGCCACTTCTATCTTATACTTTTTACCCTTCATTTTTTCATCCCGGATATTCGTCAGCAGCGTTTTTACGGCAGATGCACGAACGGCGGCAAAAGAGATGAAATCTTTCACTTCAATCAGGCCGAGGTCGGATTTATCGAGTTTCCCTTTTTGTAAAAAGAAACCGACAATATCACTTTTATTCAACTTGTTCTTCCTCCCTCCGCTGACATAAATTGTCTCGTATTCCGGACGGTCGGGCAATGGTTCTCCTGCTGCAACCGGCAAGACATCCAAATTGCCGGAAATATAATCCGGCAGCTTATCCTCTTTGAAGTGTATAATATAGGCGGTTCCCGAAGCATGCATCCGGGCCGTACGTCCGTTACGATGAACAAATTCACTTTCTGTGGCCGGAAGATGATAATGTATTACATGATTCATCTCGGGGATATCCAGGCCCCGGGCTGCCAGATCGGTTGTCACCAGATAATGTAAACTCCCGTTCCTGAACCGGGCGAGGATCCTCTCCCTGTCATCCTGATCCATGCCGCCGTGGTAATATCCGGTTTGCACTCTTTTCTTATTCAGTAAACCGCTGATACGTTCCGTGACTTCCCTGTGGTTGCAGAAGATAAGCGCCGGCCCGGGATCGAGGGAACAGATAAGATGGAACAACGTGTCGATCTTATCTTTTTCCGGAGATAAAACTAGTTTAACCGAAAGAGCCTCATTTTTCTCCTCTTCCGTATAATCAAGTGTTACAGGAGATTCCATCTTTACAAAGGCCGGAATTTCTATATCGGACGTAGCAGAAAGCAGGACTCTTTTTTGTAAGCCGGGCAGTTGGCTGATGATTGTATTCATTTCATCCAGAAAGCCTAACTGTAAAGATTTATCGAATTCATCCAGCACCAGGGTTTTAATGGAACCGGTATCAAAAGATTTTCTTTCCAGATGGTCGGTCAACCGTCCGGGTGTTCCGATAAGCAAAGCCGGAGGACTGCTCAGGTTTTTCAGTTCGGTATCGATAGAGTGTCCGCCATAACAAACATTTACCTTGAGTTTTGTTCCCATCTTTTTCCATACCTGCTCTGTCTGAAGGGCCAGTTCTCTTGAGGGTACAACGATTAAGCATTGTACTTTTGTTATGCCCTCATCCAATAACTGAAGAATGGGCAGGAGAAAAGCAAGGGTTTTTCCTGAGCCGGTAGGGGACAACAACAGTACATTCTGTTCCTTGATTATCGCCTGCCGGGCTGCTATCTGCATCTCATTCAGGCTGTCAATCCCCAGATTGGATAATATCTTTTTGTTTTGATCTTCCGCTTTCATAGGACAAAGATAAGATCATTTTCCGATAGGGCAGAGGCAGGGAATTTTACACTTTGCCTGTAATATCATATATCTCTTTGATTTTTTCAAGCTCTCCTTTAAAATCGAAATGGAGATCGTGAAGCCGGGCGTCTTTGATGTCGAATACCCATCCGGCAACTTTTGGATATCCATTCTTGTAATAAGACTTTTGTACTTCTGCCATTTTTAATACGTTGCGGCATTGTTCGTAGGTATTGATTTCAACAAAACGACGATATCTGGCTTCCGTATCTTCAATTGCATTTAACTCTGTTTTATGGAGGCGGTAAACATCACGAATACTACGTAGCCAGGGATTAAGTATGCCATAGTCTAAATTCTCCATGGCAGCTTGTATGCCTCCGCATCCATAGTGGCCGCAAATAATGATGTATTTAACTTTGAGATGTTCCACTCCGTAATTGATGACCGAAAGGGCACTCAAGTCGATGGAATTCACCATATTCGCGATATTACGATGAATAAAGACCTCGCCCGGCTTTAATCCCATCACCTGATTCGGATGCACCCTGCTGTCTGAACAGCCGATATATAGAAAATCCGGATGCTGGTCTGCAGCCAATAGTTTAAATAACCCCGGATTTTCTATCTTATTCTTTTCTATCCATTTATTGTTGGCTTCAAATATTTGGTCGTACTTTTCCTGATCAGACATAGGAATGAATTTTTTAAATAATATGCTTTCGATCCGTATTACTTAACAAAATAACTCTTCTTTTTGTTGCTCATTGTTGCTCAAAGCCGGACATAAATTTATAAACCATCCTCTTCGTGTATTACCCCAAAAAAGTGCCCCATACAGCTATATCATTCGGGGACACACTTGTTGTATTGCTGGAAAAGAACTTTTCCATGAACAAAAATAGATCAGAAAAAGCAGAAAACCTATAAGGATATGCAGATGATTTGGCTTTATTTCTTGAAACCCCATGTCAATTCGGAGTAGAAAGCAATATTATTTTTTACCAGCGAATCAAAGTTATTTAAATTATTTTGGAACGAATTGGTATTGAGTTAACCCATATTGATTTAGCATTTGGTGCAAACTTTTTTATTGCTAGTTTCCTGTACTGGTCCATGTCACTCTTTTTTTATCATTCCCGCTTCATATTTTAGTGTATTAAACCAGTCTTGAGCTGAAGGACAGCAAGAAAATTGATGCCCGCGCAACCAGTCGCCCTGGATGCAATAAGTTATGGATTCCCC